>JACCDT010667140.1_pt1 | contig 45121 bp, 43 predicted proteins | sample 7446291 | NCBI WGS metagenome assembly JACCDT01 (sample SAMN15323446, study PRJNA562643) | freshwater metagenome | isolation source: river surface water | place: USA:Blue River Watershed | collected 2017-08-17
AGCGCGCCGTAGGCGCGCTTTCTTCTGTTTTAAAATTGAGAATTAAAACTTACTTTAGTCGATGTTAGCAATCTTTTTACGTTTGATGCTACCATCTAAGTGTTTCATTCTTCGTTCTGAGAAAGAAACTTTTCCTTCTTTAAGGGCGAATAGAGTGTAATCCTTGCCGAGACCTACGTTTTTTCCAGCCATGATTCGGGCACCTCTTTGGCGTACGATGATAGCTCCAGCTGATGCTGTTTCTCCAGCGTAAAGCTTAGTACCTAGGTACTTTGGCTTGCTGTCTGTTAGGTTTTTTGCCGAACCTGCGGCTTTACGGGTTGCCATAGTGTATAATTACTACAAGATTGTGGTATCTATTAGAATTCATAGTATACAAGATATTGTCAAAAATATCAACAGAAGACTATCGTTTTATGATATTTTCGCACTTCTTGTTTTGGCGGCACTTCTTATAGTTCTGACATCAGCTATAAGAGTCAGAGTAGTGCCGGTAACTGTTTCTTATGAAGAGGCCGTGGATAATTCTGTCTACTTAGATGCTACGCCATCATCAATTTTTGCCAGTGTTTCTGGGAAAACATACACCTACTCATGGTGCCAAGGAGCAAATAGGATAAAAGAAGAGAATAAAATTTTCTTTCAAAATGATGAGGATGCTCTGAGGTCGGGCAGGACTCTTTCGAAGTTCTGCAAATAAGTAAGCAGATTGGAGATTGACGCAAAGGAAAAGTGCTCCGTTGAAATAGTGCACGGTTTTAAAAGTTTGTGAATGCATATGGATGCTAGTGCTTTCTTGTTATCCACTTAGTCTTATTTTATTCGAAAGAACATGGCTGTATACTTTTAACATATGGCAAAAGAAACAAAGACACACAAAAAAGAAACAAAGAAACCAAAGAAGGTTGCAAAGAAATAGTCTTCTGCATAACCTAATTGAGAAAAAAAGCGTAGCAACCTTTGGTTGCTACGCTTTTACTTATCTTAGATATAAGACGCCATTGAACATCAGTTAGTGGAAAGAAAAAACCCACCAGGCAAGGTGCCTTTGGTGGGTCTTTGACTATAGGCACCGAAGTGCCTAGTCAGCTAGTAGCGCTTTTTTGTATTTTTCTTGTTATGTACATCGTCATGATGATGCCCACGATCCCCAGCATCACCAAGGCCCATGCGACAGGGCTGTCGTCTGAGCCCATACCTGCAGCACGGAGCTTCAGGTAGCACATAAGCGCTACCTGAGCTCCTCCGAAGAACAGTAAGTAGGATGCAACTGCTCCCCAAGAGAACGCATTGTTCCACTTGAGGACAAAGATCCTGAGGATTGCGGGAATCCACCAGGTACAACCTGCGACAAACCCCATCTGGAAGGCCAGAATGGTCACACGATAAGACAAACGTTGTCCGATGTTGTCTTCGAGCAAGTCTCCGATATTGATGAGCCCAGTCAGGGGTTGCATATCGAGGGCTGGTAATACATGGATGTTTATGATCGTGACGATCATTTTGTTATACGCCAGTAGCACCAGCATTGCAGGGGCTCCGAGGAGTAGACCCCACAGTGTCGCTGTAATCAACACCTTATAGGTGTTTTTCCACCAAAATTCCTTATATGAGTTCATGAGGGTTCCCTAGATGTCAGCCTTTTTCAGGCGTGAGTTGATGACGAGAATGGTGATCACGATAAATGTGATCGTAAAGGAAAGTCCGAGTAGAATGGTTGCCCACTCTTTACCGAAAGATGTACCGACCTCAGAGAATGCAAACGCTGTCGTGAGGCTCGCCAACAGTCCGCATGCGATGCGGTTGTCTGTTGTCCAGAAGTTCTCGTATGCCGCGTTGAGGCGGATGTTGAGGCTTTGGAACATGGCTGCGCAACGGGCTACGAACTTGTTGTCGCCGAACTTCACCGTGTCGTACGCCGGCACGGTGAAGCTGTACTTCATCGTACACGCGCCGATACAGATCGGACCGAGGAGCATGGCAAGAACGATGCCTGCGCACCGCAGCATGGTCAGAACTTCGTTGCCTACCGGCAACAAGATGAGCAGCAAAGCTGCTACTTGAAGCGGCAGCCCCAGAAAATTTGTTATCACGCCAAACAGAAAGCTGGCTTTGATGATATCAGACATGGAGGACTCCTAAGGTTGTTGGGTTTGATAAACAGAAGACTGACAAAGGGCAAGAATTGTCTTTTATTATTATACACTAGTTGAGTGGTATTGTCAATATTTACTTATTATTAAAAATGTTGTAAATAATAATATGTTTTCGATAAAAGCTGATAATATTCTGCTGAGCTTGTGGAAATAAGGGTTTTTGGGTAGGAAGTTATACCATGAGGGCGCCGAAGGCGCCCTCATGGTATTTAAATTTCCCCCTATCAGAACTAGCGGTTCTTAACTAGTAACTATATACTGTATCCCATCATGCAATTAACTCCTCGCTTAAATGAGGCGATTAAATTTTCGTCTCATTTGCACCGTAATCAAAACAGAAAAGATAAGTACAATACCCCGTATGTTAGCCATCTCTATTCAGTAGCTGCTCTTATATCTTCTATTACAGATGATGAGGATGTCATTATAGCCGGCCTGATGCATGACTCTCTCGAGGATGTGCCGCATTATACTTATGATGATTTAGTGAAAGATTTTGGCGAAAGGGTTGCGAGAATTGTGAAGCATGTAACAGAACCATTAGATGCTAATAAAGGAGATGATGAACAGATGCCATGGCTTGAGAGAAAAGAAGCCTATCTTCGATTATTGGCAGAGGGTGGTATAGAAAGTGCGATGGTATCAGCAGCAGACAAGATACATAATACAGAAAGCTTTATTTTTGACATGAAAACAGAAGGAGAAGCTTTTACTTCAAGATTTCCATCTAGTCTTCGTAATAAACTCTGGTTCCATGAACAAGCACTAAATATTATTCGAGAAAAGTTAGGAGAAGGGCATCCGCTTGTTACTCGTTTGATTGCCTGTACTTTAGAGTTTAAGCAACTAGTAAGCAGTAATTAGTAACTATAAAAAACAACCGTCCTTCCATTTTTGTTTTTTAAGAGGATATAAACTAAAAGTTCTAGTATACTTAGACACATGAAGCTATCTGGAATAGATAAGACCGACTATAATCAATCATTTGAGAAGAGGTATAAAGCACTTAACGCTGCACAGAAAAAAGCCGTTGATAGTATCGAAGGTCCCGTAATGGTTATAGCGGGCCCAGGAAGCGGAAAGACAGAACTTCTCTCGCTTAGAGTCGGAAATATATTACGACATGGTAATGCTAGGGCCTCAAATATCCTTTGTCTTACTTTTACCGAAACTGCTGCACGCAACATGCGTGAGCGACTCGAGTCACTTATCGGACCTGATGCATTCCGTGTTGCTATTTATACTTTCCACTCATTCTGCACTGATATCATCGGGAGATATCCGGAATACTTTTTTGATCACATTACGTTTAAGCCAGCGAGTGACTTGACTCAAAGTGAAATACTGGAAGATATTTTTAAACGACTACCACATAAACACATATTAGGTGCATATCACCCCGAGCGCGGATATGCATATCTCAAAGAATGCCAGGTAAGAATAAAAGATATCAAGAAGGGAGGACTCACTCCGCTTAGGTTTAAGGAGATATTAGATGAAAACGTAAAGAGCTATGATGCGCTTCATCAAGTGCTCGATGAATATCTTCCTGAGCGTATAGGAAAGGAGTCGCTCGCGCAATTTGAGTTGATGAAAGATGCTTTTCTAAAGATAGACACCAACCTCTCTCGTGTACTCGCCGCGAGTATCGAGTCTGCTATTGATGAATCTGAAGTCAAAGAAAAGAATACTCCACTTTCAGAGTGGAAGAGTGATTATACAGGAAAAGATGAGAATGGTGCTCGTAGGCTCAAGGAATATCTCGCACTCCCTAAGCTATATGCACTCACCGACGTATATGAGAAGTATCAGAAGGCACTTTATGAGGGTGGACTCTTTGATTATGAAGACATGATTATCCAGGTGGTTGAAGCATTGTCTAAAAGTGAGACGTTGCGCGCTGAGCTCGAAGAGCGATATCACTACATCATGGTAGATGAATTTCAGGACACCAATAATGCCCAGCTATCTCTTGTTAAGGCACTTTCGAGTAATGATGTGCATGAAGGCAGGGCGAATGTTTGTGTGGTAGGGGATGACGACCAAGCTATCTATAAGTTTCAAGGGGCAGAGATTTCTAATATTCACTCATTCAAAGAGCTATATAAAAATGTCGAGGTTGTAGTGCTCACTGAGAACTATCGTTCAACACAACAGGTGCTTGATTTTTCTCGCCTTGTTGTAACCCAAGGGGTGAATCGCCTTGAAAATCATTATAAAGAGATAACGAAGAATTTGGTTGCGAAGAACACCTCTTTACCTAAGGGAAATATTTTTAGCTATTCCTTCAGAACGGAAGAGGAGGAGTACGCGTACGTTGCCAAAGAAATAAAGAAACTACTGGATACTGGAATCGAAGCAAGGGAAATAGCGGTGATTAGCCGTGAACACAAAGGCCTCACCACACTCCTTCCGTATCTTGATAACCAGCACATCCCATATACTTATACGAGGAAAGAGAATGTGTTCGACGAGCAGCATGTAAGAGAACTCATTATTCTCTGTAGATTTCTCGCTAATGTAGGAAGTGTCACCTCCATGAGAGATGATTTATTACCAGAAATACTTTCGTTTAGTTTCTGGGGGATCGATCGTATTACTGTGTGGAAGATAGCGGAGCAGGCTAAGCGAGAGCATATGTCATGGCTAGAAGCTATGCAGCAGTCCGAAGAAGAGAAGGTTAGGGATATTGCATTATTTTTGACAGAGCTTGGTGTTTTGTCACTTACGACTCCTCTTGAAATTATTTTAGATACTCTTATCGGTAGCAAGGATATGCCTCTTGCTAGCGAAGATGAAGAGGAAGACTTTTTGTCATACAGCACACTTACTCTTAATACGTCATATACATCACCCTATAAGACGTATTATTTCGGAGAAGAAATCTTGAAACATTCACCGAGTAAGTATATTCACTTTCTTTCTTCTTTGCGAGTCTTTATGCGCGGGTTAAGAGAGTGGCGTCATGGGAGTATGATACAGGTCAAGGACGTTGGTGATTTTGTCGATATGCATATTGCGTATAATATTCCGCTCACTAACACAACACCTTTTGCCCATAATGAGAATTCTGTAGAACTGCTCACCTCTCATGGTGCTAAAGGGTTAGAGTTTGCGTATGTGTTTGTTATTTCACTTAATGATTCAATTTGGGCAGGTGGAAGAAAGGGAAGTAAGATAAGTTTCCCTAGTAACTTGCCTCTGGCAAGTGCTGGAGATAATGAAGATGATTTCATCCGCTTACTCTATGTAGCTCTAACGCGTGCCCGTCACACGCTCTATCTCACGCATCATGAAGCGCTTCTCAGGTATCTTCAGCATGAAAATCTTCCTAAGAGTGAGATACAAGAAGTGAGTGAGTCATCTCTTCATATTGCGTCTGGCCTTTCTCCATATCACGCGCCACCTTTTGCACAAGACGAGCAGGCGCTTCTAAAAAAAGTAATAGAAGGGTATAAGCTGTCACCAACGCATCTCAATAATTTTCTTGACGTGACTAAAGGTGGTCCCATCACATTTTTAGAGCAGAATATATTGAGGTTCCCTCAATCCAAAACACCAAGCGGAGTATACGGTTCGGCAATTCATAAAGCGCTTGAAGAAGCGCATGTGTATGTCACAAAGAAACGGAAGCTACCACCGCTCTCGCTTTTACTCGATGCGTTTAGAAGAGAGCTTTCGTACGGGAGACTACTGTCACATGAAGAAGAAAAGCTTCAAGAGAGAGGTGAGAAGGTGCTCGCGAGGTATTACGAACTTTCAAGTTCTACGTTTGACGGTAAAGCAATAGTGGAAGCTAACTTCGCTAACGATGGTGTGGTGATTGACGGCGCGCATCTGACAGGAAAGATAGACAAGATGATTGAAAGAGAAGATAAAGTACTGTCTGTGATTGATCTAAAAACCGGTAAAGGATTCTCTTCTTTTGAAGAACCTAAACTCACTGATTATGATGATATTAAGCTTCACCACTATAAACATCAATTACTATTCTATAAGTTACTCATAGAGCATTCAAGAACATACGAAGGATATACCGTAGAGAGTGGCGCACTTGAGTTCGTAGAAGAGGAGGAAGACGGGAAAATACAAATACTCACCCTCTCTTTTGATGCAACAAAAATAGAAGAAGAAAATTTGAGAAAATTAGTTTCCGTCGTCTATCAAAAAATAGTCACACTCGACTTCCCTGATATTGCTAAGTACGAAAAGAGTATTGAGGGAATTAAGCAATTTGAAGATGATTTATTGCAGGGGTGTGCATAGCTCAAACGTTTTATATATTTACGAATTCATGTTTTTGGATATTACAATCTAGTCACTAAATCATAATCACTATATACTACCTTTATAATGCAAGACAAATATACAGCTACTTGGGTATCGCATTCTTCGATGGGGGATTTTCTTAAATGCCCAAGATTGTATTATCTTCATAATGTCTACAAAGATCCGAATACTGGGAGGAAGATGACACTCGTTACACCGTATATGTCTCTTGGAATTGCCGTGCACAATGTTGTTGAAGGATTGGGTGATTATCCTTCAGAAGAAAGAATGAATCGAGATTTACAAAAGTGGTTTAATGAGGAGTGGGAGAAGGTTAAAGGAAAGAAGGGGGGCTTTATAAATAATGAGCAAGAACAGCTTTTTAAGGAGAGAGGACAGAAGATGATCGAGACCGTTACCAAGAATCCGAGATTTTTGACTAATAAACGTATCAAGCTCCCTCGGAATGAGATGCCATGCAATTTTTATTTATCAGAAGAGGACAATATTATTTTAAATGGTCTTGTTGACTGGATTGAGTATCTGCCTGATGACACGCTTCATATTATTGATTTTAAAACTGGTAAGAATGAAGAGAAAGATTCTTCACTTCAGATGCCTATTTATTTTCTTTTGTGTCACGCTCTTCAGAAAAGAAGGGTTTCGAAAGCAAGCTACTGGTATCTCGAGACCGATACATTGACAGATAAAGAGCTTCCTACTTATGATGAAGCATACAGAGCTGTCTACGATATTGCGATACAAGTAAAGAGAAGCAGAGATGAGAAAAACTTTAGTTGTCCAAAAGGTGAAAATGGTTGTGTGCACTGTAAACCATATGAGGATATTCTCCGTTTTAAAAAAGGAGAAGCTTCCCCCGTTGAATATATTGGCATCGGTGGTTTTAACCAGGATGTATATCTCTTAATTAACTAAAGTATTTTTTATTAAATGATTGCTCTCGATGCTATACTGTTAAGCATATGACTATATTAGGAAAAACAATTGTAGCTATCTTGCTCATTGGCGGGATAGGTGGTGGTGTTTTTTACGCAACTAATTTTATGAAGAATGATGTTTCTGTGTCCGGAGAAATGGAGATGACTGCACAGTCTGGCGCATCTACAAGCAAAGAGATGGTGGCTAGTGAAGAGGTTGAAGGTAAGATTTTCACTGACAAAGATATGACGTTCCAGGAACTCATGAAAAAGACTGGGTCCTATGAATGTACTGTTAAGCAGTCAGTAATGGGTGTGGTCACAGAAGGTAAGGTGTTTATAAAGGGACAAAATGTTAGCGCTAAGTTTTCTAGCTCAGTTCAGGGCAGGATTTTTGAAACCTCTATGATTACTAAAGATGGTTATGTGTATACCTGGTCTAGTGTTACTCCTACAACTGGTATCAAAACTAAAATTGCAGCAACTGTGGCACAAGGTGGTGACACTACTGATCTCTCAGCATCCTATGCATGGAATAGCAAAGATATCGGTTCTTATTCGTGTGTAGTGTCGAATATTCCAGCGAGTTCATTTATTATCCCAGCTAACATAGCATTTACTGAGGTGAATCAGTGATATTAATTAGGAATAATTTACTGAACCCTCTCTTAATAAAGTATGACTAATAAGGAAGATATATATATCTATGGAAAACACCCCGTAATAGAAGCATTAAGGGTACCAAGTGCGATACACATGCTTCGTGATCTTTATATCACGAAGCAGAGAGAGGGGGATATAGACCTTATGAGTGTGGTTCATGGTTTACGTATCACATACCAAAAGGTTACCGACGAAGAGATTGAGAGCAAAGTAGGGAGGGGTGCTGTTCATCAAGGTGTATGCGCACTTATTGATACAGAAGAACTGTATATTTCCCTAGAAGAGTATTTTTCAAATGAAAAGAAACAGAACCCTTGTCTTGTGCTTCTCGACGAGTTAGAAGACCCTCATAATGTAGGGGCGATCATTCGTTCTGCTGTGGCGTTCGGGGCAAGTGGAATCCTTTTACCAACTTATGGTCAGGTGCTTGTTAACGGCACTATTGCCAAGACATCAGCTGGGGCCATTTTTTCAATTCCTCTTATCAAAATAGGGAACGTTAACACAACTCTTAGGGAGCTTAAAGATAAAGGATACTGGACATACGCACTCACAGGAAGTGGCGACACATCTCTTCATCAGGTAAGGTTCGATACCCCGACGGTTATTATCATTGGAAGTGAAGGAAAAGGTATTAGAGCAAAGACAGAAGAGTTAAGTGATTTCAGGCTTGTCATTCCAATTAGTGAAAAGTGTGAATCTCTCAATGCGTCAAACGCAGCAGCCGTCACGCTGTATGAATGGGCAAAACAGCATAAGATTAGTAAATAGTTTTTGTAAGTAGCTGTTGCTTAAAGAGTGGAGAGTTTGTGGTATTCTATAGGTCATTTTGGTATACTTATTAACTATGATAATTGATGTACGCACAGAAGAAGAGTTTAATGATGGGCATGTAGATGGAGCGATAAATATTTCTGTTGCAGAGATGGCTTCTGCGAAGATTCCTATTGATTTTGAAGAAAAAATAGAAGTATATTGCGCATCTGGCTCCCGAGCAATGGCGGCAAAAGAGATACTCGAAAAAAGAGGTTTCATGAATGTTGATCTCTACAATGACGGGAAGTTCAAAAACTAAGCAAAATAACGCATACTATTTTTTATTTGTAAATAGATACTACTTTAGTGTGTACATGATAGAATACGTTAATGTTACAGCGATTCTTTCAAAGTTTTTCAAATGATATTGGGATTGATTTAGGAACCGCCAACACCCTCGTTTATCTACGTGGTAGAGGGATTGTTATTGACGAGCCGTCAGTTGTTACACTTAATCAAAAGACAAATCGTGTTGTGGCGGTAGGTATTGAGGCTAAAAATATGATGGGACGAACCCCGTCACATATACGTATTGTTCGTCCACTTGTTGATGGGGTTATTTCGGATTACGAAGTTACAGAAGAAATGCTTAGTTATCTGATCAATAAAGCAAACAATATTGATCGAAAAATTTTCCGCCCCCGTGTAGTTATTGGAATTCCTGTTGGGGTAACTAATGTAGAGATGCGTGCGGTGTATGATGCAGCTAAGTCAGCTGGGGCGAGTAAGGTTTATATTGTAGAGGAGCCCATGGCTGCTGCAATAGGGGTGCATATGCCAATACATGAGCCAGTTGGTAATATGATTGTTGATATTGGAGGAGGCACTACCGACATCGCAGTAATAGCTCTTTCTGGTGTAGTCCGCTCAAAGAGTTTAAAAGTCGCTGGTGACAAATTGACAGAGGATATCATCGCTTACATGCGTGATGAGTTCAAAATGTTGATTGGGGAGAAGACTGGCGAACATATCAAGATGACGATCGGCTCAGCTCTTCCGGGGGAAGAGGGAGAAGAGCTTAGCATTAAGGGGAGAGATTTAGTAACCGGGCTTCCACGTGAAGCAATAATAACTGATACTGATATACGTGACGCAATGTACTCTTCCATTGCTCAACTTGTTGATTCGATTAGAGAAGTTCTTGAGACGACACCACCTGAAGTGCTTTCAGATATTATGCAAAAAGGTATAACTCTCACAGGTGGGGGAGCATTGATAAAACACTTACCACAGTTACTTGAGATGCAGTTGAAGGTTCCTGTAACGGTTGCTGATGATCCGTTAACAGCAGTTGCTCGAGGTACTGGTATAATCTTAGAAGACATCGACTTATACAAAGATGTTCTAGTTGAAAATACAGATGACATATCTTTTAGATAGAAGTAATAGAGGGGGCAAAAAGCCTGCGTTGTTTATTTTAGCAATCTTTTTCTTTGTTGTTATTTTTTTCTGGCCTACTATCCAACCATTTATTTACAAAACTGTAGAACCTGTCACCAGGAGAACCTTTGAACTCTTGGGTGGGGTACATATTTTGCCAGAGTTTATTGGTCTCTATTTCTCATCTCGAGCAGTATTGCAGCAAGAGCACGAACTTATGCAAAGTCATATAGAGGCTCTCGAAAACCAAATAGTTGAGCAAGACCTACGTTTAAGAGAACTGTCTTTGCTTTTTGTTGACGCAACGACAACTAAGCAAAGCTATCCGCTTCCTATTATTGCGTCCTCGCTTGCTCAAGATGTGACACGTGTATACTCTACACTTATCTTGTCTAAAGGGTTCAGTGAAGGTGTTGAGGAGGGGGGTAAGGTCTATTTACGAGGAAGACAGATTGTCTGTTTTATTAAAGATGTATATGCTAGAACTTCTCAGTGTGAACTTTTTTCTAGCTTTAGTAAAACGGTCGAAGGGGTTACCGCGTCTTCTTCGGTTAACGTTACCTTAGAAGGGAGAGGCGGGCACTATATTGCTAATATTGTAAGGGGTACAAATATTTATATCGGAGAAAAGATACTTTTAAGAGAAGATCAGTCTTTTGTTTTAGGCGAGGTGGTAGAAGTTTTTGATAATGATCAAGACACATCTTGGCATATTCTTATTCGTGGGGCATATAATCCATCAGCGTCATCTTTATATTATATTCAAAAAGCTTTTTAAAGTATGTATAGGCGATATATTTTTTTCTCAACATTAATACTTATAGCTTTAGTTGTAGATATTATTTTTGCAACGGGAAGATACCCAATTTTTACTATCCTTGTTTGTGGTATAGTGCTTATATATGAACTTGTTTCGCCTTTTATCTACTCGCCGCGCTAGAAAAGCCGCTTCGTACGAAATTGACCCAGAAGATGTTTTTCTTGATTCTGAGAATCTTTCAGCGCTCGATATAGATCAATTGCAAGGACAGCTGGAGAGACCTCTTTCTGTGCGTATTTTTTACGCCACGATTATCTTGACTCTTTTTTTAACGCTCGGTTTTTCTTATCGACTATTTTCCATGCAAGTAATAGACGGCGACTCCTATCAAGAAAAGTCAGATAACAATCATCTAAGAAGAATCCCTCTTTTTGCCCTTAGAGGGACGATTTCTGACAGAAATGGAGAGATATTAGCTTGGAATAGTTTAGTGCATAGTACTTCATCTGGTAATAATATGTTGGATAAAGACATCCCAAAAAGATTTTATACAGAAACCAAGGGCTTCTCGCATCTGCTCGGATATGTGAGTTACCCTAAACGCGATCAAGGTGGAGTTTTTTGGCAAGATGAGTATATAGGAAAAGATGGCGTTGAAAAGTATTACCAAGAAAGATTGGCTGGGGTTAAGGGTGAGCGTATTATTGAAGTGACATCACTTAGGAAGATAGAAGCGCAGAATGTTGTTGTGTATCCAACAAATGGTGAGAATTTGGTTTTATCTATAGATAAAGGTGTACAAGCTAAACTCTATGAAAGCATAGAATCTCTTTCAAAGGAAGTTGGTTTTACTGGAGGTGCTGGCGTTATTATGGACGTAAGAAGTGGCGAAGTGTTAGCTATTACTAGTTATCCAGAGTATGACAATACTCTCATTACTAACGCTACAACAAAGGAAGAGAAAAACGAAGTCGCAGAAGAGCTGGAAGACAAGAGGGAGAAGTTTTTAGACAGAGCAGTTAGCGGTCTCTTTGTTCCTGGATCTACTGTGAAGCCATTCTTTGCGTATGCTGCTTTAGAAGAAAATATAATCGACCCTGAAACCAGTATTTATAGCTCCGGAGCTTTGGTTATAAAAAATAGATTTGGAGGACCTGATACTGTGTTTAAGGATTGGAAAAAACATGGGTATGTTAATATGCGTGAAGCGATAGCAGTTTCTTCTGACGAATATTTTTATCAGGTAGGTGGAGGCTATAAAGATCAGCAAGGACTAGGTATCAGAAAACTAAAAGAATACGCAGAGCTTTTTGGATTTGCAACCACTACAGGCATAGACTTACCAGATGAAGAGTATGGGGTTATACCGTCTCCGGAATGGAAGAAGAAGTTATTTGGCGAAGATTGGTTAGTAGGGAATACTTACCACTCATCAATAGGTCAGTATGGCTTTCAGGTTACACCCCTTGAATTATTGAGAGCAACGGCAGCTATTGCTAATGGAGGGAGATTAGTTACTCCGTATGTACTTAAAAAACGCGAGACCCAACAAGAAGATCTTAATCTTAATAAAAAAAATCTTAAAGTAATACAAGAAGGTATGCGCATGGCGGTGACCAGTGATAAAGGTGCTGCCAAGGGATTGCGTATTAATGATGTAGAAATAGCTGCAAAATCTGGGACCGCTGAGCTTGGTGTAAGTAAACTCTTGGTAAACTCTTGGATAACTGGATATTTTCCTTATCAGAATCCAAAATATGCCTTTGTTGTGGTGATGGAGAAAGGAAGTAGAGATAACTTGAAAGGGGCTGTTTTTGCTGCACGCAAAACTATTGAATGGATGAGAGATAATACGGAATATACAAAGTAGACAGTAGATATAAGATATCAAATAAATTGTGACTAAATTTATAGTCTGGAACTGCATCGATAAAACGTGGAATCCTTTTGTTCGATGGAGAGTGTTAACTTCTTGTTATTCTGTCTCAGAAAGTGTTAGGTAAAGAGTGATTGGTCGCTGTTGTGAAGAATGTACTGAATGCCAGGCACTGTGCAGAATGAAATCAAGTTTTGTGTGGTCTGTATACCTTTCAGATAAGTTAACGAAAAATAACGCACCATTTTATAACAGACTACAGATATAGTTTATTGTCAATATTACTAGAATGTCACTTTTGTGATATCATGTTAATGAACAAAATATGGAATATCTAACAAAAGAGAAAAAACTAGAGCTCGAAGATGAGCTAAAGCAATTACAAACTGTTCGTCGCAAGGAAATTGCTGACGCGCTTGAGTACGCTAAGTCACTTGGCGACCTTTCAGAAAATGCAGAATATCACCAGGCACGTGAAGATCAAGCGTACTGTGAAGATCGCATCACTCATATTGAGACTATTCTTAAGAATGCAGTTGTTATGGATGGGCGTCAGACAGGCGCAGTAAGTGTCGGTTCTACTGTTACGGTCCAGAAAAAAGGCGACAAAAGTGATAGAGTCTTTATCATGGTGGGAAGTGAAGAGTCTAATATTCCAGAAGGTAAGATCTCTAATGAGTCACCTATAGGTCAAGCGCTTCTTGGAAAGAAAAAAGGTGATAAGGTTATAGTTACTGCTCCAAAAGGAGATATTGAATATACTGTGCTTGCAATAGCATAACCCAATTGTAAGTTCTTAGTTTTAAGAAAGGGTGGCCCTCTTTAGGCCGCTCTTTCTTTTCTTTGTGCGCTGTCGACTACATTCCCATCTTCTGGTACTATATAGTTATTGATTATTGTGTATATTTTACTACGTTCTATTTTCTAATATCTACGCTCTACCTATATGGCTTCCATCGAAGAACTCCGTGACTCAAGACTTAAAAAACTCTACGCACTCAAGCAAGCAGGTAAGTCTGCATACCCAAGCAAAACAGCCAAGACTCATGACTTGGAAGCTGTTGAGAAAGATTTTGTGCTTTTGGAAGGGAATAAGACTGACATTGTTGTTGCTGGGCGTATTATGACTTCTCGTGGGCAAGGAGCAATTGCTTTCCTTGATCTCTATGATGGGACAGCTCGTATGCAGGTGGTTGTAAAGCTTCCTGAATCAGGAGAGGAAACAATGCAGTTTTTGCGAGACTACGTTGATGTTGGTGATTTCATTGAAGTCAGCGGCGTAGCTTTTACTACCAAGTCTGGTCAGCACAGTGTCCTTGCTACATCCCTCTCAATGCTTTCAAAGTCATTATTGCCTCTTCCTGATAAGTATCATGGGTTACAAGATGAAGAGCTTCGTATACGTGAGCGCTATCTTGATATCTTAACTAACACAGAGCTGCGTGAGAGTTTTACAAAAAAAACTAAGTTCTGGAAAGTGGTGAGGAATTTTTTAGACGCACATGGTTTTTTGGAAGTCGAGACTCCAACACTTGAAGTGACAACAGGGGGGGCGGAAGCGAGACCGTTTAAGACTCATCATAATGACTTTGGTTTGGAGGTTTACATGCGTATATGTGTCGGAGAGCTTTGGCAGAAAAGACTTATGGCTTCAGGTTTTCCTCGCACATATGAGATTGGTAGAGCATATCGCAACGAAGGTTCTTCCCCTGATCATCTTCAAGAGTTTACTAACTGCGAGTTTTATATGGCGTACGCTGATTATGAGAAAGGTATGACGCTCGTCCAAGAGCTTTACAGAACAATTGCAAAAGAAGTATTCGGGACTACTTCATTTACAACACGCGGACATACATTTGATCTTGATGATGAATGGCAGAAAATTGATTATAGAGAAGAGATAACTCGTCAGACTGGAATTGATATTAACAGTGCTTCAAATGAAGAGATTGAGGATAAGCTTAGAGAGCTTTCCGTTAAATATGACGGCAATAACAGAGAGAGGCTTACAGATACATTGTGGAAATATTGTCGTAAAAATATTGCAGGCCCAGCGTTTCTTATTAATCATCCTTCAGTTGTAGCGCCTTTGGCAAAGAATAATTCTGACGGTAAGACAACTCAAGTATTTCAACCAATTTTAGCTGGGAGTGAGCTTGGCCGTGGATACAGTGAGTTAAATGACCCGCTTGATCAGCGTGAACGTTTTGAGAAGCAGCAAGAGCTCATAAATGCGGGTGACGAAGAGGCTATGATGGCTGACTGGGACTTCGTGGAGATGCTTGAGCATGGTATGCCGCCTACATGTGGATTCGGATTCGGCGATAGACTTTTTGCATTCTTTTCAGATAAGCCAATAAGAGAAACACAAATGTTTCCGCTTGTGAAGCCGAAAGAAGTTAGTGGTAACTAAAATAGAAGAGTAAATTAAAAAGCGTGACCGCAAGGCTGCTGATTTCTTAGACTGTAAATAATCTTTTGAAACTGTAGTTCTCTGTAGGATTGCGTTTTTTTTATTATCTTATAGCTGAAAACTTAGAACTAAAACTTGGTTCAATTCAATATCCACACCTTTTATTGTATTTATTGTTATTAAGTGGGGTATAATGGGTCCTAGTGGGGGGAAGTGGGAGCTTCTCAAAATATGTCAAATTTATCCCTGCTAACGAATTATGCTAATCGGAAAGTACACTCACGACCTAGATCCTAAAAAAAGACTGACGCTGCCATCAAAGTGGCGTGCAGATTTAGGGAAAAAAGTAGTAGTTACTAGCGGACTTGATTCTTCGCTCTTTGTCTTTGGTGTAAAGGAATGGGAAGCGGTAGCAGAGAAGCTTGCTAGTAGTGGTTTTGGTAACCATGACGGACGAAGCTTCAATCGTTTTATTTTGGCTAACGCATATGAAACCGATGTTGATGCAGCTGGGCGTATTGTTATCCCTGATAACTTAAAGGATTTCGCTAAACTCTCATCTAAAGTAGTTCTCGCGGGTATGTACTCTCGCGTAGAGCTTTGGAATGAAGATACTTGGAATACAAATATTTCAAAAGTTAATGGTGAAGCCGACGCACTTGCTTCTAAGCTTAGCGACCTAGGAATTCTTTAAGGCTATGGCTATACATATTCCAGTTTTACTTAGCGAGTGTTTAGAAGGTTTAGCTATTAAAGAAGCTGGAGTCTACGTTGATTGCACCACAAATAGAGGTGGTCATAGTATAGAAATAGCAAAGAGAATAGGAGAAGACGGGGTGCTCATCTGTATAGACCTAGACGAAGATGCGCTCCGTGAGGCTCGGGAAAATTTGGAGAAGATAAAAGGTCTTCCAAAAGTTCATTATATTTGCTCTAACTATCGTTTTCTTCCGTCGATCTTAAAGGATTTGAAGATAGCTCATGTTGATGGTGTCTTGGCTGATCTGGGTTTATCTTCAGAAGAACTAGAGATTTCTGGAAGAGGGTTCAGTTTCTTAAAAGACGAGCCACTTCTTATGACATTTAAGGCTCATCCTGAAGAAGATGTCACAACAGCGTATGATATTGTCAATCTTTGGAGTGAGTCTACTATTGCGGATATTCTTTACGGGTTTGCAGATGAGACATATTCGAGACGTATCGCACGAGAGATTGTTACAAAAAGACAAGAAGGTCCAATCAATACAACATTTGAACTTCTTGAGGTTATTAAAAAAGCTGTTCCGATAATGTATCAACACAGGAAATCACATTATGCCACAAAAACTTTCCAGGCACTTAGAATGGCCGTAAATGATGAGCTAGGAGGAATACGAGAACTTCTCGAGGCTCTTCCGAACATCTTAGCTTCAAATGGACGTGCCTGCGTTATAACTTTCCATAGCACTGAAGACAGATTAGTTAAAAACAGTTTCCGTTCTCACGAAGATACTCTTAGAATTTTAACTAAAAAACCAGTTACTCCGACAGAAGAAGAATTACAAAATAACATTCGAGCAAGAAGTGCTCAGCTCAGAATCGTAGAAAGAATTTAATCAATATAAAAGTTTTCATGCATCTTACTTATAAAAATATCAACGAAAGAATTGTACACACCATGGCAGGAATTTTGAGTATTCTTGCGCTAGTTTATATCGCAGTCCTTCTTTCTCTTATTTTTTCGGTCATTGAGCGCAAGCAGAATATGATCGCCATTAAGGACTCCGCGTCACTTTTAAGTCAACTGGAAGGTGAGTATGCTAATACTGTTTCTTCTATTACAGAAGCACAGCTGGCAACTAATAACTTCGTTCGCATAGATAACGCAACTTTTGCTGTGCGTAAGGATGATATTGCGAGTTATACTGTGCTGTATGCGCGCTAAGGAAATACCACTTACCGAGGACCAAGAACGACGATCGGTAGATAGAATAGACTTGGTGCTTTTATTTTGGACACTTATTGCTCTCTTATTACTTGGTAGAGCTTTTTATATTCAAATAATTCGGCATGACCATTATACAGCTCTGGCGGATAAACAGTATGTATCGAAGGTTTCTGAGAATTTTGATAGAGGTAATATTTATTTTTCCAGTTATAAAGGGACTCTCGTTCCTGCGGCAAATCTTTATACCTACTATCGTCTTGCTATCACCCCTAACTTAGTAAAAGATCCTCAGAAGCTTTATGAAGATCTGAATAAAATTATTCCACTTGACCAAGAAAGCTTTATTAAAAGAGCTTCAAAAGAAGATGATCCGTATGAAGAGGTGGCAAAAGATCTAAGTCTTGAGCAAGTTAATGCAATTAAGCTTCTTAAAATTAAAGGAATAATCTTTGTAAAGGATAACAAGCGTTCATATCCTCAAGAGGAAGTAGGGGCTAAGATAATTGGATTCGTTGGGAATGATGGGACGCGTGTTAAAGGGCAGTATGGTCTTGAGAGATACTATGATGATACATTAACAAGAGGTAACAGCAATGTTTCGGTCAATTTTTTTGCAGAACTTTTTGCTGATATTGAAAATACAATTGTTTCCAACAAAGATAGACAAGAAGGAGATGTCGTTACTACTATAGACGCAGAAGCTGCTCGCGTACTGTATTCGACTCTTAAAGAAACACGTAAGACATGGAACTCAGATAGTATAGGGGGGATAATTATGGATCCTAAGACTGGACGTATTATAGCTATGGAGTCGCTTCCAGAGTACGATCCGAATCAATTTTCTATTGTTAAAGATAGTAGTGTTTTTCTTAATCAATCGGTCTCTAGTGTATATGAGATGGGTAGTATTATTAAGCCTATCACTTTAGCTGCCGCGCTCGATGCTGGGGTTGTAACCGAGGAGACGACATATAATGACACGGGTTTTAGGGACCTCAATGGATACAAGGTTCGTAATTTCGATGGTAAACCTCGCGGAGAAGGAACGACCATGCAAACGATTTTAGATAAATCACTTAATGTTGGTATTGTGTTTTTAGTTGAGCAGCTAGGTATTGATCATTTTCAGTCTTACTTTAAAAAGTTTGGTATCGGAGAAGAGACCGGTATTGATCTTCCTGGAGAGGCTAGTGGTCTTATAAAAAATATTGATAGCAATGTTTTAGTGGATAATGCTACGGCGGGATTCGGGCAAGGAATTGCTATTACCCCTATTCAGACAGTGAGAGCTCTCGCAACGCTTGGTAATGGAGGGAAATTAGTAACACCTCACCTGACAGATAGTGTTATATATAAAAATGGTGATGTTAAGAAAATAGTTCAAGACGAAGGTGAGCAGGTAATTTCACCTCTAACAAGTGAGATAATATCACGTATGCTTGTGCATGTGGTGGACACAGCTCTTAAGAATGGAGAATACAAAATGGATCGTTATTCTATTGCAGCCAAAACTGGGACGGCTCAGATGGTTCGGCCTGGAGGAGGGTATTATGAAGATAGATACCTTCACTCATTTTTTGGATATTTTCCTGCTTATGAACCTCGTTTTATTATTTTCCTTTTCCACACACACCCCAAAGGCGCCGAATACGCGTCTGCTACACTCACTGATCCTTTCTTTAAGCTTGTTAAGTTCCTTATCAGTTATTACGAAATCCCGCCAGATCGTTAACTATCCTTACTTTACTATTTAGTAAGAAGATAATATATACTCACACAATGCCCGTTAACCCAAAGCGTATACAGAAACTAAACGAAAAAGAATATAAAGGAGGTGCTGTTGTGTATCAAATGTGCCGTGATATTCGTGCACATGACAATGACGCACTTCTGTTCGCACAAGAGTTGGCCAAGAGTAAAGGTGCACAGCTCATCGTGAACTATGTTATCTGGAACTATGAGTGGGAGGGTGCAACGAGGAGGCTCTATAGTTGGGTTATACCATCTCTAAGAGAAGTTGAGGAGACACTGCGTGCGCACAATATTCCGCTTACAGTAACCTTTGAGGATAAGAAGCTTTTTAAGGAAGTTTCTAAAAGTAAAATGATCTCTAGTGTGGGTGCGGTTGTTATAGACCAATTGCCGCTTCGCTTTATGAAAAAATGGAAGGAGATATTTTTATCCTTACACAAGGAAACATCTCTCTACGAAGTGGATACCCATAACTGTATCCCTGTCTGGGAGGCGTCTCCTAAGCAAGAGTTCGCAGCTCGCACCATAAGAGGCAAGATTCATGCCAAGCTACCTTCTTTTCTGGAAGAACATGGTAAGCTCCAAAATCACAATGAGAATGATGATCTTCTAAAAACCCTTGTCGCAAATGACTGGAAAATGATTGCATCAAAAATCAAATGTAAAGAGAGTGTTATGGGGGTTGGGAGTTTTGCTCCTGGCGCGAGAGGAGCAGAACATACACTGAAACATTTTTTGTCATCTAAGCTTACGCAGTATGACACTTCCCGTAACGACTTTACACAGGACGGTCAGAGCAACTTGTCTCCTTATATAGCGCATGGGAATATCTCGAGGCGGAGAATTATTCTTGAGCTATTAAAAATAGCCAAGGTAAAGATCGAAGATGCTTTTGATCCTGTGATGAATGGGTCAAATGGGAGACTCGGTAGTGTCGCAGCATTTATAGAAGAATGCGTGGTGCGAGCCGAACTTTCGGATAATTATTGTTACTACAATAGCAACTACGATAAAGTAGCAGGGTTCCCGGCATGGGCGCAAGCGACACTCGATAAAGCACGGACAGATAAGCGAACCTACACATATTCGTTGGAGGATTTTGAAAAAGGGAGAACACATGACGACCTCTGGAATGCTGCGCAACTCCAGATGGTGAAGTCAGGTAAGATGCATGGCTACATGCGAATGTATTGGGCTAAGAAAATATTGGAGTGGACCAAGTCACCAGAAGAAGCAATGATGATTGCTGTGTATTTGAATGATACATATGAATTAGACGGACGTGATCCAAATGGCTATGTCGGGTGTGCATGGTCTATCGGAGGCGTGCATGACCGAGGGTGGTTTCCGAGACCAATTTTTGGAACTGTGAGATATATGGCTGAATCAGGGGTAATGAAAAGAGGAGATATCTCTTTCTACAAAGATAGATGGCTAAATGACACAAGTAAACTTTTTTAGAAGAGGATACAGTGAATTAGACTTTTTTTATAAAATGAGTTAGTTTTGAATCAGGTTCTGCCGCCGGCAGAAAACAGATACAGAAAGACTTGTAACCATGAGAACATTTTCTTTCCCGGTCAGGGTGCAGATCAACAAGCTGGCCGAGTTCCTTGTCGACCCTTTGGGTGGGGTTGCAGTGAGCAAAGCATGCCTCCGCGAGCTCGAACTGAAGGGGGTCTTCATCGAGTCGTTACTGATCGAACTGTTTCCTCCAATAAAAGTCTCGCTAGCACAGAGCGTCCAATGCAAACTCACGGTGTTTGATATGCCGTTCCGTGATTCCGAATTCCAGAATTCAAAGACTTTTACAGTTGAGGTTTTCTGGTTTATTGTTTCTTCAATCGTTACACGGACCCTCGAGGGAGGGTCTGTGCCTTTCATCGACGAGCGACCGTTTGACGGCGTGATTGTGTACGTTGAGAAACCAGGATGGGAACATCCTGTCCCTGTGAACATCTACCGCGATGACGACTCACCGGACCTCCGAGTGCGTGGGTTCCCTTACGACATCTCACTCTGGGGTGAAGATACAGCCATTCTCCACTTGTGATCAACTGGCCACATAGTAGATTCATCTGCCAAAGAAAAGCCCCGAAGAACATTCACTGTGCTTCTGGGGCTTTTTTGCTACAATGCTACTAATTAACACCTATGAATAAAAAACCAACATTTAATGGCCCCTTAAAAAGAGACTTAACGAGAAAAGAAAAAGATACACCACAAAGAGCAGCAAGGTCTTTTCTTAAAAAGACAACGACCAATAAGTTCGTCGAAGAAAAGCCAAAAGCTGGTAGCCAAAAGCTGGTAACTTCTAGTGCTTCTACTTCTTGGGGTAAAGTCGCTAACTGGTATGATAAGCATCTAGAGGAAGGGGGAGATACGTATCATGAGAAGGTGGTGCACCCGAACCTTATTCGCATGCTTGGAGAAGTGAAAGATAAGCATGTTCTTGATCTTGCGTGCGGTCAGGGAATATTTTCACGCATACTGGCTGACAAAGGGGCTTTTATCATCGGTGTTGACATAGGTAAAGAGCTGATCGCAATTGCTGAGAAGAAAAATCTTGCTCATAAGTTTAAAGCGCATTACTTTACAACACCGTCCCACGACCTATTCATGGTGAAAGGTGAGACACAGGATGTTCTCGTGTGTGTTCTTGCTATTCAAAATATTGAAAAACTTTCTGACACTGTTAAAGAAATCGCTCGTGTACTAAAAAACAATGGACGCGCTTTTCTTGTTCTCAACCATCCATCATTTCGCAACCCGACGCATACTCACTGGGGCTATGATGAACACGAGGACAAACAGTATAGAAGAGTAGAAGAGTATATGAGTGAGTCAAAGATAAAGATCGACATGACGCCAGGATCCAAGAGTGACAAGAAGTTCACGGTATCATTCCACCGACCTCTTCAGGTGTATATGAAAGCGTTCGCTAAGTATGGTTTAGGAATTACGCGACTCGAAGAGTGGGTGAGCCACAAGGAAAGCGAGAAGGGGCCTCGCCAGAGAGCAGAGAATATCTCCAGGAAAGAGATACCGCTCTTTATGGCAATAGAGTTGCAGAAGTTAGGAAGCGCAGATAAATAAGTAAGAATATAGAGCGTAGAGTATAAATTCAGAGAAAAAAGAATAGCATTCAGTATGGCCACTTTATAATACCTGCGTCTAGCGTCTAAATTCTGAGCCAGTATGGTATACTTTTTATCATTATGAAACACATCTTTCCACGCTTTATGTCTACAACAGAGGGTAAGTTCCTCTCAGCTGTAGTTCTTATTATTGTAGCTTTATTTGCTTATTATTTTTATTCTGGAGCACCTTCTTCATCTAACGGGGAAATGGCAGATATCGTTATTTCTGAGACAGATCATGTTCGAGGAGCAAAAGATGGGAAGGTCACTTTGGTTGAGTTCGGTGACTTCCAGTGTCCTGCTTGCGCGGCGTATGGATCAATAATGAAACAGGTTTTAGATGACAATAAAGACACACTCAAAATTGTGTACCGCCACTTCCCTCTTACTCAAATTCACAAGAACGCACTCGGTGCAGCAATAGCTACAGAGGCAGCTGGTGTGCAGGGTAAGTTCTGGGAGATGCACGATATTCTTTACGACAAACAAGATGAGTGGGGTAACGCACTTAACGCAAGAGACTACTTTCTTACCTATGCAACAACAATTGGTCTCGATACCAGAAAGTTCCAAGAGAGCTTAAGTAACGAATCATTAGAAGCAAAGGTTTTAGCTGAGTTCAGAGAAGGTGTGCGTCTCGGAGTTCAAGGAACTCCTACGTTTTTCCTCAACGGAAAGAAACTAAATGGCCCTCTCGACTTGGCAAAATTTAATGCACTTATAAAAGAAGCGGCTGCAGCTCCTGGAGCGCAGTAATCCGTACGAGGCGTAGAACGCTCATCATCTTCACGTTACGCTTATATCCTTAATATACCTAAACTATGATTAAAGAATTTTTACTTAAACAAGCAGTAAAGCACGGAACCAAAAATCTCCCTAAAGAGCAAGCAGAGATGCTTCAACTTGCTGTAGAAAAAAACCCAGAGCTCTTTGCAAAAATAGCAAAAGAGATAGAAACATTGAAGAAGTCAGGTAAACCGGAGATGTATGCCGCCCTTGATGTGATGAAGAAGTATCAAAAGGAGCTGCAAGGTCTTTTCCAGAAATAAAACTGAGATTATCTCGTTCTCGGAATGAGATGAAGCCACATGACAGAACATCCTAACGATCCACTACATAATAAGACACTTTCTTTTATTGTAGCGTACTTAGTTAGCGTGTATGGCTGGGAAGAGTTGGGGAGAGAAATTAGGATTAACTGTTTTATTGACGACCCTAGTATAAAGTCGAGTCTTATCTTTTTAAGAAGGACTCCGTGGGCGAGACAGAAGGTAGAGGATCTCTATATTGAGACAATTAAGAGCGAATCACTTAGAAAGCTGTAATGATTACCATGCTACTTCTTCTGTTACCTCAGCCTGTTCTTCTCTACCTGTCCCAGTTTTTCTTCGTATATAGTGTACTTTTTGAAAGGGCTGAGGTTTCCATTTTCTCGCAGCAATCCTATGCTGCTTTTGAGTATTTTTCTGATGCTTACGCCAAAAAGTTAGTTAAGTGATTATTCTAATTCTCGTATGATTTGTATGCTTTTATAATGTAAGTCGTGTTAGTACGGAATTTATTACATAAAAGTGATTCTAGTTTATATGCCCACATTCTTTAAGCAATGAGTATGATCCTCTCCAAGCAAAAATTACTTTAACAGCTCCTTATTTATGTCCTAGCTTATCTCTTTTGCGCTATACATAAAATTCATATAGTATTAGTCCTGTGTCTAGGAAAATATTGCAGCATTGCCAGTTCATTTATTCTTGTACACAATGTTTTAAGTTTTGGAGAAATTAAAATGAAGATAGAAGCTCTTTTCGATCGTATGATGAATGCCATCTCCGCTTTTGCAGATATAGCGTTTTATATCGATTCCGCGCTTTACTTGATGACAGCTTCTGATCAGCACTACTATAGTGTGATTACAAATAGGGAGGACATAAATCAGAAGGCCAAAGATCTTGTGAATGGTCTAGATATAGCAATCGACCAAGCCGGCAAACTATGTACTTACTTGGAAAGTAATCCGGAGGCCACCTTGTTGAACATCACCGTGGAGCATCTGAACATTGTTAGAGAGAAATTGATTGCAAGCAAGGTCTTCGTTGCCAAGATCGACCCCGGGGTGCTTATTGACGGCGGAATAGTTGCTGCCTGTAACATGTTAAAAATCATGGAATTGTTGCTAAGCAATATTCGTGTGGTTATGGCCATTGATTCGAGTAAATCGATGAAGCAGAACGGCTAAAAATCTTTGCCACTGTCTAACATTGTCGAACCTCCTGATTTTAGAACTTCAGCAGAAAAAAGGTTCTCAATCACCACCCGCTGGTGCGCTCTGTGCGCCGGCGGGTTTTACATTTTTTGTCTAAATATAAGGCACCCCGGTATCATCGTTACGGTTTAGATACTAACAGATTTAATATTACATAATTGAACGTGCCAGTTTTGCTAGAGTGTAAATACTAACTAGCAACTAGTTTAACTTATCCACAAGATTCTGTTCCTGCTCTATTGCATTAGAACATTTGTTCTAATATGCTTATAGACATGAGAGACGATCAAATACTTTCTACATTTTTTATCGAAAACAAGCGTATGCCTACATACGAAGAGATGAAAGATCTCTTCCAGGTAGCTTCCAAGAATACCGTCGCTTATCGTGTTAACAAGATGATTGAATCTGGTTTCTTGGTTAAAGAGGGGAATAAACTCTCTCTCTCAGAGACTGGTTCTGTAGTCAGATTAGGAACAGTTCAGGCGGGATTCCCTACAGCCGCAGACGAAGATGTGACAGCAGATGTACTCTCGTTAGACGAATTTTTAATCGACAAGCGAGGGTCAACATACATGCTTGAGGTGATGGGTGAGTCTATGAAAGACGCAGGCATATTAGAAGGAGACCTAGTCTTAGTGGAAAGAGGGAAAACTCCCAGGAAAGGAGATATCGTTTTGGCCCTCGTTGATCATGAATATACTCTAAAATACTTAGATACAGAAAAAGGAAAACCGGTCCTCGTCCCAGCCAACAGAACCTTTAAGAAAATTTATCCGAATACTAATACTTTCAAAATTGAGGCAGTGTTAAAGGCGGTCATCCGAAAATACCGCTAGTTCAAATAATTAACTATTAACAATTAACTATTAACCAACAAGCAGTCATGTCATCTAAACGAGCAATCATTAAAATAACAGCAATAGGGAAAAGTAGTTTCTTAATTAACTACAGCAGACGTATGTATGCAATCGTTCGTCGCTACACCCCTGAAGGTTTAGAAGGAGAAAGGAATGAGTGTTATGCGGATATCACAGGGCTTCGAACCTTTTATAAAAAAACGTATCAAGAGTTAGTCGATACAATTATTACAGATATCGAAAAAGAGGTTGGGATTGTTTGCGCAGCTCACCCGGTAACAATAGATGAGTATGAGAGAGCTAAAAATACGTCTTCTAGAAAAACCAAGAATATCTCGACCTATAAAGAGATGAATAAACTTTTTGCTGGAGCTGGTTATGTTCCGGTAGAGAATCGCACAAGAATTGTGGTTAAAAAGAAAATACGACTCACTGTGCCCTTTTTAGGTAAAGTTTCTTAAAAAGATTCTTACGTTAAGCAATATTTTGCTCTACTTTTTTCTAGCAGTTCGGCCATACTTAGCTTAAGCGGCCCTGGTCAATCTTTTGATCGGTGATCTCCACCTCTTCCTGCATTTCGTCGATATTTTCTTGAATGTCTTCCACATCCTCAGCAATATCTTCCATGTCCTCTTGAATGTCTTCTACATCCTCCGCAATTTCTTCCACGTCTTCTTGGATCTCTTCGACATCGTGAGAGATTTCTTGTACATCTTCCTGAATACCTTCCACATCTTCTGCAATACCTTCCACATCTTCAGCAATCTCGTCAATTTCTTTTTCTACAGTTGCAAGAGCTCGCGCCTGGTGGTTCACACTCATTTGTATAAAAATCGATAGATAAATAGCCTCAAGTGAAACCACGGTAGTTAAAATAAGGAGTACACGATCGACAGCTGCTCCAAAAAGTATAAAACCAAATGCACTTAAGAACAGAAGGGTATGAATGAGAACAGACCATATAGAGCCAATACCTTTTGTTATAGAGAGCGCTATTCTTTCGACTTCAGAAATAGAGACATTTTTCATGGTTTCAACTATACCACAAAAATGCTAGACTGGAAGTATGATAGTAACAATTATACTTATCGTAGCTCTTTTGTTGATCGCTATTTTTGTCGGTGGTGTTCGAATTATTTACTCATTAGCTACTTCTAAAAATATGAATGGAGATGGGAAAACTAAAGTGCTAGACGTTTTTATTTATCTTGGTATTGGTATTTCACTCGTTACTTCTGTGACGAATCTACTACAAGTTATCTTTGCGGCAATTGATAGAAAGTTTATAGATACATTAGCATACGGAACATATGTCGATATGACATATAGTGATGTTCGGTTTGCTATCGCGTCACTGGTTGTAATGTTCCCGATTTACGTAGGACTTTCATGGTACGTTTCAAAGGATATAGAGAAGTATCTTTATAAGCAAGATATTTTGGTAAGAAAAGTTCTAATTTACTGCACGCTTTTCGTAACAGTTCTCAGCCTTATTGGCACATTGGTATCCATTGTGTATACCTATTTAGGAGGTGATCTGTCAGTGCGTTTTGCATTAAAGGCTGGGTCTGTATTTGGTATAGCTGCAGCCATCTTCGGGTATTATTTTTACTCACTTAGAAGGAACTATTCTAAGAAGACTGTGCTCCCAGTATTTGTTACAGTTATTGCTACAACTTTTGTTATCGCGTCTGTCGTGTGGAGTATCTCAATTATGGGTACGCCAAAAGAGATGAGGGCGAAGAAGGTAGATAGCACACGATTGTCTGATCTATCTGGAATACAGCAGAATATACTTAATCGTTTCCAGATGACGGACAAGCTTCCTGTCGACCTAGCTGAACTTAATAACGCTTTCCAGGGGTACACAGTGCCTACTGACCCAGAGACTAAGACTGCGTATAAGTATTCGGTCAAGCAGCAGCCCACTTTTAGAATAAATTACGAAACCAAGAAAAAAGAAATGGTTACAGAAGCTGTATTTGAGATGTGCGCTACCTTTTCGACAGTGCGCGAGTTTAATGATCGAGGGCAAGCCATTAACGGTAAAGGTGGAGTTATGGTGAATGAGTTTTCTGTTAGTAATTTCTACTATGATGGCGATCAGTCACCATATTGGAATCACGGGGTCGGTGAGACTTGCTACAAGCGAGTGATTACCCCAGATATGTACTACGGGAGATAGGGTATAGCATACTGAACGTAGAAAGTAGGACAGAAAACAAGAGGCGCCGTAGGCGCTTCTTGTTTTACTTAGTTTAATGAGCCTACTACTAGATTGCTGTTGAGTCTTTTGGTATGATGAGAGGACTATTGCAACATTATGGCAGCATACAATCACAAAGATATCGAAAAGAAGTGGCAGAAGAAGTGGGAGGAAGAAGGCCTTAACAGAACAACAGAAGGATCTGATAAGAAGTTCTATATCTTAGACATGTTCCCATATCCGTCAGGGGAAGGGCTTCATGTCGGTCATCCTAAAGGATATATCGCGACAGATGTGTACAGTCGTATGAAAAGGATGCAAGGGTATGATGTGCTTCATCCGATGGGATTTGATGCGTTTGGTCTTCCTGCTGAGCAGTACGCACTTAAGAATAAAGTGAATCCGAATGTTTCTACAGCAAAGAATGTAGCTAGATATAAAGAGCAACTCAAAATGCTTGGTCTTAATTATGATTGGGACAGAGAGGTAAATACAACCGACCCGAAGTTTTACAAGTGGACACAGTGGATGTGGAAACAGATGTATAAAAAAGGACTTGCATACGAAAGTTACGACCCTATTAACTGGTGTCCGTCGTGTAAGACAGGTCTTGCTAATGAGGACTTGGAGAATGGTAAGTGTGAGAGATGCGGTAGTAACGTTGAGAAGAAACCACTTCGTCAGTGGACCATTCGTATCACTGATTATGCCGATAGATTGCTCGCAGATTTAGACAAGCTTGATTGGGAGCCTCATATCAAAGAACTTCAACGAAACTGGATAGGGAGAAATTATGGCCTTAAATATAAACTTAAGGTTAAAGGTGTAGATATGTATGTGGAGACGTATTCTACACACTACGAAGCTTTCTGCGCTGATACTTTCGCTGTTATTGCTGCGGACCATAAGTTATTACCAGAGCTTATTTCTAATATTACGAACAAAGAAGAGATATTATTAAAAGCAAAAGAGATATCAGTACTTAGAAATAGTGCAGGATTTAAAGCAGACGAAATAGTGGAAGGAATATTTACCGGTATATATCTTGAAGACCCTATAACAAAAAAAGACCTCCCTCTTTGGGTTAGTAGTTATGCACTGGCAGATTACGGAACTGGTATCATTAAGTGTTCAGCTCATGATGAAAGAGATTTCGCTTTTGCTAAGAAATACGGGATAGATCTTCATCTAGTTCTTTTGCCAGATGATAGTTCTATAAGAGAAAAAGTAAGTACGCATGAGATCTGTTTCTCTGATTTTACTTACTCAACATTATTAGAGCCTGAGATTTTTAAGGGCAAGAAACCTCACGATATAAGAGAAGAGATAGCAGATTATATTGCTCAAAAAGGTTGGGCCGTAAAAAGTACCCAATATAAATTAAAAGACTGGGTGTTCGCTCGTCAGAGATATTGGGGAGAGCCATTTCCGATTGTGTTTGATGAAAATCATACATCATACGCAGTTGCAGATAGCGAGCTTCCTGTGGTGCTTCCAATGGTTGATGAATATGAGCCAACAGGAACTGGAGAGAGTCCTCTTGCAAACATTAAAGAATGGGTGGAGATATACGGCTACATCAATATCGAAGGGGAGTTTGCCTCCATTCCTTCGACTGTTGCTGAGAAAGTACCCGTTCAATTCCTCGATATTAATGATGACGGTGGTCGTGATAGTTATCAACCAAAAAAGGAAATAAAAGAGCGCAGCAATGTTGCGTGCATTATCAAACACCCAACAGAAGACAAGTACCTTATTTCGAAGTGGAGAAAAGTAACATGGAACGGATTCGTAACCGGAGGTATTGAGGATGGTGAGACAGCTGAAGACGCAGCAAGAAAAGAGGTTTTAGAAGAAACAGGGTTTACAGCAGTTAAAAGTGTTAGTCTTAAAGACTTTACATCTCACGGTCTTTTTTATCATCCTATTAAAGAAGAAAATCGTTTCGCACATTATCGTCTAGCTGTGGTTGAGCTAAGCTCTCTTGATCGTCAGGAAGTGGATGAAGCGGAACAAGCGATTTGTGATTTTGTTTGGGTAGACAAAGAAGAGGTAGAAGCGCTCCTTACGCGCTTTGATATGCGCTCATTGTGGCAGTTTTATATACATGGCAAAGTAACAGAAGAACCGAAAAGAAAAGTAAAAAAGTTTAAACGTGAGACCAATACCATGCCTCAATGGGCGGGGTCATCATGGTACTATCTCCGTTATATTGATCCACATAACGATACTATGTTTGTAGATAGTGTGAAAGAGCAGAAGTGGTCACCAGTAGATTTTTATGTAGGCGGTGCAGAACATGCGACACGTCACCTTATCTATGCGAGATTTTGGCATAAATTCTTCTTTGATTTAGGGTTAGTCTCACACGATGAGCCGTTCACTAAACTACAGACAGTTGGTCTCATTATGGCAGAGGATGGACGTAAGATGAGTAAGCGTTGGGGTAATATCGTTAATCCTGATGATGTTGTGGAGAAATACGGTGCAGACACGCTTCGTCTCTATGAGATGTTCATGGGGCCGTTTGATCAGTCTGTGGCGTGGAGCACTTCATCAATGGCGGGGGTTAATAGGTTTATCGAGAGATTTTTTAGATTAAAAGAAAAGGTGAATGACGCAGCTTCACTTACGGGAGAAGTAGAAATACTATTCAATCAGACCATTAAAAAAGTTGGAGATGATATATTAGAATTCAAGTTCAATACTGCAATCTCTCAGATGATGATATTATTAAATGCTCTTGAAAAAGAAGAGGGCATACCAGGAAGAGTTTATAAAGGTTTTGTACAGATGGTTGCACCTTTTGCTCCGCATGTAGGAGAGGAATTATGGAGGGAATTAGGAGAAGAAGAGTCCGTACATATCTCTTCTTGGCCTCTTTTTGATCAGACTAAACTAGCAGGAGATACTGTCACTGTTGCGCTCCAGATAGGGGGTAAGATGAGAGGGGCTATTGTTGTCTGTAGAGATATTGAGGATGATCAGCTTATGGAGCTCGTAAAGGTACATGAACAGTACGTAAAGTACGTAGCAGATACAACACCAAAGAAGGTCATAATTATAAAAAATAAGATTGTCAATATAGTTATTTGACGTTTTTGTAAAATTCTGGTAGAATGCATAGTAATATATAAATCAGCTAAGAACATGTCAGGAATAACTTTTAAACCAAAAGCAGTTTCAAAGAAACTTCTCGCCAACCTTAACCCACGAACACGTGAAATCGTGGTTAATCGATATGGTTTAGAGGGAGAAAAGCGTATGACTCTTGAAGCAATTGGGAAGACATATGACATCACACGAGAGCGTGTACGTCAGATTGAAAACTTTGCACTTGCAAGTATTAAGAAGTCAAAAGAATATAAAGAACATCTCTTTGTTTTTGATGAACTCAAGAAGATTATTAATGACCTAGGTGCAGTTGTATCAGAGGATCATCTTATGCGTCACATTTCACGTGATCCAGTCATCCAGAACCATATCAATCTCTATCTAGCGCTAGGAGAAGAGTTCGGTAAGCATAAAGGCGACGATCATTTTCATGCTCATTTCTCTACTGACGAAAAGGCGGCATCTCATATACAAGAGGCACTTACAAAACTTTTCCACACCATCAGCGAAGAAGATTTGATTAAAGAAGAGGAGATATACACTCGTTTCGTCGGGCACCTTACAGATATTGTAGATGAATATAAGGAGAATAAAGATGTTATTAATCGCTACCTAGCGCTCTCTAAAGTTATAGGAAAGAACCAATTGTCAGAATGGGGAAGAATCTCTTCTCCTCATGTCAAAGCTCGTGGTATTAAAGACTATGCATATCTTATTATGCGTCGTGCTAATCGACCTATGCACTTTAAGGAAGTTGCTCAGGAGATTAATAAGACTTTTGGTAAGCGCGCACATGTTGCTACTTGCCATAATGAACTTATTAAGGATGTTCGTTTTGTTCTTGTTGGTCGTGGCATGTATGGTCTTAAGGATTGGGGGCACACAGGAGGAGTTGTTCGTGATGTTATTGTCGAGGTGCTAAAAGAGTCAGGTCGTCCGCTTCCTAAGGATGAGATCATTAAGCGAGTTCTTGCTAAGAGAATTGTAAAACCAAACACTGTTCTTGTTAATCTTCAGAATACAAAATTTTTCAGAAAAATTGCAGGAGAGTATGCGCTTGCATAAAGAGACAGAAAGTAAAGATTTATAGATAGCAAAAACATACAGCGCAACACTTGCGCTCTGTTTTTTTTGCTAACAGTTAAGAGCTAAAAGCTAGTCTGTGCCCATGTTATACTTTTTCTATTATGCAATTCGTTATTGACATGGGGCTTGCTCTTCTTTACTTCGCTGGCTTTCTTCTTCTTTGTGCGTGGTCTTGGAGATTCTGGATGATGTATATCAACCAAAAGCATCTTAATAGTATTGACTGGTTGATGCTTGAGATCAAGCTTCCTCGTGAGATCAATAAGTCACCATACGCTACAGAGCTTGCTATTTCATCTCTTCTTCAAGGGGGAGGAATAGGGAATGGATATGCTAAGTTTTTTAAGGGCAATATGCCAGCATTTGCCTCACTTGAAATTGCTTCAATGGAAGGAACGATACACTTTTATATTCGAGCCCAACGTAAGTTTAAAGCTCTTATTGAGGCTAATTTTTATGCTCAGTATCCTGGTATAGAAATTGTAGAGGCAGATGATTACACAAGCGCCATTCGTTACCATCACCTAACAAAAGATGTTTCTTGTTGGGGGGCTACATATACGCTTAATAAAAGCTGGAATCCTACTAACTCAAAGACAGGGCATCCATACAAGAAAAAGGGAGACGAAAATGATATTCCAAAAGAAGGAGACGAGAAGTACTCTATGAAGGCAGATTTTTTCCCAATTAAAACATACGTAGATTATGGCTTAGATAAAGATCCTAAAGAAGAATACAAGGTAGATCCTTTGGCGCAGCTTCTTGAAGTTATGGGGAGTATTGGAAAGGGCGAATATTATTGGTATCAGGTACTTATTCAAGATGAAGGTGTTTATAATGAAAAAAAATGGCCAAAATTTTATGTTAACGAAAAGACGCACAAACACATGAGTCTGGCTGATATGGTTAAGGAGTTTAAGTCGCAGCTTCGTACAGCAACTTATTACAGAAAGGGAGATACGGTTGATGACGGTTATGGTGGCGTGAAGCAGATCCAGGCAGGAAAGGATGCTGATGGTAACCCTATCTATGAAGACCTGGTATATAAATATGAAAGTCCAAAAGCGGTAGCAAAAGACGAAACGAAACTCACTCAGGAAGAAAAAGATCAGCTAGAAGCAATTAACAAAAAACTATCAAAACCACTCGCTAAGGTAGTAGTGAGAGCTATGTATGTTACGAAAAAAGAGCGATTTAACGGTGCTCACGTGCAGACAATCCTGTCGCTTCCGAAGCCTTTCGCTGGCATGAACTCTTTTGCTCCTACTAAACTAACAGAACCATATGATTTCCCTTGGCAGAACTTTATGGGCCGTCGTGTACCTTGGAGAACAGAGGAGATGTTTGAGGAGTACGTTGAGCGAGAAGGGTATTTCCCACATATAGAAAGTAGAGACACTCTAGATAGATGGGAGGATACGTTTTTCTGGACTTCTAGCATGAAATCAAGAAAGCTTTTCCGTATGATATATGAAGCTATTTTCTATCCATTTAATCATCCGCACCCTGATGTTGTGTCAACACTCAACCTAGAAGAAATCGCGACCTTGTGGCATCTCCCTGGATCCACCGTTGGAACACCTACTCTTCTTCGTATCGATAGCAACAAAGGTGTCGCACCTGTTAACCTTCCGTTGTAAGTTGCATGTCAAAGATTATCTCTCTGCCAAAAAGTATTCTACTTGCCATAACTGCCATTGCTCTAGTTACCATTGGGTTCACTATCTTTAGTCCAGTTATTATTGAAGGGACGAAGACCTTTACGATAGATGAGGGTGAGAGCCTAAAAAGCCTGTCTAATCGTTTAGAAGATGCTGGGCTTATAAAATCTTCCTCGATACTTAGAATGTATCTTTCATTTAATGATAAAGATACAAGGGTGCAGTTAGGGGAATATGAGTTTTCTGGAGTAGTGACCCTTTTTTCACTTGCAAGAGAAATAACAGACAAAGGGCCTAAAAATCCGTTATTATCGGTAACTATTCCAGAGGGAAGCACCTCACTTGAAGTCTTTCAGATTTTTGCAAAAGCTCTCCCATCTCTTGATAAAGATACGTTTGCTAACTTGGTCGAAGGAGGAGGGTTAAATGGTAAGCTATTCCCGTCAACGTACCACCTGCTACCGTCATATAAAGAATCTACTATTATTAAACTAATGATTGGTGTTTATGAGAAAAAGGTAACGCCTGTTCTCAATAGTGTTACCTTACCAACCCCTCTAACTAAAGAGAATGATGTCCTTACGCTTGCCTCTATCTTAGAAGGAGAAGCGAATACCGAAAAAGACATGAAGATTGTAGCAGGCATTCTTTTAGAGAGGATGCGAATCGGAATGCCATTACAGGTAGATGTAGCCATGGAGACGTATAAGTCGAGAGGTCTCCCTAGGAGTCCGATTAATAATCCTGGGCTCATTGCAATCAATTCTGTGCTTAACCCAACGTATACTGAATATCTCTACTACATAACAGGAAATGATGGAGAGATGTATTATGCTGAAACCTTTAATGAACACAAGCGAAATATTCAGAAATACCTTAGATAGTAATTAGTTACTAGTAATTAGTGATTGGTAGGAAGATACTTGTCGTGGTATTCTGTCATTCTATCTAGCAATAAAATTCTGCTTAGTCTGTGCTCCACTAATTACCAATAATTAATTACTATTCATGAAAACTCATAACCTAGCTTTTATCGACACAGAAACAACAGGCACAGATCCGACGCGTCATGAAATCATCGAGCTCGCTGTTATTATTGCAAAGCAGGTGGACCGGCCAGGGAGAGGTCCTAAGTTAGAGATACTCGAGGAGTGTGAGTGGAAGATTAAACCAGTTCATATGGAACGTGCAGAGCCGGAAGCTCTTCGTGTTAATGGTTATAATGAAGTTGATTGGATGTTTGCTATAGACCGGAAGAAGGCGATGGAAGAATTTGCAAAAAAAACAGAAAGTTGTATTTTCGTTTCTCATAATCTGACGTTTGATTATGCTTTTGTGATGAAGGCCTTTGAGGAAACCGGAGTTGATAATCGCATGCACTATGGTAAGCTCGATACCATCTCTATGGCGGTGGCGAGACTATATGATGCACCGCAGGCTGACAAGTTCTCACTCAAATCACTTTGCACTCTTATGAAGGTAGATAATGCAAAAGCTCACACCGCACTTGCAGATACTCGAGCACTCGTTGAGGTGTATAGAAAAATGATGGGGGCATAGGAATAAGTCGTTAGTTGTTAGTTAGTAGTGATTAGTTAAATACTGAAACAGTGGGCGCCGTAGGCGGCCCACTGTTTCAGTATTTAACTATATTTACATCTTTTGAAAAGAGGGAGGAAATTTGGTATAATGAAATAACTGGTTAAAAAACTACTATATGTCAACACCGAAAAAACGAGACGACGGACATATTGAAAAGATCATTGTTAAGGGGGCGAGAACGCATAATCTCAAAAATATTACTGTCGAAATGCCTCGACATAAGATGATTGTATTTACGGGTCTTTCTGGGAGCGGAAAGTCTTCTTTGGCATTTGATACCATCTTTGCAGAAGGTCAGCGTAGGTATGTTGAGTCACTTTCCGCATATGCTCGTCAGTTCTTGAACCAAATGCAAAAGCCAGACGTAGATGAAATCTCCGGACTCTCTCCAGCAATCTCAATTGACCAGAAATCAGCTGGGCGTAATCCTCGTTCAACTGTCGCCACAATCACGGAGATATATGACTACCTCCGTGTTCTCTATGCTCGCGTTGGTAAGCCATATTGCGTTGACTGTGGAGCAAAGATACAAAAGCTCTCTAATGAAGAAATTATTAATTTTATTACAGACAAGGTTAAGGCTGTTGATTATAAAAAAGTTAAGACAGAGCTCATGGGGGTTCCGTTTTCTCATGCAGAGATACATATCTTAGCTCCAATGGTGAGAGGAAGAAAAGGAGAGTACTACCAGATGCTCTATGACTTCCTAGGGAAGGGGTATACCGAGGCGCTTGTGGATGGCGAGCGCAAGTCTCTTCGTGAGCAGATTGTTTTGGATAAGAACAAGAAGCATGAGATCTCTATTATTATAGATTCCATTGCCATTGATGATTTTAGAAGAAAGGAATCACAGAAAGACGCACTAACAAGACTTTCAGAAAGTATCGAACGTGCTCTTCATGAGGCAGAGGGGCTCTTAGAAGTAGAAATTTTAGGAGAGAGAACGATAATGAGTGGTAAGTTCATGTGTGCACACTGCGGATTCTCATTTCCTGAGATTGAGCCAAGGCTTTTCTCTTTTAACTCACCGTACGGTGCTTGTGCTACATGTAATGGGCTTGGTACCAAGTACTTCGGCGGGCTTGATGAATGTGATGATTGTGGAGGGAAGCGTCTTCGTAAGGAGTCTCTGAACGTGTACCTTGATGATGTTGAGAAGATTAACATTGTAGATATTACGGCACTCAGTATTAACGAGGCGAAAGATTACTTCAGTCGACTCCCACTTTCTAAAAAAGAGCAGGAGATAGCGTCTGTGATTATCAAAGAAATAGAATCACGTTTAGACTTCATGTTAAATGTAGGCCTTAATTATCTCGCACTTAACCGTAAGGCAGACACCCTCTCAGGAGGAGAAGCTCAGCGTATTAGACTTGCCTCACAGCTCGGAAGTCAGCTTGTAGGAGCTCTTTATGTACTTGATGAGCCAACAATCGGACTTCATCAGAGAGATAACGATCGCCTTATTAAGACACTCACTCACCTGCGAGATATCGGTAACACTATTCTCGTCGTAGAGCATGATGAAGATACTATTTTTGCATCTGATTACATTATTGATATCGGTCCAAAAGCAGGTGTTCATGGAGGAGAAGTTGTGGTTGCTGGGTACTTAGATGAGCTACTAACTGCTCCTCGTAACAAGTCAGGGAGCCTAACGCTTGCGTACCTTCGTGGCGAAAAAGAAATCCCAGTTCCTACACGGCGGCAGGTAGACAAGGGAACAATTCGAGTAAAGGGCGGACATATTTTTAATATCAAGGATCTAAACGTAAATGTCCCCCTTGGAAGAATGAACGTTATCACGGGGGTTTCGGGTTCTGGTAAAAGTTCGTTCATGTATGAGATTCTTTATAAGAACCTTCTCGCGCGCCTTGAGAGGAAACATCGCACTGTTAAGATTTTTAATTGTGAGGAGTTCACAGGGACTGAATACGTATCTCGTGTCGTTCTCATTGATCAGTCACCAATCGGGCGCACCCCTCGCTCTAACCCAGCGACATATACTGGTGCATGGACTCACATTCGTGACCTTTTTGCAGAAAGTGAAGAATCTCGTATTAGGGGATGGAAGGCGTCACGTTTTTCTTTTAACGTAAAGGGTGGTAGATGTGAGGCGTGTCAAGGTAACGGAGAGATAGCGGTAGAGATGCACTTCCTTCCAACAGTGTATGTTGAATGTGATGTCTGCCAAGGAAAGAGGTTCATGAAAGAAACCTTAGAGGTGAAGTGGAAGGGGAAGAACATCTATGACATTCTCCGTATGACAGTAGAAGAGGCCCTAACCTTTTTCCAGGATATTCCAGCTATTCATGACAGAATCAAGACGCTGAATGACGTAGGACTTTCTTATCTAGAGCTCGGGCAGTCTGCTACGACTCTTTCGGGTGGTGAGGCGCAACGTGTGAAGATTTCTTCTGAGCTTTATCGCCCACATGTAGAGAAAACCATCTATCTACTCGACGAGCCTTCAATTGGTCTTCACTATGAAGATATAGCTAAGCTTATCGAAATTTTAAACAAGCTCGTTGATAAAGGTAACACTGTCGTTCTTATTGAGCACAACCTCGATATCGTAAAGAATGCTGACCATGTTATAGATATCGGACCAGAAGGTGGAATAGGTGGAGGCAAACTTGTGGCAACCGGAACCCCAGAGCAAGTGGCAAGTAATCCAAACAGCCACACCGGCTTCTATCTCAAGAAAGTTTTGAAGAAGAGTAAGGAGAAGAAGTAGTATAAACAGAGTAGAGTAAAAATAAATCACCTCTTACGACGAGGTGATTTATTTTTTAATATGAAAAGGCCGCCTCGCTTGCGCTCGGCGGCCCGGTCTGCGACCTTGTATGGTTGGGCCGACTTCAACCCGGCCGGGTTGAGTCGTAATGATGACGTCCAGCGTCACCTGCGATTAGTGTCGAAGACCCTTTTCCTTCAGGTGGACGCGGGTAGATGTAGCAGCCAGGTTTGCCTTCGTCCATCGGCAGAGGTGGTCCCTTACAGCCGAGTTTCGAACATCCCTGACAGTTGGTAGTCCTCCTGTTATCACCGGGTGAGGACATAGCTGTCTCCCTCGGGATAGATCACCCCACCTTCCGCTCCGAGCCAGCGCATCTCAGCGGTCTCAACAACCCTTTCGGGGTCACCGTGACCACTGAGAATTCCAGGTCTGGTCGTTCCTGGCGGGGATTCATTTTGCCCGTTGAGCTGTTCTTCACTCATTCTGTTCCTCTAAAAATACTGTACAACTTGCCCTTTTCGCCGTTTATTTCCGTACAATCGCACGGGGTGACAAACGCGAACTTTTATTATACAATATAAACCATGAAAAGGCAAGAGCTAGCAAGTGTACAGCTCCCTGATAGTCCGGGGGTTTATTTTTTTAGGGGGAAGGATAATGAGATTCTTTACATCGGAAAGGCCACTTCACTACGCGACAGAGTGAGAAGCTATTTCAACCCAGATGTTGTAAAGACAAGGGGCCTAAGAATTGTCACCATGGTGACGATAGCAAGCACTGTCACGTACCAAGAAACAGGGAGTGTTCTTGAGGCACTTCTTCTAGAAAGCAAGCTCATCAAAGAACATCAGCCACCGTACAATGCACGTGAGAAGGATGACAAAAGTTATGTGTGTCTCGTTATTACCAAGGAGAAGTTCCCAAGGCTTCTCACTATGCGCATTAGAGACTATGAGAAGAAGTTTAAGAAGAAAGATACGCTTCATGTCTACGGACCATTTAACTCTCTTACCCAGCTAAGAGAGGCGATGAAGATAGTGAGAAAGATGTTTCCCTATAGAGACACATGCGAGGAAGGACAGGAGAAGAAATGTTTTAATGCTCAAATCGGGCTATGTCCTGGTGTTTGTATAGGACAAATATCAAGGACAGAGTATATGAATAATGTCCGTAATATACGGAAATTATTCGAAGGAAAAAAGTCAGAAATTGTAATTAGTCTAGAAAAAGACATGAAGATTCTTGCTCAGAGGCAGGAATTTGAAAAGGCCGCCAGAGTAAGAAACACACTCTTTGCACTTAAGCACATAAAGGATATAAGTTTAATTAAAGATGAGGAGGTAATGTCTTTTAAGAAAAAGGACTTTAGAATAGAAGCATACGATGCCGCACACATATCTGGCACATCGAGAGTTGGTGTTATGACTGTTATAGAAGGGGGGAGTAAAGAGACAAGTAGCTATCGTAAGTTTAAGCTGGAAGAAGGGGTTAATGATGATTATGAGGCTCTGAGACAAATTTTACTAAGAAGACTAGCGCACACCGAATGGAGGTATCCTGACCTTATAGTTATCGACGGAGGAGCTGCGCACAAAGAAACAGCGGAGAAAGTTCTTGCCTACCTTGGGGTTCATATTCCATGTGTTGCCGTGGTGAAAGATGAGAGACATAAACCAAAAGACATCCTTGGTGATAAAGTACATGTGGATTACCATAAAAAGGAAATACTTTTAGCAAACGCAGAAGCGCACAGATTTGCTATTGGTTACCACAAGACCTTACGAAACAAGCTCCCGTAACTTTATGGTAAGAAGCGTGTCAAGAGTAACTCTTGACACGTGAGTGAGAGACAAAAACTGTGCCCTTTACTCTCTACCGTATACACTGAGTACATTAATAAAGTATGTAATTTTTAAGTGGCGTGGTATGGCAATTCTACAAATAATTAAGAAGCGAAATGGTGATGTAGTTCCTTTTGATCAAGTAAAGATAGAGACAGCAATTAAGAAAGCCTTCTTAGGAGTAACGAGAGATGAAAAAGCTCCTGTAGCCAAGCACATAGCAGAACTCGTTGCTAAGGAGCTAGAACTCGAAGCAATCACCAGAGATGCTTATGTCCCTACTGTAGAACATGTGCAAGATATTGTAGAAAAGCACATCATGGGCGCAGGGTTTTTTGACGTTGCAAAAGCATACATTATTTATCGTTATGAGCGTAGCAAAGAGCGCGAAGAGGTAAAGCTTGAGACCTTGGAAAAGGTAGAAGAAGGTGGGCTTTATATTACTAAGAAAAACGGGAACAAGCAGAAGTTTGATATTAAGAAAGTGAGAGCTTCTGTACTTCATGTGGTTTATGGTTATGAGAAGGATATAAATGTAGACCAGATAGCAAATCAGGTAAAGCTCGAGGTATATGAAGGAATGTCTACTAAAGAGATTAGTAAGGCACTTATTATGACCATTCGCTCTATGATCGAGCAGGATCCAGCATATTCATATGTTGCGTCACGTCTCATACTTGCTCAGATTAACGAGGATCTTCTCGGGGACAAGCTCGACTACAAGAATATTGATACACAATATAAGGAGATGTTTATCTCAGGTATAAAGCGCGGTCTCGAAAGAGGTCTTCTTGATACACGCATGGCGAACTTCGACATGAAACGTCTATCAGATGCGCTTGTTCGTTCTCGTGACGAGCTTTTTATGTACCTCGGTTCTCAAACGCTCTATGAAAGATATTTGGTCCGAGATAATGAAGGTGATGGTAAGATAATAGAACATATCCAGGGATTCTGGATGCGCGTAGCCATGGGGGTAGCGTTAGCTGAAAAAGAGCTCGATCGTACTACTCGTGCAATTGAGTTCTATGAGGCGATGTCTACACTTCGTTTTGTGCCGTCATCCCCAACACTCTTCCATGCAGGGACCAAGCATCCACAGCTCTCAAGTTGCTACCTTAACACCGTAGGAGACTCGCTAGAGAGCATCTTTAAGGTATATTCAGACAACGCTCAACTCTCTAAGTGGGCTGGAGGTATTGGCACAGACTGGACATCGGTCCGCGCGTCAGGGTCACTCGTGAAGAAGTCAGGTATAAAGTCTAACGGAATTATTCCATTCCTTAAGATTGCAAATGACGTAACGGTAGCTATTAACCGTTCTGGTCGTAGAAGAGGTGCTACGTGTGTATATCTTGAGAACTGGCACTACGACGTAGAAGAATTCCTAGAACTTCGCAAGAATACAGGAGATGATCGTCGTCGTACTCATGACATGGATACTGCACTTTGGATTTCTGATCTTTTCATGAAGCGTGCACAGGAAGACGGAGACTGGACGCTCTTCACACCGGATGAAGTACCAGAGCTTCACGAGACCTATGGTGCAGAATTTGAAAAGCATTACGAGCGCTACGAATCTCTCGCAAAAGAAGGCAAGATGAAGGTCTTTAAGCAAATGAAAGCTCGTGAGCTCTGGAGGAAGATGATTACTATGCTTTATGAGACTGGTCACCCATGGATTACATGGAAGGATCCATCTAATGTTCGTTCACCACAGGATCATGCAGGTATTGTACACAACTCTAACCTCTGTACTGAGATTACGCTTAACAATTCACTTGAGGAAACAGCTGTGTGTAACCTAGGGTCGCTTAACTTTCAGAGACTTATGCGTGATGGTAAGTTCGACGTTGATCTCGTAGCTTCTACGACTCGCACAGGCATGAGAATGCTTGATAATGTTATTGATGTTAACTACTACCCAACAATTGAGGCGAAGACTTCTAACTTCCGTCATCGTCCAGTAGGTCTTGGACTCATGGGCTTCCATGATGCTCTCTATATGATGGGCATTAACTTTGATACAGAAGATGCAGTGAAGTTCGCAGATGAATCTATGGAGCTTATTTCATACCATGCTATTTTAGCGTCATCTGAACTTGCTCGTGAACGAGGGGCATATGAGTCATTTAAGGGAAGTAAGTGGGACAGAAATATCTTCCCAGTCGACACCCTAGAACTCTTAGAAAAGAGTCGTGGGAAGGAGATTCCGGTTTCTAAGGCGGGTAAGCTTGATTGGACACCTGTGAGAACGTTTGTGAAGCAGTTCGGTATGCGTAACTCTAACTGTATGGCGATGGCACCAACTGCCACCATTTCTAATATTGTAGGGTCTGTTCCAACCATCGAACCTATTTATAAGAATATTTACGTGAAGAGCAATATGAATGGTGAGTTCATCATTGTGAACCCATATCTTGTTAATGATCTAAAGGCTCTTAATCTGTGGGATTTCGAAATGATTGGTCTTCTCAAGTATAATGATGGTTCAGTAAAGGATATTCCTGCCATTCCGCCTGCTCTTAAAGATAAGTACAAGGAAGTTTTTCAAATTGATCCATCATGGCTTATCAAGTCAGCCGCACACCGTGGTAAGTGGATAGATCAATCACAATCCCTCAACATTTACTTTGCCGGTACTTCAGGAAAGGAACTTGCTAATATTTATGAGTATGCATGGAATCTCGGTCTTAAAACAACTTACTACCTTCGTTCATTAGGTGCGTCTCAGGTAGAGAAGAGTACTGTAAATGCATCTGAATTTGGTAGTACTCACAAGCGTGAAGCGAGCAGCGGTACTACTGCAACAGGTGTTGCTTCAGAAGTAATGATTTCAAGTATTTCTTCTCCTGTTGTTTCGGCAATTGTGACTGCTCCTATAGTATCCGTGGAGGCTAAGCCAGCCTCAACGTCTCAGGCGAAAGTAAAATATAACATCACTGTGATGCCAGAGGCTGCGTGTGAAGGGTGCCAATAAAGCAGACTTTAGATTGTAGATGTTAGATACTGTGCATATTGACAGATTACAATCTAAAATAGACAATAAATTTTAACTAATTACCAGTAACTAATTACCATCAATCATCTTTATGTCATCAGTATCATCATCTTCAAGCAATACGAGCACAACAGTTCCAAATCCTCCATTTGGTGACCAGAATCATCGCCCGATTATTGAGCGCGGAGCAGATAGGGTAGATGTTAATGAGCGTAAAATTATTAATGGTGGAGGGGCGGATGTTGTTCAGCTGTGGCCCATCAAGCACAAGTTCGCGTGGGATGCGTACAATGTTGGGAATGCTAACCACTGGCTTCCTACCGAAATCAGTATGCAGTCTGATATCGAACAGTGGAGATCGCAGACTGTTCTTACAGATGATGAGCGTCATGCCTTTCGTACAGTGCTTGGTTTTTTCACTACAGCGGACTCTATTGCAGCCAATAATCTCGTTCTTGCTTTTTATAAGCATATCACCTCTCCAGAAGCGCGACTTTACCTCCTTCGTCAAGCGTATGAAGAAGCAATACATACGCAAGCGTATCAGTATATGGTGGAGTCTCTTGGATTAGATGGTACCGAGATTTATAACATGTATCGTGAAGTCGATGCTATCTATGACAAGGAAGAATTCATTCTTTCTTTCAACACAGGAATTTTCGATGACAACTTTAAGACGGGAACATTTGAGAATGATCAGAAGTTTCTCGAGAACATGTGTGTGTTCTCGCTTATTCTTGAAGGCATTTTCTTCTACTCATCGTTTGCTGTTATCTTTGGATTCCAAAGACAAGGAAAGCTTGTCGGTTCTGCTGAACAGATTCAGTACATCATGCGCGATGAGAGTAACCACATGAATTTTGGTATAGATATGATTAACACAATTAAGCAAGAGCAACCAGAGCTCTGGACACCAGCGTTCGTAGAGCGTATCACTAATCTTGTGAAGAAGGCGGTGGATCTCGAGTATCGCTTTGCAGTTGATGTATTTCCTAAAGGAATCTTTGGTCTTAATGCAGATGGCTTTAAGCAATACATCGAGCATATTGCAGACCGTAGGCTTGCTCGTGTTGGTATTGATACCGTGTATGGAAGTGCGAACCCATTCCCGTGGATGAGTGAAGCGGTGGACTTGAATAAGGAGAAGAATTTCTTTGAGACGAGAGTTACCGAATATAAAACTGGCGGCACCCTCGAGTGGTAGACCGCTACAAGTTTTTCGAGGGGTGAATGATTGCGTAGTAATTATGAATAGAGTACAAGATTTTTCTAAGAAGATTACGATAGTGGTGAGAAGGGATATAGAGTCATGGCAGGTGCTTAATACCATTGCGCATATTTCAGCTTATTTTGGGAATCAGTTAAAAGGTGACTTTGATACAGGGGAGTTTTTCATAACAAAAGATGGGGTGAGTCATCCAAGAAATTCTCAGTATCCGATTGTAGTACTGAGTGCAGAATCAAAAGAACTATATCCGTTTATTCAAGAAGTCAGGACAAAAGGTCTCAAATGCATTAACTTCGTTCGTGACATGATAGAGACTTCAGACGATGCTGAACTTGAAGAAAGAATCGGGGCACAGAATGATATAGACCTTGAGTATGTTGGAGTTGGAATTTTTGGAGATAAAGACGTTTTAAAAGAGCTAACTAAAAAGTTTAAACTCTGGAAGTAGGAAGACTAGAGATTTTGGTCTCTAGTCTAGTGGGTGAGTGAAGGGATATTAACGCTTCACGGTTTCCTTTGCCTTCTTCCAGTTGTTGTAGAAGCAGGCGAGCGTGGTCATGTCCTCGAACTTGCCACCACGGAAGATTTCATCCTTGTGAACAGCTTCGACGACGTATCCGCAGCGCTTGCTGTACTCGATGCTCTTCACGTTTGCACTGAGGGCATCTGAGATGACCTTGTGCAGGCTAAGCGTCAGGAATGCGTACTCAAGGAGTGCCATCTTGGCGTCCGTCGCGCAGCCCTTGCCACGGGACTCTGGTTCGCCGAGGATAGTTCCTGTCACTGCGTTCCGGTCCACCCAGTTGATGCGATGTAGTCCCATGGTGCCAATAGGCACATTGCCATCTTTTGTCTCGACAACGAAGACGAGGTCGGTCGGATGTTGGAAGAGCTCTGCGTTCTTTTTGATCCATGCTTCCTCTGACATTTCGGTGAGAGGGAACTTGCGAAGAAGGTACTTCCTGGTTTCTGGATCATTCATCCACCTGGTGAAGATGGGTGCGTCCGTTGTGTGGACGGGTCGGAGAATGGTTTTCTGACCGACAAGGAAAGGTGTGCTCATGAGAAGCTCCTAAGTTGAAGTTGTTTAAAAAAGAACAATGCATCACATTATGTGATGCATTGTGGGTCCTTATTGGTCTTAAGATTGTTGAGTCTATAACGACTCACCTGGCATCACATAATATAAAATAGCTCCTTCGGACTGGGTTCCGAAGAGGGCTACACAGATATTCATATATGATGACGTATAGTAGATCATATATTCATTATTACTACAGATACAATATCTTGTCAATTTTTCGTATAAGTCCACCCACTTTGGCAGTTGGCAGGTATCGTACTCATAATATACTCCAACGGAGATAACAAGGAAAGAGAATGGTGCGGTCTTTCGGTATTGTAATAAATCATATAATCAATTAACTTC
>JACCDT010240482.1_pt1 | contig 45025 bp, 28 predicted proteins | sample 7446291 | NCBI WGS metagenome assembly JACCDT01 (sample SAMN15323446, study PRJNA562643) | freshwater metagenome | isolation source: river surface water | place: USA:Blue River Watershed | collected 2017-08-17
GTCTTTGTCATCGTCTTTGTCATCGTCTTTGTCATCGTCTTTGTCATCGTCTTTGTCATCGTCTTTGTCATCGTCTTTGTCATCGTCTTTGTCATCGTCTTTGTCATCGTCTTTGTCAGATTTAGTAGACTTTTTCGACTCATCTTTGTCATCTTCGTCTTCATCGTCAGTGTCATTTATAAACTTTGACTGTTTTTCAAATAAAGCATTCTTAAGAGCCTTTCTTGCGCCCTTTTCATCACCTTCTAGAAAATGTTCTAAAAACAATTTTAAGTATCTCATGTTTGTCCTCACTAAGAAATATTATTAATATTTATGCGTATCTTATTTTTTTGAAATATTATTTGATTTTGGCGCTAAACCCTTACTGTTTTGTGAAGGGTTTTTTGTATTTTGGTTGGGAACAGGGGGTGTTATCCCACCAGCATCATCACCGCTTAAATCTGGTGTCGCGCCACCATCTCCAACATCTTCACCACCATCTCCTAAATCAGGAATATTCCCACCACCACCGGCAAAACTACCACCACTACCACCAAATCCACCCTCAAAACCACCTAATTCAGCCTCTTCTGGATTATATATTTTTGGTAAGTCACGATCATCACCATCTGGATCTAAGCCTTTTTCCTGACGCAACAGTCTTTCATTCATCTTCAAATCTGCCTCTGACCACTGTGCATATTTAATTAAGCCGAATCTCTTAGAAATTTCTTGCATTCCAGAAACTGTACTATAATTATTTAATAAATCCGCATCCATCATCTGTTTACGCGAAGCCTCATAATTAGATGGTGGCGGTAGTACTATTTTAAATATTGATGCATCTACATTTATTCCATTAAGTCTAATGAAGTCTTTGAATTCTTTATCAAAAGTTTTTTCTAAACAACGCTGTAACCGTTCCATATATAATGAAAATTTAACTTCTTGAATATATGCTATTCCGACTTTACCGTCATTTGCAATTCCACCACCCTCAGATGTTGCATCGACAAATGACCTAGGAATTCTTAACCCTCTGAAAATCTTATTATAGAAATACATTAAGTCTTCAAGAGATCCCAGATTCTGGCCGGCAGGCAACACTTCAACCCTTGAACCACTTCCATCTGCTCTCATTGGAAACCAAAAGTCTTCTTGTTGTGACATTGGATTATAAACGCTTTCGATTTGTGACGCACCACCACCATAACTAGGAATTTTCTTCTGCTTTATCTCAGCTTTAATTGATTCCATGTGTTTTGCGCGTTGCCCCGGATGCATATTACCCACATCAATATAAAACGCACGTTTTTCTGGTGCTCTTTGTATTCTATAAATTAATATAGCGTCTTCCAACAGTTCTTTCTGTTTAAAAGTTTTATATACGGGGTGTAATACTGACTTCCCGAATGGTGCCTCTTCATCAGTTTCTTGTAATAAAGTGAATCTTATAACATCTTTTGTATCATAATCCACTATACCATCACTAATAGTACCGTCACCAGTAGACCCTATTGCACCGTATGAGCCGGCTGGTCCACTAACCGCATTAGCGTCCATTCTAATTTGCCACCCGCGCACATCTGTTATATCATCTTCTCTTACGATAGCGCCCAATACATTCTTTGTATTTACATATATAAATGATTTTTGTTTATGCTTTGGTTTTAGAAAAAATGTATCACCGTATTTTATAGTATTTCTGGCAATAGCAAATAATTTAGAATGCCAATCGTGTATATTACACCATGTTCGTAGAGCGGCATTTAATGTAACTACTACCTTTGGGGCCACATATTGTTCCTGTCCAGCAACGATTTCTATTTTTAATGGAAGTTCACCCTTTACATTATTACCTGTTATTTCTTCCGCCATTAAATCCAGACATACACTAACATCAATGTCATTATCCATTAAGTCATATTCACGATATCGAGTAATTCTACTTGAAGATCCTGCTATAATTCTATGATACCATGCATAGTTTCCGTATAATCCACCAACTCCGCTTAAGTCTTGATTGTCCCCGACTGGAGTCGTTGGGGCTGCGGGTGTTATCATTTTATAGAATTTACTAAGTGCCATTATATATTTCTCATTTCTTCCATTGTTGTTATTTATTCATTATTTTGTGATACGTGTTTTTACCACACTGAGCCGAATACGCCGTTTTGTGGTCTAATGCGGGCTGTATGGTCTGGTCGCTTTTCACTTTCCGGCTCTGATCTACGATTATTCTCCGGATTAGTATTAATTGCGGTCTGTCCAGTTAATTTGTTATTTGTCTGTATACCCTCATTTAATTTATCTATACCACTAACTAGCGCCGTATTTCCATTTGCAAATGTATTTGCCAACATATTCCATGCAACATTTGGATTGTTGTTTGGGTTTGATAAATTATTTTTAATTGCTCCGGTTACATTATTCTGCAAGCTCATTTTATTTCTGAACTGTTCTGCGATGGAGGCTCGATGAGCGGTTTCTGTTGCGCCAGTGGCGTACCCAACAGCTTTCCCTGTTGATGTTATATCTGTTAGATCAAATCCAGCTTTCTCCCTTTGTTTAAAATATGCTGCTGTTATTTGTGCAGCAATGATTGGATCGTTTGCTAAGTCTGGATTTCCAACCAAATCTTGCCCTATCATCGCACCGATAGCTTTATAATTATCCTTACCAGATAATTGTATAAACCCTCGTCCCCTATACTTATACCCCTCGTCCGCCGCATTTCCCATTCTACCGCCATATATCTTATTACCCACAGCCTCCGGACCTAATGCATGCAAAGCCTTAGCGTCTTCAAGCGTGTTAAATCTAACTTTATTTCCCATAGTGTTACCGGCACCATATAATCTAAACAAAGTTTCTGGAGACATAGTGCCCTCGCTTCTAGGAACAAATCCAGATTCTCCCTGCACTTGGGCTAATATATTGGATACTTTATGAGGATCTGTAATTCCCTGTGCAGCCAAAGATTTAACCAAACTCGCTTGGACCTCTGTTAAATTTGATGCATTTGATGTTTGAGCTATCGCACTTGTTTGTGGTGTTATTGTTGGAGTGCTTGTATTAGATAAAGGTGGTGCGCTGACAGGTGTCTGTGTAGTAGGTGCCTGTGAATTTTGCTGCCATGCTCGATATGTTGCATTTTGTTGTTCTAATATTTTTTGCCTATCTTTTTTTGGCGCATTCAATAATAAATTATCACCACCAGTTGCTGCCAACTGTCTCGCATATACGGCATTTTGTAATGCTTCGATCTGAGGAACGAATAGTTTGCTTCCGTTGATTGTCATAGCAGCAGAGTCAAAAGAATCGGTTTCTTTTAATTGTCTATTAAATAACTTCTCGAATTCTTGCTTATACATATCACTAATAAGCGCTGGACCACCAGATGCCTCTCTTATCTTTCTATTTCTATAAGATTGCCTATTAGTTTCTTCAATGGCTTTTTCAGTTTCGCTCTTTTCGTTGTACCACCATTGTGTAAATTTTTCCATGGCATATGTTGTAGCAGTAAATACTGTCTTGAACGTGCCTACAGCTACTAATACGGGAACCAATACACCCATTATTGCCGTACCAGAAACGGCGGCTATACCACCACTAATTCCGGCTGCGCCACCAGATTTAAGCAACCACATTGTCAACCCAGTTCCAACGGCACTCCCCATTACATTTCCTAATCCACCAACTGCCGCCCCGGCAAGATTACCAAATGGATTTTTACTAATTCCTGAGGCCCATTCTGCCAATTCTAAAAATTTCTCTTCAAAAATACCCATTGTGTTATTAAAACTTTCTATGCTACCTGCCGCAGCAGTTTCCGCTTTATTCAGATTAACCGATGGATCATATATCACATTTCCAGATGCGTCTTTAACACGTTGCGCCTCATTCGAAGCAGCGACATTAGCGGCTCTTACACCCTCTTTCATAGATTGTTCACTGGTTATGTCAACGCCCATACGTCTAGAGACTTCTGTTATACCTGTCATGCGATTTAATAGAGAGAAATCGCCCTTGGACGCTGAGTCATTTGCATTCATTCTCATAACGCCGATTTCAGTTTGCAACGCTGCAAACGCGGCAGCTTGCTCACTTGACATTACGAAGCCCTGCTGCTGATTAAACAATGCTGAATTTTCTAATTCGGTGGTTTCCCTACCAATTAATTTCGAAACTAGTTTGGGGGCGGCGGCAGCGGCAACCCTATTTTTAACAAGATCGTCCAAACCACCAAATCTCTTATTCATTGCGTTTTGCAGCATTTCTTTAGCATATTCGTTACTATAACCTAATTGTTGAGAGTTACCCCTAATAGCAATTATGTTATCCATCATGGCTTTTGTAAGATCTGAACCAGTTTTACCTTGCATGCGCAAACTAGCTATCATTCCGTCATATATTCCACTTTGTAATTCCCCAGAAATATCTTGTGCCAAAACGGATTTATCCATCTGCAAATAAGCTGCTGATGATGAAATTTGCTGCATAAGTGCCTTAGCAGTAGCTGAAGATTCAGCGGCATTTACTCCCCCAGCACCCATCTGATTAACAGTTCTAACAGTTTGAAGTGCAAGTTCTTGCGCTTCCTTACCAGTCAGACCATATAACTTTGCCGTATCATGCAATTCGGCCAAACCGTCTCCTTCTTTATATGCCTTTGTCATATTATTAGTCCCACTAATAGAGGCTAATTCTCTGGCATATGATTTTATTAATTGCGCTTGCTCCCCAGCATCCATGCCATATTGTCCTATAGCTATTGGGGTGGACTCTAATAAATTAGCACTCAATTGTGCCCTATATGAATCTAAGATGCCCTTCCCACTTACAACAGCCATGGCACCGGCGCGTTGAAGCTTTGATGTCATATCACTCATACTAGTTCTAATATGATTTATTGACTGAGTAACTAACGTTTTCAATGTATTTTGAACAGTATCACTCATTTGTTCGAATGAGCCCATCGCTTTAACGACAGCGTCGGACATTGAGGCGTTGCTATCATTAATAAATTTAGTTATAGCATCCCTATCAGTATCATCTAATAATTTAAATAATTCTTTATCAACACCTGCTAAAGACTCTTTTAACTGTTTTGTCTGTTCTATTAGCTCATTTGATACTTTAGCCCGATTGTCTTTAGTGTCCTTCAGTTCAACATCAATATCCGCTAGACTTTTACGCATTGCCGATATTTCTTCATTCAACTTAGCTTGTTGAACAACAGCAGCAACCTTGACCTGTTTTTCTTTATCCGCCAGCGATGCTTTTAATTCTAATTGTTTCTGTTGAAAAATCCTTTCTTTTTCATCAAAAACTTTCTTTTTTATTGTATTTTCTTCAACTTGTTTTGTATTATTTGCGATTTGGTTAACTAGAGAACCGGTTTCAGCAGCAAGTTTTTCAATTTGTTTACTATTAAGTTTATTAGCTTTAACACTATCAATAGTCATTTTTTGAATTTTATTCAAAGCGTCGTTATTTGTACGCATTGAGCGTTCAACTTGATCATATATGTTATCAAGAGTTTTAGGTAAAACCTTCAATGATCTTAATACATCACCCAAACTACCTCTAAACGTTTTATTAAATTTACCTGTTAAGGAAGTTTCCTCCCTCAACATCTTTTTATAGTCTTCCAATGCATCTTCAGCGCTAGAATCTTTTGATGGTGTCGGACGCTCATATCTACTATTACCACTCAAGCGATTCACAGCTTCAACTAATTGTTGTATTAGATCTGGGGAGTTGAAATTTTGCATTTATAAATAAACCCTATTGATTTAGATATTTATGATTTGATCTTTAATGAATTTGTGTGTATAATGAAAAAAAACTGGAGGTTTATAATGACAGAGATAGTAAAAAAGAAAAAACCAAAAAATTATTTAAATAATGCTGACTTAATGAAAGAAATAGAATTGAGTCATGCTCAAAATAAAATGACAAATGAGCTTGGGAAAATGATCATGGTGTTATGTAAAAGATATGCGAAACATCCAGATTATTCCAATGTCTTCTCACATGAGGAAGACATGCAGGCATTCGGGCTTTTAACGGTCGTAAAGGTCTGGAAATCATTCAATCCAGAAAAATCAAAAAATCCGTTTGCATACTTTACTCAAATATTGCGCCATGCGTTCTATCAATATGGAAATTCAGAAAAGAAAGCTCAGGACACTAAGAAAGCCGTCAAAAAAGACTTAGGGTTAAATCCGTCATTCATGGAACTTTTAGAAATGGAGCGCGTTGGCAAAGATAATTTTATAGTAGGATTTGAAGATTCAAGTGATACAGAATCTGATGTATTATTCTTTGGTGAATCTAACTCTGAAACAGAAGAAGAATTGGATGATAAGTTATTTGTTTCATTACCACAAAATGATAATCAAGAAACAAATGAAGAAGATATTGAAAGGGAAGAAGGTATAAATGAAGAAACTTAAAAAGGCTGCAATATTCACAGATTTACATCTTGGCAGAAGAAATAATAGTGAAGAGCATAATACCGATTGCATCAATTATATAGATTGGTTCTGTCAGCAAATAAAAAATGACAGCAGCATCGATCACATATATTTCCTTGGTGATTGGTATGAGCATAGATCGTCTATCAATGGTCTGACATTACAATTTGCAAACAAATGCGCCAAGAAATTGAATAATATTGGTTTACCAATTTACTTTATCGTCGGCAACCATGATCTTCATAACCGGAATAACCGTGATGTATTTAATACAGAAATATTTGAACATCTTTCCAACTTTACAATTATTAATAATATTACATTATTAAATAATATTCACACCAATGTATTACTAATACCATTCATATATGAAAAAGAAACAGCAACTTTATTGGAGTATAAAGACACACCAATAGCTTTAGGTCATTTAGAGCTTAAAGGATTCGTACTGACTGGAGAATATTCAATATGTACGCATGGACTGTCCCACGATGTTTTTTTCAAAAATCAAAAAAGAGTATTTTCCGGTCACTTCCATAAAAGACAAGAGATGGACAACATACATTACATTGGCAATACATTTCCAATGGATTTTTCAGACGCTAATGATAATGATAGGGGTATGGCTGTATACAACTTTGAGACAGACGTGTTGGGATATATTAATTGGCCTGCATGCCCAAAATATATAACATGCAAGCTTAGTGATGTTCTAGAAGATACGTCAATATTAGTTTCCGGTGCTAGAGTACGATGCACAGTTGATGTTGAAATAAGTTATTCTGAAAGTATTGAACTTAGAAACATTTTAATTCAAACACATCAATTGAGAGAATTATTTTTCATTGAATCTGAAGAAAAACAAGAGACATTGGAAAACACCAAGATTAATGAAGAGAAATTAGATACACAATCAACACATATGTTGATAAAATCTATGCTTTTACAGATAGTGTCTGAGAAAATAGACAAAGACTTATTAGTAGAAATTTACGAAGGGATAAAATAATGAATATCAAGTTCTCTCATATAGAGATAAGCAATTTCCTATCATATGGAAATAATATAACAACCGTAGACCTTTCTACATCAACACCAACTTTGATAGTTGGTAAAAATTTTACAGCATCTTCGGATGGTAGTGACTCTAATGGATCTGGTAAGAGTTCTATATTAAATGCAGTTTGTTTTGCATTATATGACAAAGTATTATCTGATGTATCAAAGGATAAATTAGTAAACAACATCAACAAGAAAGATATGTTTGTGGCATTATATTTATCAATTGACGATATAAAATATAAAATAATTCGTTTCAGAAAAAATAAACAATTGGGTGGTGATGGTGTAAAAATTTTCAGAAATGGAAATGATAACTGGGAGTTCAATGATTCTGATGAATTTGCACCAGACAGTATAAGTAATTTTAACAAGGCTATTGTAAAGCTTATCGGAAAGCCATTTGAAGTATTCTCGCGAATAGTAGTCTTCTCTGCCACTCATATGCCGTTCTTATCACTGCCATCATCATCTCAAAATGATGCTAATCAAATAGCAATCTTAGAAGAATTGTTTGGGTATACTGAGGTATCCGAAAAGGCTGAGATTTTAAAAAATCAATTAAAAGATAATAAAAAACTTTTCGAACAAGAAAAGACTATAAATGATAATATAATTGCGGAACACAATAGAATAGGTCAACAAATAACAAATGTTACAAATAGCAGTGATAACTGGATTCTTCAACAGAATAAAATTATTCAGGATATCCAAAATAATATAAATCTCCTTTCCACAATAGACTTTAAAAAGCAGGAGGTTATATTCAACAGAGTTAGCGAAATTGAAAAGCAAATATCAGACACAAGGCAAGATACCTTAAACATCAAACAAGTTATTGATAATTATAATAAAACCGTTACATTAAGTAAAAATTGGGCAGATAATAATGAAAGGACATTGAAAGACTTAACAAATAAAGTTAAAGAATACGAATCATTTGATTTTGAAGCTGAATTAAATAAATTAACTAAATTGAAAGAACTAAATTTAGAAGTGACGGAATTAAAAGAACAATTGGATGATGCAAATAATGTTTTGAAAGCATTGGTGTTACAACAAAAGACGAATGCCAATGAATTAGAAAAATTAGCAGATAATAAGTGCCCATATTGCGAGCAGGAGTTTCTTCACGCAAAAGAAAAACACACTGAGATATGCAAGTCGCAAGATCTTCTTAATACTAAGATATCTACACAGTCAAAATATAAAGATGAAATTTCTGAAAAATATAACGAACAATTATTTTCTTTAAATCAACTTAAAGAAGGATGTGCATTTACTGTCAATCAGTTAAACACCATGCATCTGACATTAGAAAATAACATAAAGTTATTGGAGCAGGCTAAACAAGCGAAAAATCCATTTTCTTATCAGGAATTATTCTTAGAAACTGATGCTTTAGAGCAGAACAATATAAAAATAAAGATGCTTGAAGGAGAGTTAGATTCTAATAAAAAACAACTAAAGTTCGATTCTGAAAAACAAATGTTTCAAAAACAAAGTGAATTGGATGCATTACACAAACAATTAGTAGTAGAAAAGTCACGAATAAACCCATATACTGAGTCTTTGGAACAAATCAAAAATATGAAACTACCAGAAACAAAAGAAAAGGAACTAGACAAACTATCTAAATTAATGGAACATCAGGATTTCCTTGTGAAGTTATTAACCAAAAAAGACTCTTTCATACGAAAAAATTTGTTGCAAAAAAATCTACCACTATTAAACACTCGTTTAAAGATATATTTGGAAAAAATGGGCCTTCCACATAAAGTTACTTTTATGGAAAACATGTCAGCACAAATTAAACAATTTGATACCGAGCTAGAATATAACCAATTATCTTCGGGTCAAAAGGCTAGAATAAATTTGGCGCTATGTTTTGCATTTAGAGATGTATTACAATATAGGCACGGTAGCATAAATTTTTGCATGTTAGATGAATGTCTAGATGTCGGTTTAGGAAATACTGGAGTTCAATTAGCTGCTAAATTGATTAAAGATATTGCTAATGAGCAAAAGCTATCATTGTTTGTCATCTCTCATAGAGATGAAGCTTCATCCATGTTTTCAAGACGTTTAGAAATCCATTATAATAATGGGTTTTCTACAATTGTAGAACAATAAAAAAGGGGCCGATGGCCCCTTTTTCACATATACACTAATGAATCTACCCACCATAATGGGGTGTACATCTTCATCCTATTATACAAAGCAGTGAACGAATCATCCAAAATGTAGGTAACTCCCCAATCAGATTTCGATCTAACTACTCTACCCGATGACTGTATAATCGTTTTCATTGCTTGAAGCATATACCATTTCTGGCTTATTTCTGCCCTACGTTTAACCCATGCATCTCCCAGATATGGGTATGGTGTCTTGGCAATAATACAGAATCGACCTAGATCATCTTTTAGGTCTAATCCTTCGGTTACTGAAGGACTAATTAAGATCTTTGGGCCTTTATATCCATCAGATTGGAATTCATTAATCACATGCTCGCGTTTCATTTCTGCATCTGAATTATGATGGTATATCTTATGCGGAATATTGCCCTGTAACGCCTTCACAAGCCACATAGCTACTTGGTAGCTGCCTGTATGTATGACCCCATGGTGATCGCCATGCAATTCGCTACAGATCGTTTTAATAGATGTCAGCATTTTATTTTTATCTGCCTCTCGGCTCTCCCATCCATAAGTCATTTTCGCACATGGCTTAAAAATGACCTGTCTATTTTCCACATCAAATTCAGACTGCGTAGATATGAATGCAACTTGATCTAATGGAATGCCTAAGTCATGACAAAACTCATCTTTATCCAAGATTGTAGATGACATAAACAAAAATTTATCGGCAACGTTGTTGAAGAAATTACTGAATATATTTTTGGCATAAAGTTCTTTTATTTCAAAAGATTCTGCATGCTCTATCAATACATGGTCGTTAACGAAATCTTCTTCTTTCTTATCTAACAAGAAATTAATCATTAAAAGGTGTTTTTTTGTTTTATCTAGTTCATCTATAGCCATGGTGTCATCTTTACTGATCTGCTGACCATTACGCATGTTATTCGTAATTTCATCAACATGAATCTGCCTATTGGCAATATATGATACAATAGCCGGTTTGTAGTCGTCTCTAATAAAGGCAAATCCTTCTACTAAATTTTTAGGCTTTTTATATTTACAAAGATATTTTCTACAAGCTTTTTCTGAAATAAAAACACCAAATATATCAATTAATTGCTTTTCCAAATTATGGCATTCATCGAATACGATTAATGATCTGCGCTTCATTAGATCTGCTGGTGTTAATTTATATGTAATTGCTAATGAATAGTTCATGATTAAATTACTAGATTCAAGTGCGCTTTCGTAAGCGCGCTTGTGAGGGCACGAAGTGCCAGCACACCTTGGTTTTATTAGATCTCCAATTTCACAATTGGTTCCTTTTAAGGAACATTCATAATTGGACTTACCATAAAATCCAAATGCTTTGTCTGGGAATGAATCTTCATATTGCTTTTGTAAGATTTTTTGCGGGGTTAAAATAAATGAGTAACCAATAGGCCCATTTAACCAACCACTGATAGTTAATGCTATTGGTGATTTACCGCCACCAACGGGTACTTCACAAATTATGTATTTTTTGTCATGCGGTAATGATTCAACCCAATTTAAAACATCTATTTGGGTTTGACGTGGTGGTGAATTTTTAAATGGCCAAAAATCTAAAATTGACATGTGCCTTGTCCTTTTGAATGAAAAGCCTGAAAATCTTAGCATTTATTCGCGGATTTGTCAATTAGTTTATTTGTTTACAAAAAAACGCATATAATTAAAGCCATAGTTTTTATTATGTGCTTCGCACAAAATACTCACTTCGTTCGTATTTTGCTTTTATTTTTTATTTCATATTTTAAAAGCCATAATCCAAAAGCCATAATCTCCCCCCATCTTTTAGAATCTATTATCTAAATAATATGCATTCGGGAAAGACACCCAAGTCCAAAACCCAGCCATAACCTTGCCATTAACGGAGCCACAAAATAACATTGCGTTAATTGTGGAACATGAAGTTAAGGTACTTCATATTGTTTTAGTAGATCATATCATTTAATGCAACGCTTAATATCGAAAAGCTTCATGCACATTAAACCCATCTACAACGATCTTTGAGCCTTTTATGATTAATATAATCCTTAATACTAATCAACTCTTCCGGTCTTGGTTATTAACCTCAACGCAACCGTTTCAATATTACCAAATTTATTTTTGAATCCTACTACATTATATAGGTACTGTCAAGAGGATTTAGTCTCCATTTTGGAGCTTCTTTCGTTGAGCCTCTTCTTCTCTCTTCTTCATTATGTAAGCTAATAAGCGATCTCTATTACCTTTAGGTGCTTGTGTACTATCAGTGTTTGGATCAAGTTTGTCCGCCCCACCTAATGGTGTATTATTTCTAAGGTCGGCGCGTTTGTATTGTGATCTATCGGACATCACGCCAGTGTCAGGTGTGGATGGCTCAAGCGGTGCTTTATTAGGGCCATTCTGATCACTTCTACCAGTAACTGCTGCAACATCTTTGACAACATTTCCAACGACCCCTCTACCCTGTCGCAAGGCTATTGCGACAGCCTTGCCTAACTGAGTAAATTCAAATTTATTACCACTAGTAGGCTTAACAAGATTTAAATCTATAATATTTCTCATGACACTAGGTGGTATGTTTGATTGACGTAGTGAGCCTGAATTCATGTATAGTTTTTGAAGACTGTGCTTTTGTGTCACTGTCATTTTTTCTATGACAGCAGCAGCGTCCAATGACGTCTCGGTTCCAGCTATTTTCTTAGCGGCATCATTTTCGGCATAAGTTCTATCAGCAGATATCTTTTTCAAAGTTTCAAAAAATTGGATTGCAATTTTTTTAGTTTTGAAAATGAAATTCTTTTCTTCAAGAAGTTCTACTATATCATTTATTAATGACATGTTCAATTTACCATCTTCTCCAACTACACCTAACGCATTTAGTCTGCTTGCGGTTTCAGAAACCGCAAGTTTATCCATAACATCTCCAGTATATGCGGATTTTTTACCTGCTGCTTCATCTCTAATTCTTATAAGATGTTTAAAATAAGCCAATTCTTTTGCATCAAATTGCATGAAGACATTGAATGCTTTCTTTAAATTAGGTGGTAAATTATTGACATAATCTTTTGCAGCTTCGAATTCTTGCGCGGAAAGTTGTTTTTTTAATTTTTCAGCAGCGCCTGCACTCTCATCATTCAATTTAACCACTAATTGTGATAATTCGGATAAAACTTTAGTTTTTTCTTTGAATTTGTTACCACGCTCACTGGATGGCCATTTGAAAACAATTTCACCATTATCGCTTTTATCATGGTCTATTAAATCATGTTTTGCTAATACTCTATAAACCTCTCTAATATTCCTAGCAGATGTTACGTCAAATCTTTGACTAAATTCTTCACGTTGCTCTTCTGGTAAACGTTCCAATTTATACAACATACTCACAAGATGTTTATGTTCACTTGTAGACTTTTGCAATGCACGTAAAACGCCAGAAATCCATTTCTGAGAAGGAGTACCTTGATATCCAGCCGCCTTTATACGCTGTTTAATTTCATCGTTGATAGTATTGACGTCAACATTGGCGTCAAATGCTTCATCTATTCTATAGAATTTCTTTAACATTTATTTGATTCCGTGTTTTATTTTATTTATCTTTAAAGATCTCAAACATTAATTTAGCATCATTAATATCTTCTATTGGTTTCGGAATAGATTTATTTTTAAATATTTCATCTCTGTTGTCACGTAAAAAAGATACCCATTCACATTGTAGGTTACTATCTATTAGTGATTGACACATTTCTGTTTTTGTGAATTTACCGCCAGATACACCAGAATTATTACGATATTCTATTTTCTTCTTTACTTGTATTGGTGTATATACAAATTTACAAGTTTCTATTTTCAAAGTCTTAGGAGGCACAATAGTAACCGTGTCCGCGATACTAATACATTTATTTCGTATTAATGTGCCAAGGGTCACTAAATCTATAATTGGTCCAGCTATGGACGAATAACTATATCCTTCTATATAAATTTTTAAATCAGTCTGGCATTTAATATTTTTGGTTATAGTGTTAAATATCGAGGTTGCAATAAAATCGAATCGTTTTAATTTGTTTATTTCTGATAATGAATATTCATCGCATTTTTCAAAGTCATCTAAAATAGTATAATGAATAAACGGCTGACACTTAATAAACCATTTACTAAGACCTGTTTTTGTTGACGCATATGATTTATTTGTGAATATAAACTTTTTATCGTCTATAACCATTGCGGTACATGATAAAGATGGATCTATAGTTATTATAGACATAATTAATATATACAAACCTGCATGTGTTTTTTCATTTCTGGCTCCAATCTCTTAGATATAAAATCAAACATCCTTGAACGCTCTGCTGGAGTAATATTGAAAAAATCTTCATATTGGACACCACCGCGCATATAAAATGTTAATTCAATGAAACTATCAATCAATTTTGTCGCTTGACCCTCCAAATCCCTAAACATTTCCTGCGTTTTTACTTGGTCGCGAACTCGGAGGGTTTCATAAAAAAATGTAATGGATTAATTGGAGTTGTTACCTCTACTACTTTCTTACAATCTTTGCATGTTATAGAATGCTTAAATTCAACACCCCAATTATTTAAGTTATGAATTTGTTTAAGCAAATCATCAGCCATATTGGCTGGCAAAGCGTTTAACCATTCAACAACATCGTCACGATCTTCAACATCATCAACACTTTCTATTATCGAAACGAGAACTTTTATATGATTTGTGTATTGAGCCTCGAACTTATCTTCATATTCTGGTATACTGTTTTGGTAAATACCAATCAAATCTATCATTTTAGCAGGGCGCAATTTTACTGTATATAAATTACCTAAAACGAATGTTAATTTATCTATCTCAGTTTGAGTAATTTGCTTACTTTGTGCAATAAATTTCAATAAAGAGACACCATATTCACGTTCTGTACTATTTTCCTTACAATGACAATTGAATTTTATGGATATATTTTCACCATAAGTGACTTTACGTATACATGTTAATATAAAATCAATATCATTTGCTGATAGTTCTAATGGCTTTTTAATAGCAGGTACACAACGTTTTATTACATTTTCTATCGCGGTTCCTTGGAATAACGCATCTGGGGATTTAAATAATAGCTCATCATATCCAGTCATTGGAAATATTACCACTTCACCGTCATTTACCTCTTCATCCAATTCACCATTCTTATAAAAAATACCTCTACTAGGTAGTTTGAACGTTTCACCCGGTATTCTTTGTATTTTTTTTAATAGTGGATTTATTCTATCTGATTTTACTTTTTCTGTTTTTAATATTGGAGCATCCACAGTTTGTTGGATCTTTATTTCTTCCTTGTTAGCTTCAACTACTTCATTCGAAACAAGTTTGCCGCTTTTTAGTGATTCTTTAAATTGTTCTGGAGTCATATGATCATTCCCATTATTCTTGCATGAGTTATTTATGAAACGTGTTTTAATATGAAATCAATGAGTTTGTGCAATCCATAAATATTTGAACAAAATACACATGGGAAAAATATGGCAGCACAATACGAACATAAAGTAATGTTAAAGGTCAAAACAAATGCGGCAGATGTTGCTCGTTCGGGCTTTTACTCAATCAGTGCCTCTGATTCGGGTTCCGTATATAGTCAGCAAGCGGCAGCAACAACGCAGTCTAACCCGTCACTGTTAAATGATGATCCAGAAGATAGTGATTTTGATGAAAAAAAATCGGTAGTATTTCATGCAACTCCACAAATTCAAGAAACTGGTTCTGCTTCGTGGAATGAAATTGATAGTGGAAGGGCGCCCGCCTCAATTCTGACGTATGCTGGCTCACCGTCAAGAAATTTTAATATTAGCGCAAAATTTATATCTAGGACACAAAAAGAAGCCAATCTAACTCTTAGATATGTAAATTTATTAAGAAGTTGGAGATTACCATATATGACTGAAGCCGCTGACAGAATTCAGGCAGAGCCTGAAGTGTTAAATCTTTTCGGATATGGTCATATGTTTAGAGCGATTCCAGTTATAATGCGGTCATTAAACATTGATCTGAATGATGATGTCGATTATATTAAAGCATCAAATGGTACAGACGTGCCAATAATATGGCCAGTATCTATGACATTACAGGAAATCCATACAATAAGTGATTTCGACAAATTCAATTTAGATGAATTTAAAAAAGGAATATTACCGTGGTGGTAAAATATGCGATATAAACTATATGAAAAAAAATCGTCTGTACTAAAGAATTATTCAAGGTATATACAGGGTGGCGACACTGATGTATATGCGAATAGATTGGGTTGGTGGGAACCAATAGACTTGAAATTTAATCAGTTTAATGATATTGTGATACTATCATTGCCAATCATGTATGAAAAAAGACCAGATTTATTAGCTTATGATGTGTATAAGCGATCTGATTATGAATGGATCGTATTACAATATAATAATATTGTAGACATAAATGAAGAATTTATAGCTGGTGCTAGAATTATACTTCCAAATAGAATTAAAGTAGTAACAGATATTATGACAAACAATTTGAGAATATTAGATGTCTAAACCCAAGAACCCATTAGATGAATATGAAGGTTATTCCATAAAACATTTGTTGGTGGCTTTCGAATTTACAGAATCTGCATGTAAAACAAAAGTCCCATCATTAGTTGGAAATGTTGGAAATGCTTTACCAAAGTCTTATTGTGGTAAGACGGTAATTCTTATAAATGAATTGGAAGATAGTACTTACACAGTAAATAAACTAGATTGGACATTTAGTTATTATAGTCCAATAGCAACATCTACGACAGCATTAACTGGAACACTACAGGTGTCTTCACAAATAGCTGGAGAATTTGCAATGCTCTTGGCAAAAGCCGCAGCAACCTTTCAGATGAGTATAACACATTTGACCTATTGGCTTAGAACAGCGTTTGTTTGTAGGCGTCGTGACGGTAGTGATGAAGTTTTATTTATGAAACCTCTCATATTTCATACAAATGATTTGACTTATAAATTAGGATCTAAGAAAACTCATTTATTTAATATGAATTTCATGGCCACATATAATACGTTTGGCCAATTACCATGTTTTTCCGGTATTCATCAAATGACAATCACCCATAAAGATGGAGCATTGCATAAAGAAATCCCTAAGCCGGAAGCGCCAAATGGCGAGATACTAACTAGAGCCGCAGAGGACGCATTAAAAGCCGAACCCAGAATTAAGCGGTTAGAAAAAAGTAAGCCGATGAAAACCATAAAAGAGGTTCTGGAAGGCTTCGAATTAGAATTGAAAGAACAGCGCTTCGCACATAAAAGACAATTGCAAGAATGGTTAGATCTGGTTAGAACCCCCGGCTATGTTAAGAAAATAGATGAAGTTGTGCAAAAAAAGGGTGACGAGCTACCATTAGACTATATAATAGGCTTAAGCGGTAATATACAATTCGACATTGACAACAGAAACATGCCGTGGGAACAACCCGAACAAACACAGGACAAGCCCGGTATACGCTCTTTAAACATACCATCTGGAAAGAACATAGCTACCGCTATAGATTTTATAATGAAATTATCAAAACAGGCTGGTGTGTTGGCACCGGAAGCTACATGGAAAACCTCATTGACAATCTGTAGACGTTGTGGTGGTAAATACGACGTATTTGTTGTCATAAATCAAGCAGAGGTTGCTAAAAACTCTTTAGGTTCTGATACTGGACCGGGGAAAAGTGTAGTATCAGAGGTATTAAAATTTGATATAAACGCACCCGGCGTCGAAGATGTTGATCAAACTTTTATCGAAATTTACACAGCATCAGATATTGATTATGGGATATTAGAAGATATTGTACAAGAAGATGAAGCAGAAGTTGTATATGGAAACAGAGAACAAATGACATATGAGAGAATTCCACAAAAGAAGTATTTTAAGTCTCTATTCTCCGGTGTTAGAGGTATGTCATACCCTATAAATTATGGTTTAGAGCATGCATCTGAGGCTGCAAAAATAGATTATAGCCTATCTCCATATAAAATGCCCCAGACCACTGATAGTGTAATGGAAATTAACGGAAACCCAGATTTATATAGTGATTTGTGTAGGAACCCATGGAAGGTAAAAAACAGGGACGAAGACAATCCAGCTTTATATAAATTTCCAGAAACATATCCAATTTATATGAAAGTTAATATTTATATAGCCCCTGCTGGTTCTAAATTAGGACAAATAGATGACGAAGCAAGTCCAAAATTCTATCATGAAAATCATTATCATGTGCATAAGATAACAAATTCTATTTTTGGGAGTAAATTCACACAAGTTTTACATATGGCAAGAATAGATGATTTCACATAAGGTATTAACATGAATTTAAATGAACATATTATAAGAATGGTCAACGAGTTCCATACTATGAATTCCATAGATGCGAAAGGTGAGCATTATGAAAAATTTTTGAATCACCCTAGCGTCGGTATTGTAATAAACACAGATGATCCATTACAGCAAGGAAGAGTTCAAGTATTTTGCCCAGCGTATGGTGATAACCCAAAGAAGATGTTACACCTACCTTGGTGTGCATATGCTTCCCCATTTGGTGGATCAATAAAAAATGATAAGTTTACGCGTGGCGCAAAGGTTGGTCCAGAAAAATCAACTGGTGCAATACATTACGGTATGTGGGCCGTTCCAGAACAAGGGGCACACGTTGTTGTTGGATGTTTAGATGGTGATTCGAGAAGAAGGTTCTATTTTGGCTGTTTACCAGAACATCAAGAAACCCACACACTATTTCATGGCCGTTTTAGGTGGGGTGATGGTGGAATACCAGATGGGCCATTAACATCAGACAATGAGCCGATAGAGCCAATATACACAAATTATGGAAAAGCGTTTCAAGACGATAGAACATCAAGAGAATGGAAAACGCGTGGAGCAGAATATCAGGCAACGGCTGTCAGAGAAGACGTTGGCGAAAATCCAAACGACACTAAAACTACATATCTTGATCAACAATATGATAAAATATCAGAAGCAGAACAAGACGGGTGGGTAAAACCAATTTTAGGCGCGCATGGGTATGATTGGACGGGTCTTAAAAATTTAGGAGAATTTTTATCATCTCGCGCATATGGTTTTTCCAGCCCCGGCTTTCATTCTTGGTCTATGGATGACAGAGCGTTTAACTGTCGATTTAGACTTAGGAGCGCTACCGGACATCAAATTATATTAGACGATACAAATGAACGTATATATGTAATGACCAATCAGGGTAAATGTTGGATTGAAATGGACTCTAGCGGTAATATTGATATACATTCAGATAAACGAATATCCATGCACGCTAAACAAGATATAAATTTTTCTACAGAAGAGACATTTAGAGTACATGCAAAAAAGGGTATTCATCTATATGCCGGAAATAATACTGGACAAGAGAATTTACCGAATGCTCCAAATGCTGGAGAAATTAGAATCCAAGCAGAAGATGATTTTCATATGATAACAAGAAAGAATATGAGATGGTTATCTTTCGAAGATTCTTTATTTGAGATTGGTGGTAAAAAATGTGAAACTATCGGTGAATCGTCGTTTTTACAAGTTGAAGAAGACATTAATATAATAACAAACACTGGTGATTTCAACTTAACAGTGACTGGTGATTTAAATAAAATAATTAACGGAAATACTAAATTATTGTCCTTAGGAACAATGATGCTCGCTTCTACTGGAAACACACAGATACATTCGTTTACTGGTAAACTCGACATTGGCGCTCTTCTTTCTATGAGTTTAAAATCTATTTTAGATCAAATTAATATAGCAGCGTACAGTTCTGTGACTACTATACCAGACGCTGATCCAGTATTAGAGGCGCCTACACCGTTTGACCCAGATGTTTCCGCCGTATACTTAGAGTCAATTTAATGAGGGATAATAATGGAAGTTAATGAATCAGTAGTTAGCGGTTTCACAGAATTTACAATGTCTGGTGCGACATTGTTAATAGCACCAAAATATGCGGAAACCGCATGCTTGTCAGTGGCTAGACAAGCATTGTGGACAAATAGAGTACCACAACATGAACCATGGCCGCGCGTAATGAAGGGTGATACAGACCCACCGCCAAATAGTATGAACGACGAATACACTAAAAACGTCCATCATATAGATCAATATGATAATGTCACGAGTCCGGCAGGACTCCAACCAATAGGGAGAGTGGAAGGGGATGAGACTATAGAAAGGGGTGAATTGTGGCGACGATAAATATAAATTAACTACACGGGTATGTCATGCGAAAATCTATATACAAAGGTTTCTCCTTTAAAAATTATGAGAAAAATAAATCATTTTTAATAACGGATGTCGAAGTCGTAAAAACTGATATAAAAAATCACATTTACACGCGATTCGGTGAAAGAGTGAAGATGGCTAACTTTGGCTCCAGAATTCCAGACATGCCATTTGAGCCATTAGACCAGATTTCTTTGGGTATAATTTTTGATGATTTGGAAGAAGTTATTAGATATGATCCAAGAGTTAAACTTTTAGATTTACAAATTGTACCAGATTTTGATGAAAATATAGTTTTAGCGTATGCAAAACTACAATACATAGAATTGAATTTTACAGATACACTTGATATACACATTGAATTTGACAGGTAATTAATAATGAGTAGAGAAATAAACCGCGCAGAGAGTTGGGAAAAAGTTTACGAAGCCTATCAGCATATAAATTTTGCCGCATGGGATTACGTAACAATTAAAGAATCTCTATTAGATTATTTAAAAATATACCACCCAGAAGATTTTTCTGACTATATTGAAAGTTCTGAATTTATAATGGTTTTAGAACTATTCGCTTATGTTTGTGAATTAGTAGCATACCGTTTAGACTTAAATGCTCATGAAAATTTTATAACAGATGCCAACAGAAAAGAGTCGATTTTACGCCTAGCAAAATTCCTAAGCTATAAGGCGTATAGAAATATACCAGCTAGAGGTTTAGTAAAGATAAAATCAATTTCAACTACTGAAAAAGTATTTGACTCAAGTGGTAATGATATTTCAAATAAATTCGTGAATTGGAATGATCCTATTGATTCTAATTGGAAAGAAAAATTCTTATTAATTCTCAATAAAAGTTTGGAGCAACCATTCGGAAGTGTTTTGGCGACGGATAGAATACAAGTCCAAGACGTACTTTTTGAGCTTTACTCCTTCAATAATGATGAATTGGTAAACGGTGTAATACCATTTACCGCACCGATTTCTACTGAATCCCTCCCATTTGAATTAGTAAGTTCGATGTTAAACGAAAATGGACCGTATGAAAAACGTCCGGAAAAGAATCAAAAATTCAATATTTTATATGCAAGTGATGGGTTAGGTGATACATCAGATAATACCGGCTTTTTCATTTTCGCAAAACAAGGGACTTTACAAAAACAGACAGAGTCCTTTGATGGTATAACACCAAATCAAACGATAGATATTTTAGTAGATAATTGTAATAATTCTGATATATGGTTAAACAATATTGATCCAGATTCTGGTGAGATAATCGTCGGGACAGACTTAAATGCGAATGTAAGGGAAGGTGAATGGGAAGAGGTAGACTTAGCTAATTCACAAAACATAGTCTTTAATACTAATCCCAATAGAAATAAATTTGAAGTTGAAACTTTAGACAGAGACAGGTTCAGACTTATATTCGGGGATGGAAAATTTGCTAATATCCCTAATGGGACATTTGATATATGGTATAGAGTGTCTGCTAATGCTGAGTTTGTCGTTCCAACTAGTGCCGTACAAAATGCTTCTGGTAGAATCCAATACACTGACAAATCATTAAAGCGACAATCTTTATCTTTCACATTTTCATTAGTAGATCCAATTCAAAATTCAGCACCATCTGAAGACATTGAAAGTATCAGAAGAATTGCACCATCTGTATATTTTACACAAGATAGAATGGTCAACGCAAAGGATTATAATGAATTTTTACTCCAAGATAATTCAATTCTGAAATTAAAAGCTGTTAATAGAACTTTTGCTGGAGATTCAAAATATGTTTACTGGCATGACCCACGAAATTATTATGAAAATGTCAAATTATTTGGAGAAGATCTAGTAATATATTTTAGATCTGGTACTAAACATCAAATAATATCAGATTCTGATTTACCAGAAGAAAGTGAAGTAACAGGATTTGACGCAACGATAGAAACATTGATTGATAATTATGTTGTGCCTATATTTGATACTGAAGAATTTTTCATAAAGAGTATTTTGGATGGTGTTTCCCCTAATGCAATTAGAAAAAATTTTACAACCGAAGAGCGACATGAACTAGAAGACCAATTATTGATAGTAATTAATAATTTGCCAGATACTTTGTATATGATGTATTCCGTGGCATCTGATTTGTGGTCGTTCTCTAGTGATCCATTAGATGCTGCAATAGCGGATATAACATTGATAGGAAATTCTGATAATTGGGAATTGATATACAAGACTAAAAATTTAGTAGTACATAGTGATGAACTGAAATTTTGGATATCTAACGACGATAGAAAAGTCATAACATATGATACATTAAACACCAACTATGATAGCATAGTAATATTGAGCGCCAACGCTGGCGTGTCTACTTGTTCATTAACTCAAAACTATTCTTTCAGGGTCATTCGTCAGGATATCATTGACGTTGGTATAGATTCTGGGTTGGAAAGTATCCATGATTTATTGATAATTCCAAATGACGATGACAATGATGGTTTGCCAGATCAAGTGACATTGCCATACTTATTTTCAGCATCTGATTACGTCTATTTTAATAGAGAGAGTCTACAAGACCCATGGGTTTGGAAATCTGCAACTGATGAGAATTTATTGGCCTATGAGAATGATCAAATAGCTGAGACTAATCTGTGGAAAAGAGAAAACGGTAAGCAAAGTGTAAACTTTTTATGGTTACATAGAACTCCAAGATACCACTTGGTAGACCCATCTCCAACAAACATAATTGATATGTTTGTATTAACTAGAGGGTATTATACAGCTATTAAACTGTGGTTATCAGATAAACTAGCCGATAAACCCGTCCCACCAAATACATTTATGTTGCGTGGTGATTATGCGAAATTCTTAGATAACAAAATGATATCTGACTCTATCATATTACATCCCGGAAAAATAAAACCGATTATAGGTAAGCATGCTATACCAAGTTTGAGAGCAAAAATTAAAGTGATAAGATCACCTAATAAAAAATACAGTAACAATCAGATAAAAACTATCATAGTTGATGCTGTAAAAGAATACTTTGATATTAATAAATGGGAGTTTAATCAAACATTTTACTTCACTTCTTTAGCCAGCTTCATTCACAATATTCTTCCAATTGAGTTAGATTCTGTAGTGCTAGTGCCTACAAGCCCACAACATATATTTGGGGATTTAATGCAAGTATTTTGTAAGGAGGATGAAATAATCCAACCTTCAATATCAGTTGATGATATTGAGATTGTTCAATCGTTGAGTCCTACTATATTGAAACAAAGTCTGTAATCATCAGAATTAGCGGTTAGCCAATGTCATAAATATCTTAGTCGAAATCTGAGGATAATATGGCGAATAATTCTGATTATTCTAAAAAAAGAACTAATCTAAACACTTTAATACCAAATGTTAATAAGTCGAAACTTCTAGAAAGTATTAATGAAAATTTATTTAATCGTTATTTAACTAAAAGTGAATTAGTTAGATTTATTGGTAATATAGGTGATGATGATACATCTAGTGTGGCATCCTACAGGATAAATGAGCCAACAGAATATAGATCGGTCAATCAATTGCAACCAGTCGCACAACTAAAAGTTGGGGCCGTTGATTCGTTCATGACGTTTGAGCAGTTTGTTAACAAATTAGAATCTGTAGGTGTTGACATATCAAGTTTAGACAGATGGGGGGCATTATTAGAATTTAATTGGGTGCCCCCAATAGATTTTGATAAATTGATAAATTATAGAAATTATTTTTGGACAAGACCTGAGATAGATGTAGATTATATTACTATCAAAAATTATTCACAATTCTCATCTGCAAGATTTAATCAAGCCCAGCAGAGTGCGTTTAATATTGTACAATCATATGACGCTTATTATTCATCGTCTTTGCCGACCAATATAGGATATGTAGAAATATCTGGTGACGTTACTGCAAAATTTTTAGTAGATGATAATATTTTATTAAATGTTGAAGATGATGAAGGATTAAGTACTGGTGTCATAAGAAAAGTAAGTAGCACTTTTTACAATAGTGGTTCGCGCAGAACAACAATTGCCTTTACTGAATTGGTAGATGGCGTTATAAAAATGGTTTGTAACCCAAAATTAACAATTGTTACAAACGGCATAAACACAACTGAATCCACAATAATCGTTAATGGTAATGTTACAGATTTGTTCTGCCCCGGTTATGTGTTTAGTATTCGCGACGATTATGATATTTTATTAAAATGCGTATCTAGTTCTTTCAATTCAGATCCCGCTAGTTTAAAAACTACGATTACTGTAGAGGGCTTACCAACAGTATTAAATAATCAAGTTGAATTTGTTAATCTGCTACCGGTGATATTCTTATTGAAAGGTGAAAAAGAATTTTTTACGAAAGACAATATAACAATAACTTCTGACACTGAGTGGTTATTAAATGATATTGAAAAAATATGGTTTAAAAACTCTTTAATATTAGATACAATCAGTACTGGAGATCTCCTACAGTCTACTAAAATATTAAGTGACAATTCACAAGATTTTATTACAAGCGGCGTGGTTATTGGTGATTATGCAATAGTCATGGATGGACTGCATGCTGGTATGTATGAAATATCTAACGTGTATGACAAACAATTAGTATTAAATTCTGATAAAAGATTCTTTAACTCAACATCGATAAATTATAAAATAGTCAGAAAGCAAAACATACTAACTAAAGAACAAATAACAACCACAAATAGCATTTTTTATGACGTGGAAAATGATGTTTTATTACAATACACTGGTTCTTTATGGAACACTGTTTTAGCAAATGTTAGTTATATAGTTGAACTAACTAATGGCAAGCATTTAATTAATATTAGTCAGAATGATGACTGGAATATTAATAACTTTTGGGAACATAAAGATCAGGTAAGTGATACGACAGATAAATCTAGAGCACAAATTCCCATAATAGAATTTGATGCATTCGTTGAATTATCAGACACATCTTATGCATCGCATGAATGGGACTACAGGGCTTCGAGTGAATCGTCGTACTTATCCACATCGGTTCTCCCAGATTTGTTAGAATTGCATGATATTGCAATATCTTCAGATGGTGATGAATTTGAATTTGAAGATTATTACACTATAATATTTCATGAAAAATTCGGAAATTTAACACCAACTATAGAAAACTCAAGTTTAAAACTTGTAGATTTTGCTGAAAATGATGGCACATATGCCATAGATTTTTGTGAATTTACAAAAAATTCAGTTACTGGTCGGTATGTTACAAAAATACACTTACGCGATGCCTTAGCTGATGTATATGATAAACCAATTGGCGCAAGAATAGGTCCAAATAAAACAAGTGTTGGTGATGATTGGCTTGGTTATGGAGAGAATCATTGGAGATTTAAAGGAATAAAACAAATAACTGCATCCAGTTATAATTGGACCCCTAACCCAATGATTAATGATTATGTCTCTTATTCAAGTGTTGGTGATTATTATTCAAATCTATACCTAACTTCACAAGACTTTAACATAAAAACTGATACGGCAGGGGCGTCAATTCAATTAGATGCTAGCCTACAAGAAATTGTTTTGTATGATGACTATCAGGAAGGTGATATACGAGTATACATAAACGGCGTCAGACAGTATGCTAATTTTGTTGATATCGCATCAACAATAAATTCTGATTATGTTGGAGGTATAAAATTCAATAATAACGTGACATTAACACCAAACGATGTAGTGAGAATTGAAGTCGGCGAAGCTTATTTGGAAGATATTGGTCGCAGAGATGTATTAATTTATACTTCATCTGGATATGAAAAATATAATTTAACAAGATTGCGAAAAATAGAACAACATCGTTTTAGTAGAAATTCATATCCAATATTCAAAATATTTAATTGTGATGGCTCTGAATCAGATACGGCTTCTGAAATCTTTAAATATGCAGAATCTAGTGATATGCCTGTAAGCCCTTATACATTTAAAAGAATGGTGTTTGACTATATTAAGAGAGGATTTACATTTGAAAACTTATTACAGTCAGAAGATCAACCATTGTATGCGTATAATAACTTATTAAATGACAGATTAGAAACTGTATGGAAACATGGTACAAATTTAGAAAAACCACTCCCAGAACAGCTATCAGACCAATGGGATATAATAAATCCTTGGTATTATAATATAGAGCATAAAAATAGAAAAACCATAACTGGCGGCGAATTATTGCGCCACGTTACTAGTTTAATATCATCACAGAAAACATCACCAGTATTTGGCAAAAATAATAGCAAGTACTATTTACTTGATAATGTAAATCATATTTTAGGTGGAACAATAAAAGAGCATAATGGTGGGCTGGATACATTGGTGTCCGCACTATTCGTTAATAGCGGATCACCAATAAATGTCATAGATTTTGCAGCAAATTCTTATAATTCATCAATAAATTATATAAAAGAAATATTCAAAAATAATATTCATGAAGAGATATTATCCACATCTAATAATACGCTAATAGATTTAAATAATAATATAATATTAAATTGTATTGATGAATTTGAAAATAATGACAAGTATGTAGAATGGTTTGGTGATTCTACTAATACATCAATAAAGAATTTTATAACAAGTACATCAGGACTTGGTATTTTTAATAAAATATACCCTCATAAATTTAAAAACGCATCCGGTGACTATGTGATAGTTCACCATGATGGTCACCATTCGGTCATTAGCTTTTTAAATGCTGAGAGAGAAACGATAATTAAAAAGTTATCACCACAATATCAGACTGTGGATTTATCTTCCGAAGCATTTCCGACAGCTTCAAGTGTTGGACAAATATTGGTTAGAACAGATTTAGAAGCACTTACTAGAGAAATATATAAATCGTCCAATACGTTAACTTGGTTTAAAGTTGATATAGACCTATTATTGGCTAATTTGATATTGGATGTTGAATTGAAATTATACAATGATTGTTTAGAGTATGAATACAGATATGATTTTAATTCTTTAAACACACTAGAGAGATATGATGAATTTTCAAAAGATAGATTTTACAATTTTATTAACATAAACAATATATCAAACCCATTAAAAAATTCAAGTGTATTTAACAGCAATGATCCATTTACTTGGAATTACGCCTACACGTCTATACCAGAACACCCAAAGACTAATTTGGTAGATAACACAACCTTTGGTTGTTGGCAAGCATTGTATGAATATGTTTACGGAACTGCATATCCCAACAATCAACCGTGGGTATTACAAGGATATACCGATAAGCCATTATGGTGGGATGATGAATATGTAAATACAGACGTGACAATTAATAGATATTGGAAATCTGTAATGTGGACAAATATCCTATCTGGTATAGTGCCTAGTGGATACTTACTACCCAATGGCGAGATGTCAAATGGTAGTAGTCAAATAGATGCAACATTCGACTTCTTACCGATCAATATTGATAGTGTAAATACCAATGATGGATATGCACCAGATAGCCTATTGCCACCATATTGGAATAGTGCAAACACTACTAATAGCAATATAAGAACTTTATTTGATATTAATTTAAACCAAAGTGTTACAACTCCTAATTTAGATTTTGAATTTGGGCAAATTGGAACGGTGGAGTGGCTGTGGGGTAAGAGCATTTGGAAAAATTACGATGATTTAATTATAGGATTTAAATTAGATCCTATTGAATTATTCAATGCTATATTTGATTCAACATTCTGTAATGTAGCGTGCTTACAGATAGATAAGAAATTAAAAAAGGTTAGAAACCACAGAGAAACTATATTTCATGGTGAATTAATCAATAATGAAAAATATATCGCAAGTGGTATTAATCAATGGTATTCATTCTTTATAAGATATGTTAGCATCGATGGTCAGGTATCAGCGTTTAACACAATATGGAAGACATGGGACCATAAACTTGCATATTTATTTGGTGGAATGGTGGATACTGATAATTTATCGGTATTTAATTATAATTTTGACATAACTGATAAAGATTATACAATAAGTATAAACAAAACAAAATCATTTGATTCTAAAGAGATGTCTGGCTTACAGGCTACTTTATTAAGTGTTCCATCAAAATTTAGTAAAACCAGAGATAACGGTATAGGATGGACGGTAGAATTAGACTCTATAACACCAGTAAAGTCTATATCATTGTATGACCCAGAATCCTTTGATTTTTATGTTGATACTCTTAATAATGTATGTGATGTTGGTAGATATCCATTACAGGCGGCTTCGATCACTGTACCAAGAGGATATCAAGTCATTGATTATAATCAGACATTAATTAACTCAAAAAATACCAATCTATCAAATACTTCATTTTCTTATTATGCATCTATAGAATTTGATAATGTTAACACGGTGTCATTAATAGTAAAAGGGCATAACGCACAAACAGTAGAAGGTTTGTTAGATCAGATTAATGAAAGAATATCAGAATATGGTGAGGCGATCTTAGAGTATGGAAATATAAAAATTCTAAGTAACACTATAGGCGGTGCAACAGCAGTTAATATAACTGATGCTGGTTTATTCGCATCAGTTAGTGATTTCTTTGAAATACATAATAGTAGTATATCTTCATATACATTTAATAAAGTTTATGAAGTTTATGGAAATGTTACGAGAATATTTTCACCAAGAAGTACATTTCAAATAGCTGATAGTAGTAATTATAATGGACAGTACACTGTATTGAATAGTGTGTATAATGTTACAGAGCAGACTACAAAGATTTTTATTTTAGAAAGTGTGTCAATTTTAGATAATGTTATAGATGGATATTTGATTTCAGATTCTACAAAAACACTTCCAGCATCTTGGGTGACCGGAACTGAAGTATTTTTAGACTCAAGTAGCGTGCTACCGTCTCCATTGGACCAGTTCACTCCATATTATATTATTAGACTTGACGATTATTCTTTCAAGTTAGGGAAAAATGCTTCTGCTGCAAAATTAAATAATGCAATAACATTACAAACAATTGGTAATGGGATTCATTCAGTTGGTAGATTAAAGAAGACTTTCACAGCGCTATCTGGAAGCAATACAACATACCCTTGGAGAGTTTATGAAGATGATAAGCGTACTGTTCGCACAGAAAACTTTCCTATAGAAATATCTGGAATTCAAAATGTAGTAAATTTTGTAAAAGGATATGAGTCATTTTTATATGATGAGGGTATAGATTTTAAAAATATTGATGGCGACAATACTGATGCGGATACTGGAAGAACCAATGATTGGCAATTATACATTGAAAAATTTATTAATTGGGCATACCAAGTAAAGGCGATAAAACAAGAGAATAAATTAAAGCTGAAGTGTTCTATTAATTTATCAGATAATACTGTTGAACTAAATAATTCAACTTTAGGATGGGCTACAGGCACTGCTATAATATTTTTAAAAGATAGTGACGCGGAGCTACCAGAACCATTTAATAATCCACTATCTGAATATATTCCATACTACATCATAAGAACAACTGGTAACAACAAATTCCAAGTAGCGGTTTCAAAATATGACGCACTTAAAGGTAATGCAATTCCAATAACCACAAGTGGTAGTGGTGGTTTCTATGTTCAATCATATACAAATGTTGTTAATTATCCGGCCTTTGATATAAATCCAGCTAAACATATGGTATGGGTCGGACATGAATTGGGTATAATAAGTGATCTATTTCATAGAACTGATTATTACTTTACAGAAACACCTAAAGTGTATGATCAAGATGGAAATATTTTAAATATTGATTCCATTTTGATGTATAGACAAGACAAAGAAACTAAAATTGCATTGTTAAAAGACATCATTACTAATAATGAAAAATATTTTGAATACATAAAACGACAAAATGTAAATGGGACTGAACAAGTAAGTGTTGTAATAAATCAGAATATTAAGAATATCTCAGGATTTAAATTGTTGTTAGACTCATATGAGCATATACTAACATTTAATAATATTTCAGTCGACGGATCGATGATATTTGATTCATTCTTGGGTATAAGAACACCGCGTTTCTATCTTGAATTTAGCAAGTCTGACAAATACACTTTGAGACCTAATCTTGGAGGATATGTTCTACAAGAAGGTAAACTAGTAGATAATATCGAAAATAGTGTAGAAAATATTAGATTCTTGTATGACACTTATAAAATTGTAGAAAATAAGCCTATAGTTGAACGTGCTAGAAAATCTATTGGATATGATGGTCCTAGAGATTATATGGACGACCTTCAGATAAATGATAAGACCCAATTTGCTTTCTGGAGAGGCATGATACAGAACAAGGGCACTAATAATGCTGTAAAAGCTTTTATAAATCAGCCAATATTCGAAGATGCTTATGTTGATGAGTTTTGGGCGTATAGATTGGGCTGTTTTGGAGATAACAAAGAAAAAATATATCCAGAATTAAAAATGTTTACTAGAGACGTATCAACGAAAGAAATGCGGGTAGAATTTGTAACACCTGATAATACATCATTGGATGAAACATTTGAACCAATCAGATTGACAGACCTATCTAGATGGTGGAATCAACCAGACCAACTATTCAGTTTGAAACCTAAGCCATCATTCTATTTTGATAGTCAAGTCATAAGAATAATGAATAACGTTGAAAATGATATAGAATCAATAAATGGTCGTCTGATATTAAGATTGCCAGTCCATGCTGATAAAGTAATAGTTTCTTATTGGGACTCAGTGACAGAAGAGACTAAACAATTGTCAGAAGGATATGAATATTCATTTATAAACGGAAAAGTGCTACAGATGAATTCAATAGATGGTAATGATCCAAGAACTATAGATTCTCTATCTGTTTATATTCTTTCATATAACTATGATGCACAAAACCCTGCAACACTGATAGACAAAAAGGCTGGGTCAGTCGTGACAAGAGTGCCTATATGGCACCCAGCATTAGGACAACACTATTCAGTGGCAAATTCTATCATAGACATTAGAAATGATAATGATGTTGCTGTTTATAATTATGAAAATATAACACAAACAGAAACAACTTGGCTGTCTAATAAAAATGGAACAGTTTGGTTGGATACTTCAAAAATAGGATATATTCCATATTACGATTCTAGAATATTTACAGATATTAATGAGCGGATATTAAAATGGGGGGTAATGGCAGATTGGGCTAATATATCATTATACCAATGGACCGAATCGTTGGTACCTCCACAAGACTGGGATGATGTGGTTTTAAAAGATTCTAAAAATTCAAATTTATTACAAAATGAAAAGAGATCTGGAACCGTTTTCTATAAACTTTATAAAAATACAGAAGAAGATGTAGAGTTACCGCCAGTATGGCAAGAGCATGTAGATCTTAAAGAAGATTTTATAGTCTCATTGGTGGAGGTTGGTACTGCGCCATCAAATATGAATATAACCGGTGTGGTCGATACTTATATTAATGGAATTTACTCTGGTGTTTTGGATTTGGATACTGACACAATTATTGATTTCTGCTATGGGGATAACTTAGAAGGTCAATTGGCAAAACCAAGACCACAGGATATTCTAACATTGATAAAAGTTGCAGAAATTCCAACGCAGACACAGTTGGATGAGGGAGTGTTATATAAAAAAGTATTCCCGCATTCGACAGTAACAAGAATAGATCCGGTTTCTAAATCAGAATACAATGTATATTATTTCTGGATAACTAATAAAACTAACAAAATAGCTATAACTGGAGACTTAAACATAAACCTACAAGAGGCTGCCAAGCAATTACGTGATATACCAGTCCCATATATGATTCTGCAAGGACCGCGTACGCCAGAATTTGGTTATGGGTTAATCTACGGTACGGTATTTGATGAGGACGCGTATGAGTTACCATACAGATATACTCAATTAGTTGTTAAAGGTTTAGAAAATACAGTAAAAGATGACGAAAGGTACTCACTAAGATTCATGAGAGATTTTACCTTGAGAGATAATCTTCCCGGTCCAAATTCATTATATACACCTTTATACTTGAAGAATGTTCACTGGGAATGGAAACTTATCAGAGAAAAACAATTATTTAAAATTGATTCTTTCTTATGGGACAGAATCACCGAATCATTGATTGGTAAACGTGTAATTAGCGGCGCCGTATATTTAACTCCAGCACCAGACGAACAGGAAATTATAATTCCAACTGTTAATAGAGTCATTTATGATGAGTTATATGGGACCGATACTAGATTTGGTCTAGGTGAAGAGCAAACATTTATCGATAGAGAGCTTGGGCTATCTATATTAACATCATTATTAACCAATAATACATTTAATTTTAAAAATGTTGACATAAATGAATTTATTAAAAATTATAATATGGCAGATCAGACATCGTTAGTTTCAATGATGTATGACATTTATAATAATTTCACAATAGATGAAGTTAATGCCATTTTCTTTGAATTTTTACATGCGGCAATGTCATTGAAGAAGGAGCATGGTGAAATATTTAAGACTTCTTGGGTAGCCTTACAAGCAACTCAAAATGTCAGAATACCGTCCAATGGGATACTGCGTTCACCATCTTTTGTGGATGGTTCTTGTCCATTTACACCAACAGCAACACCAGAACCTACACCTACCCCTACTGAGCCACCTACCGTAACATCTACAGTGACTCCTACAGTGACTCCTACAGTGACTCCTACAGTGACTCCTACAGTGACTCCTACAGTGACTCCTACTGTGACTGCTACGGTAACTCCAACGTTGTCTGTTGCGCTTACAGTGACTCCAACCGTTACTACCTCTGTAACACCTTCAGTGACTCCAACGGTCGCCATGGATGAGGGCGCATTTATTATTAGCGGACCATTTAGTATTTTTGGAGAAGAAACACAAGCAAACCTCGCAAGTCTTAATGATTTAGGTAATATAAATACATCTTTCTCTCCAGTTGTAGATGATGCATTAGATCAATTGGTAAGGCAGGATGATGAAAAGATATTATTAGCTGGTCATGCAACGACATATAATAGCACTCCCGTAAATAATTTGTTTAGAATAAATTCCGATGGAACATTAGACAATACCTTTACCTGCACTTTATCTGACATAACAGCGATTAAAATGTTACCGAACCAGCAAATTATAGTTAGTAGTGTGATAGGAGAAAATTTATCACACATTTATAGATTAAATACTGATGGCTCAATAGACGGCACATTTACCTCGCTAAGTATCAATGGGGTCGTGGAAGATTTGTTGGTAATCACTGACGATAAAATTATAGTAGTTGGTAATTTTCTAAGTATTGATACAGTGGTCGAAGATTGCTCATTCATGGTGCGCTTGAATAGCGATGGCACATTTGATAATACATTCATATGCCCATTCCCATCAACATCTTATGATGCTGGTGGTATTGTGAGAGTTAAACAGTTACCAAACAGCAAATATGTAATAGCAGGTAATATACAGGATAGTAGTTATATTCTTCCATTTGTGTACGGTGCGATAGTGGACGCAGACGGAGATTCTTTCGTCGACTTGCCATTTGACGCTGAAACTACTGGGTGTGGTGTACAATCCGATGGAAAAATTATTATGACAGGATATTTTGCTAATTTTGATGCATCATCATGTAACCAAATAGCTAGATTAAATATCGATGGCTCATTCGATGGAACTTTTTCCATACCATCGCTCATAAGCATAGCAATAACGTCAACTTTAGTTCTGCCTAATGATCAAATTATGGTATGGGGTGACTCAGCATATATTGAAGAATTAGCTCCATATTCTGTGCTAATTAGACTTGAAGCAGATGGTGAAATAGATGAAACATTTATAACAGAAATGTTCTATGAAGAGACGATAAATCCGAGGGGTGTATTATTTTATGATGTTAATTATGTAACACCAACACCAAATGCAACGCCTACAGTGACTCCTACAGTGACTCCTACGATTTCCGTTACTCCAGAGGCGTGCGTTTTTGGTCCGGTTTTAACACTTTTAGCATCAGAAGATCCGCAAGAGGGATATCCTAACCCAACACCACCATTCCCAACACAGGGTGGTTGTGAACCAATATACGGATGGTTCTTCTCAATATCAGGTACTTGTGGCGAAGAAGTAGAATGGAGTGTTACCTCGCCATCAGAAGGATTTACACCAGACTGGGGAATTGTAGGTGATAACCTTATACAAGTAACTACTTGTACTGGTGGTGATGAAATAATTGAAGTCACCGCTGATGTTCTAGGTGTTACATATGGCCCAGTTTCAGTAAGTTATGGGATATAATTCGATAAATATCAAAAAGGAATAATAAAATGTCAAAAATAAGTGCAATGCCAGAGATCAGCGGTTTAGATGGTACTGAATACATACCAGTGCTAAAGGACGGCGCTAATCAAAAATTGGAAGTTATTAAAATGTTAGATGATATATCATTTAATAGAGAAGACTTTATAGGCGGCACATTTACATCATCTACTATATTTTCAAATGTATATACTGTGGATGATACGGTTGGGGGTTCTGAAGATCCGTCAGAAATAGATGTTGCAGGCGATGAACCTAGTGCGCTTGGAATTAGACATAATATAGATCAAGATCCAGAAACTGGATCGAAAAAAACCTATGTATATGGTAATAAAATATTTGTCCCTAGAGTTTTAAATGATTTTCATTTTTATGAAACACGTTTAAAAATGACTAGAAGTGGAGAAAATCCTGCTGGGCTTTTATATCTTGGGTTCTCAAATGATGAAAGTGCGGCTGGAATAACTTCTGCTGGTCCGTTTGTTGGATTTTATGTATCCATTTTATCAGCCGTGTCTGGAGACATACCATATGACCAAATAACAATCGCCGCTGGTGTAACTGATGACACCCCAACGAATTTATTATATGAGGTACTAACAACACCTACAACATGTTGGGTAGAAACACAGCCAATGGAAGACGCTGAGTACACCAAATTTGGTGTCAAATTATTTAAAGATAAAGCGGAATTTTATTTGAATGATGTATTGTCACACACATACACATTTGTTGGATCTTTGTTTAGTACAACAACTCAAGAGTTATACGCCTCAGTTGGATGTTATAGCTATGGTGAAGATTATTATGGTGGCGGAAGTCTACATCATTTCATAGACTATATTTCTGTAAAGAGTAAATTAGTAAGATAATAAAATTGTGGGGATTACATCCCCACAATTTGTGTGACCTTTGCGATGCTCTCAGCAGCAGATGTATGTAACACACCAATACCACCAGCACGAACCCATGGATCAATAGACTTGTTTCTATCGTCTATTAGAATACAATTCGGTGTAGCGAATTGTGCTTTGTGTTCGCTACTTTGAACCGGCTTAACTACTATGCCACCAAAATGTTTCTTAGCCCAATTGCGTTTTTGTTGTGCAGCATTTTTAGGTGTATACCCGCAAGCAGTAAGAATAAAGTAATTAATAAAGTTAGATCTAACAAAATTCATTAATTCCATAGCATCTGGCATTAGTTCTAATGATTCAAAAAACGGCTCTACTGTTTTGTCATACTCGTCAATAGACGCCCATAATTTACCTCTTGGAATTTTGTGGAATTCCAATTTATTAATTTCTGAAACTTTTTTTTCGAAATTTGCTAAGACACCATCCGCATCAATAGCGATTGTCCACTGCTCATTTAATTTATTTTCAAACAAGTTGTTAATTTTCATCACGAACCCTTTTTTATTATAGCCAACATGATACATGACCCTCATAATATTTGTCAAGTTCGATAAACTTAAAAGAGAGAGAAATGACAAAAAATATTGAACATGAATTGGAAAGTATGGAAAAATATATAAAATCAAATGATGGTGGGGTAGGACTAACACGTTTAAAATTTGAGCATAATTTCAAAATTAATCATTTCAACGCACCAATAGATTTCTCCATCCCCATTCATGATCAAATTTCAGAAGATAGTTATGTAATAACTTTACAGACTGTAAAATGTTTATATAGCAAATATTTCAGTGCAGACACTGGTGGTTCAGTTCTTATTATAGTAGAAGATGATGCTGACAACAAATTGATAGACTATATAAATTGTAAGATTAATCGATATAATGATTTTTTAATACAATTATTAGACTATGATATGAAAATACTGTCAAACGTGCATGCTAAAAATTGTGAACTTTCTTCCATATCATCAGAAGTAAATTATGCCGGTAAAGGTGCTCACCAACTTGCATTATATTTTAAAGCTGCCGAAATAGTATTCTTTAAATAGATTTAATAATATTTTTTGCATCCTTAATAAATAAGTATAACATCTTTTTTATTTTAAGGAGAAGCAGATGGGAACTTTAATCAGTCCGGGCGTTGACGTACAAATAATTGACGAATCGTTCTATATTCCGGGACGCGCCGCTTGCGTGCCTTTGATCTTTATTGCAACTGCGGATGAAAAATTCCAAGTTGATGGTGTTTCCCCAGCGGTAGGAACATACGAAAACAACGTTATGCGAACTGTTACTAGCTTGAGACAGTCTCTAGAATTATATGGTGTTCCAAAATTCCATAGATCATCAACTGGGCAACCTCACCACGGTGATGCTAGAAATGAATATGGTCTAGACGCTTTAAATAAATTCTTAGAAGTTGGTAATAGGGCTTATGTTATTAGAGCAAACGTAAACCTGAATGATGACCCAGCAGACATCAAAGCGTTATGGGTTAAAAAGATTCAAGCTGCCGCCGATTATTTAAATGAATTGGTACAAGAATGGTTAGATACATACAATACTGTAAATAACTTCTTCCCGGCAGACGTTGGTGACTATAAAACTCAGGTAGATGCTGAAACCTTAAAAGAACTAGTGGATCAGGCATTGACAGATGTCTTTGCTTCATACTCATTCCAAAAGCCAGAGTTTCGCGATGCGTTCTTACTTGACCATACAGTACCACAGCCAGCATATCAGAGAGTATTGACTGAAACTTATGCTGGATTCATTGTCGCTGGTGACGTTACTGGTTATGAAGACGGAGAGGTATATACAGCTTCCGTAAATTTGGTTGGTGATCCAGAAAACGATAATACTGGCGCTCCATTCTCAGTAACATTCACATACAATGGTGAAGATATAATCACTTTTGGTGATTTGGTTGACGCTATGAATGCTGACATGGATGGTTATGCTACCGCAGAAATAATCCAAGGTGCAATCAAGATAACAAGCACATTCGAAGGTGCAACTTCGTTAGTGGAAATCACTTCAGACGGTCCTTCTAGTTCTGGTTCCGGTGAATTGCCACTATTTGCTTCTTTGAACTTGTTTGATCGTATCGAAGATCCTAAATTAGGGTATGGCGCAGACTCATTAGCAGTTTATACTGATGACTATAATGATTTCGATATAATCGGTGATTATGATGGTTTATATAGCATAATTGACGATTGGACTTCTGGCGATCCAGAAACAACAGAATTTTCCGCTGATGATGCCGAGGGTATACTATTAGCAGCAGCAGACCTGTTCGATAACACCAAAGAATTCGTTGAATATACAAAACTAGGTGACAACGATGCTGCTCGCAGAGAAACTATAGTTACTGCACTGCAAGCGGCAGTTAACAACCCATTCAATGGTTCAAGAAATGAGTGGATTGAATATAACATTACATTGGTTCCGGGTTATCCAGAACTGGCAGATGAACTGTTGCGTTTAGACAGTGCTATGCAGAATGAAGTTTTCGTTATAGGTGAAACTCCATTCGATAAACCACCAACCGGACCAAGTTCCATTGCACAATGGGCAGTAACACCTGCGAGAGCAACAAGTCAGCACATTGCTTATCACTATGGACATGGTATTTCATCTAATATAGATGGTTATAATATAATGACCAGTGCTGGCTCAACAGCATTGCGCGTGTTTGCCTATAATGATGATGTTCAGGCTGAATGGTATGCACCAGCAGGTGTCCAGCGTGGTTCTTGTCCACATTTAGTGGACGTTGGGTATGCTTCTGGTACTTTAGGCGGACCAACAACATTCGTTTCAGAATATCTGGACACTGGCACTAGAGATGATTTATATGAATATCCAAAAAACATCAACCCAATATCATTCATTCCGGGTCGTGGAATTTTGGTTATGGGGCAGAAGACTACATATGGCGCGTTCTCAGCATTAGATAGAGTTAACGTGGTACGTTTAACTAAATTTATAAAGAGACAGTTGAGAAAGGCACTATTTTCTTACTTATTCGAACCAAATGACAGAATCACTTGGGATCTTGTAAAGGCGGCTTGTGATGGTTTCTTAGGTACATTAATAAGCAGAAGAGCATTGTACGACTTTGCCGTATTGGTTGATACAAGTAATAATACTCCAGAAACGATTGACAATAATGAATTGCATGTAGACATTGCTATTAAACCAGTTAAAGCTATAGAATTCATTTATGTTAAAGTCAGAGTTGTTAGAACTGGTGCTAATATCGGAACTAACCGTAGTGGTGGTTTATTTAACTAAAAACTATACCATGATAATAAAAAAAGGCGAGGATTGTTTCCTCGCCTTTTTTATTGTATACTGAAAATTATCTATTTAAAATTAAGGCTCAACAATGATTGTTTGTAAGATATGTGGGAAAGAATTCAAATCTATAATAACACATTCACATTTGAAGTCTCATGGTATTTCGACGGATGCGTATAAAGAATTATTTGGAAATGATTCGCTTTCTTCTGAGGAATATAGAAATAAAAAATCGCAACAGTTTTCAGACTGTAACAAAGGAAGAAAAGCGTGGAATTCTGGCAAAAAAATATCACCATCACAAAAACAACTAGAAGCATATAAAGTAAGGGAACAAAAGTATAACTCTGGAGAATTGAATCGTAGAGAATATATAAATCTCACAGAAGATGTTAAATTAAAAATATCGCATTCTGTTACAGAATATGCAAAAAATAACCCAGAAGAAATTAAAAATCGGTTTATAGTTGCGCAACACACAAAGAAACTGTTAGGTGTCCCAACGCTACCTTCAGCGTTGGGCTACAAACACACAGAAGAAAATAAAAAAATATTTTCAAAACTATTTGAATATCATAGGAATTTACGTGTAGAAAAAAGTCATATTAATATTGTTGACAAAATTAATTCTACAAACTTAGTCTTATTAAATCCTGTACAGAATAAAGAGTTAGAATTACTATGTAGAACATGCAATACTAAATTTAATTTCACAAAACAATACTTTCATGATTGTAAATTTCATAATAAATTATGTCCAACATGTTTTCCAAGAAATATCCTGACTTCAAAAGCTCAGATGGATTTATTTGAATATGTACGTACATATTATCCAACCACAATCTTAAATCATAAAACTGTGTACGGTGATATAGACATTTATATCCCAGAATTAAACTTTGGTATTGAATTTAATGGTTTGTATTGGCATAGTGCAGAAATTTTGACATATAATAACAAATCGAAAATAAAAGACTATCAGAAATATTTAAATCTGAAAAATAGCGGCATCAATCTAATATGTATATTTGAGGATGAGTGGATCAATAAGAATGAAATAGTTAAGTCAAGATTAAATAATATATTAAATATACATAATAAGACAATATTTGCTAGAAAATGTGTTGTTAAGAATATTGAAACAAATATTGCTAAACAGTTCATCGAAAATAATCACTTACAAGGTTATTCTTCCTGCAATACTAAACTTGGTTTATATTATGATGATGCTTTAGTGTCCGTAATGACGTTCTCTAAAAACAATATATCTAGGAAAAGCTCTAAATGGGAGATAGATAGATTTTGTTCGTTATTGGGCTACACGGTCGTAGGTGGTGCGTCTAAACTATTCACATATTTTTTAAAACAAAATAATCCTGAAGAAATTGTGACATACGCGGATTCTAGATGGTCTGTTGGTAAAATATATGAAAAATTAGGTTTTTCATTCATAAGAAACACTGTACCAAACTATTGGTATTTTAAACCTAATGAATTAAAAAGAATCCATCGATTCAATCTAAGAAAAAGTCCGAATGATGATGTAAATAAGACAGAGAAACAATTAAGATTTGAACAAGGTTATTATCATATTTACGATTACGGTTCCAGTAAATGGCTGTGGAATAGCAGAAGCAATATATGACACAATTGTCAGCAATAAATTATTTGTTTATATAATGCTCATAGTAGTCTTCTAATCTACTCAAGATCTTTTTCTTTAATTCGCTTTCCAATTCTTTAATGAATTGACCTTCTGGAAGCTTATTGATTATTGACATAAATCCTTTAAAATCTTTACCGTGCGTGTCTTCTTTTAATTTATCCAACGCCATTTTAAAGCTATCCTGCTTAAAAGAATTAGAGGTTTGTTTGGATTGCCTATCTATCTCAGCCGCTGCTGCATTATGGTCTTCTAGTCTAGATTTGATAACTTTTACCAATTTATCATAATGCTGGTCTGCATTGGCATTTGCATCTGTCTTTTGCTCATGATGAGTTGGTGTATTCTTTTCATCAAACTCATCTCTAGCATATTTTAAAAAATGTGTTATTGCATCATGTAAAGGCTGTTTAAGTGACTGACTTTCAAGGATATCTATTATATCGCCGCGCTGCAAGTCTTCAGAATATTTTGGACTCTCTATTACAATATAATATTCGTTACCATCACTTTTTACGGCAAATCTAGCAGACGGAGTTGACCCACTTTTAATTGCAACATTCAATGATTTAAAATTTTTGTCTTTTATGGCTTGACCAATATTAAACTCACACATCCCCTCAGTTTTTTCTATATGTGTATGTTCTACTGCTGAGAATATTCTGTGCATTATTATTAACACATTTGCAGATAGTTCTTGTGCTTCTTGTTTTTCTGTTAGAAATCTACTGAATCGCATATCTTAATTCCATGTTTATTATATTTATTGATAAATCGGTAAAAAAGTTCTAATTATTTGACGGAATTAATAAATACTTATAACTAATATGACTTTAAGGAGTTAAACAAATGGCAATACTTGCGGATTTTGGCGTAATACCATCGGCTGGTGGTATTATACACCCACAAACAAAATATAAATGGAGAGTTAGTTTCCTAAACATAGGTGGCGCTGGTCAAGGTAGTATCAGTGAAATATTGACCCTACAAGCCGTTCAAGGTGACAGACCAAAATTAGAATTCGAAGAAATTGAATTACACAGATATAATTCAAGAGCTTGGATTGCTGGCAAGCATAACTGGTCAGCGGCTGTATGGTCATTTGAATCTGATCTTGGCGGAAGAGTCTCACAAATATTTCAGGATCAATTAGAACGTCAACAGACTATTATAGCCCCTTATGGTTCACCAAGCGGTGTCATGGCTTCTGCGCAGGGTGGTGAAGACTATAAATTTGCAATGATATGTGAAATGTTAGATGGAGACACAACCGCAGTTGAATCATGGGCATATGAAGGTGTGTTCATACAGAATATAGACTATGGCGATGTCGACTATGCTGCAAATGAGGCTGTCAAGATATCAGTCACATTTAGATATGATCACGCACGTCAGTTGATCTGTGGTATCGATAAGAACGCTACTGGTGGTGCTTCTGGCCTACGTTCTGGTTGCTAATATCAAAGCGTTAAGTTGTAAGACAAATGGCAGCGAAAGCTGCCATTTGTTTTTATAATAAATACTGTATATGGAGTATTTTATGATAACTGTTAGGGAAGTAATTGATGCATTTGACAGACAACAATTCGACGCGGTAGAGCAATTTTTACAAAATGTTGCCGCCAATAGGAGTGGTAATAGTGTTGTCACTAATCCATCTAATCCTGAAACAAAACAGACAAAAATAGACAAAGCTTTTCCATGGATACACGATATTGGAGTTGGTCCGATATCGGATGGGATTGGAGCTTTACAAGTTATGTCAGACGTCATAGCAGGAGCACGGTGGGGGGCTTTCAAAATCTTCAATAGATATAATGTAATATATTCTCCAGAAGAATTAAAAAAGGCGGATGATCGATTGGCATTGATAATAATACTAACAAATTTGGGCATGTTGGATTATTATAATATTGCAAAGGATATAGATGCTGTAGAAAGCAATAAATTAAAAGATCTGTGCTTAAAAATTCACAAACGAATAAAAGCTGGTGCATTTCAAAAAGATCAGTTTGAGAAACAATTGTTAATAGCATGCAAAAGCGTAATAAGAGTTACTATTAACTATAGGCAAGTTATTTAAATGGCTACTAGAAGAATATTCGAATCTAATTGGAAACTAACACCAGATATTACAACGCTTGACGGCACTGGTCCTAATAGTACGAGACTGGTTCCAGATAGGATGTCTACAACAGAGTCACCAAAATATAACTTTGCATACACGGTACAGTTCTTCTTTAGCAACAAAATGGAAGAACAAGGTTTAAGTGATAGCGAACAACAAGATCCAATGCATAATCACTTTGCAGTAATTAAAGTAACTAGACCACAGCCAACTATAAATTATCAGAAAGTGAATTTTTATAATTTTAGAACGAATATAGCAACGAGTCTCGATTATGGACAAGTTAACATCTCATTTTATGATGACGCTAAAAATAGAGCATTTAATATCTTTATGGGGTATATGAAGGCGATAAGCCCCATAGCTAATGTCACCAGTGATTTTGCAAATCGTTTGGATAGATTGGGGCAATATATCGAAGGTGAACAACATTCTGCGTCTATTGGTAGCTTAGATATGGCTGCTGGTTCAAGTGAACCAACTAGGCGTCATGGGCTAATCAAAAGATTGCGTTTAAATCATTTTTTTAAAGAGAATGGTCAAGAATATGTAATAAATTATGATTATTTAAATCCTAAAATAGTTACGGCTGTACCTAGTGATTTGGATATGTCCCAAAATGGGGTCTCTACCGTCGATATGACATTTAACTACGATTCCGTTTTTATGAAAAAAGAAAGCATCGGGTAAATATGCGCAGATCACCATATGAGGGTAAGTTCAAGCCTAAAAATCCTAAAAAATATTTAGGAGATTTAAATAATATACATTATAGGTCAGCCTTAGAATTAAATTCATTTGAATTTTTAGATAACAACCCATACGTAATCGGGTGGGCATCAGAGGAAATTGCGATAGATTATATGAAACCCATGCCAGATGGTAGTATTAAGCCATCAAAGTATTATCCAGATTTATATGTGGAATATATTGATCAGAATAAAAATATAAAGAAAGTTATTCTGGAAATTAAACCGGAAAAAATGTTAAGAAAGAGTAAATCTAAAAATAGAAAAACAGCATTGGTAGAAAATTACACATACATGATTAACATGTTAAAGGCGGAAGCCGCCAGTAAATGGTGTGCTGGAAAAAACATCGAGTATAGATTTGCGATAGAAAAAAATATATTACGATAAATATATCATAAAAAGGGTTTTTATAATGTCATTATTACAAGAAGTAATTAAAGAGATGGCGGCTGGTGGAGCAATTGGTAGCGGGTCAATCGCTGTTAATACTGAAAGTAAGCCTACTAAACTAAAACGTAAAATAAAAAAACGTGTTATTCCGACACTTGAAGCTACTTTACATGGTAGAACCATTGAAAGGGATTGGAAAGAACAGGCTAAAATAGACTCTGCCAAACGCGAAGAAGAGAAAAGAGTGCTGTCAACCAATGCCGGTGCTAAGGAAGCTTTGTTAAAGGCTAAGGCGGCTAAGATGGCAAAAAAGAAATCATTTCTGGACAAAATACACTCGTTTTTAGGTATAACTAATGAAGCGTTTGACATGGAAGATGTCGTATCCCGTCTAAAAGATATGGAAGGGAGAAATACAGAAGACACTATAACATATGGTGTAGAGGATGACGCTGGTAATATAATGAAAGTCACCGTTAGACGTGATGCAGCGGCAGAATTCGAAGAACGTTTGTCATCTGAACTATCTAATGCAACTCAATTAAACAATGAAATTGGTAAGCAAAAATCCACTAGCATGGCTGAATTACTATTTAAATTGAAAAATGATTTCGAAATAGTTGATGTAGAATTTCCACAAATTCCAACAAATGCGGTTTATAATGCAGATAAAGTAAAATATAATAATGATGCAGATGCTGTGGGCGGTGAAGTAGATTTAGACAATACTATAGATTCATCTGAAGCTGGAGACCTTGGTGGTGAAATGGGTGGAGACGCTAGCGGTCTTGGAATGGATGATGGTGGTGAAATGGGTGGAGACGCTAGCGGTCTTGGAATGGATGATGGTGGTGAAAATGAGTTAGATAATCCTGATGGTCCAGATGAGTTTTCCGATGATGAAACAGTATCTGATTTTTCAGAGCCAGCATCATCTACTGGTGGTGTGGAAGGATTATTACAGAGTATATTAGCGATGCTAACCGCAGACGCAGATGCCAAGAAAGCGCAGGCTGAAGCCGAAGGTGAGAAAGCAAGAGCGTTACAAGCTGAATACACCGCAAAGGCTGCGTCAGCATCTGTAGAACAACAAGCAGAGCTATTAGCCATGGAGCAATCTGTTGAAAGTCAGAAGAAAAAGGAAAAAGAAGCTAGAAGAATCTCTGATTTAGCTAAACACAGAGTTAAGCAAACTAGTGGCATGACCTTTGAGTCGGTAGAAGATAAAAGTAGACATATCGATTTCATACTTTTTGAAGTGGAGACTGGAGACACGCAGCGATCAGTATTAGCAGCAATGCAGGCAATAAGAATGTCAAATTTACCACAAGATCAAAAGAATCTTGCGATGAAAGAGTTGAGAATCCGTTTGCAGAGAGTGGCTTTACAGACTAGAGCAAATCAAAAGAATCAGCAGAATAATCAGCAGAATAATCAGCAGAATAATCAGCAGAATAATCAGCAGAATAATCAGCAGAATAATCAGCAGAATAATCAGCAGAATAATCAGCAGAATAA
>JACCDT010994010.1_pt1 | contig 44973 bp, 53 predicted proteins | sample 7446291 | NCBI WGS metagenome assembly JACCDT01 (sample SAMN15323446, study PRJNA562643) | freshwater metagenome | isolation source: river surface water | place: USA:Blue River Watershed | collected 2017-08-17
GCCACCGGACCCGCCACCCCCAACGTACAAAACGTCGGCGAGGACGCCACCCCCGGCGCCCCCGAAACCCGCGAGGTGCGTGACGCTAAACATCGTTCGGCGCGTCGGTGTCGAAGAACACGAGCACCCCGTGCAGGCGCGCATCGGTCGCGAAGGTGTCGCCCCCGGCCGCAGCATTGCGGTAGAACTGCAGGACGACGGTGTCACCCGCCGCAGGCGTACCGGCGATCGTGATCGCGCCCGTCTCGCCCGACTTCATCAGGTCGCCTGCCGCCGTCACGGAATCGGTTACCGTCTGTGCGGTACCGAACGCTGCGTCGATCACGTCGTCATCCGAGATCGCGACACCTTGGCAACCCCAGATCACATCTCCGGTGCCGGCAGCGTTCGACCAAACGAATTGTGCCTTGATCGTCCCCTCGTTCCACGACTTCGGCATCGTGATCGCGAACTGTGCGTACTCGGCGGTGCCGGCGTCGAAGTCGAGCGTGCGCAGCATGATCTTGTTCGTGGTGCTCTCGACCGTGCCCGGGGCCGGGCCGTTGGTCGTGCGCGAGGTCATCGCACCCGCCGGTATCCACACGGTCTCGCGGCCGGTGACCTTGAACTTCGAGGTGGTCCCGGTGGGCACCGAACTGCCGACATCGGCCACGACGATCTTCGTGGCATCGGCTTCGTCCTTGACGCTGAACAGGCTGTCCTTGAACACGTTCGCGCCGGTCCACGTATTGGTACCCGCTAACGTCGCGTCCCCCGTGCCCGTGCCGAGAGCAGTGCGGGCGGCTGCAGCATTGGCAGCACCGAGCACCGTCTCCATGTACGCCGTCACCGCGACACCGCCGGCTGGTGCAGTCGAGACGATCAGGTTGCCGCTCGAATCGAATGCCGCGTACTTGCCTGCCCGTTGCGCCGCAGCCGGCAGTTCCACCGTGAGCGACGGGTCGCTGACCGGGTACCGGATCGAGCGCGCGAAGATGCCAACGACCTGCTGCACGAGCACGGTAACGCGGTCGATCATGGTCTCGATCGTATTGCGGTACCCCGCACCCGAGTTGATCAGGTCCGTGGTCTGGGTGTACGCGATGTCACGCGTCAGCGTCAGCTTGTGCGTGCTCGCCATCGGCGTGCCGCTCGGGTTGTAGGTGACGCTGCCGCCCGGGTTCGCGCTCTGGTCCGCGTTGAGTGTGACCGTGTAGTCGCTGTCGAGCACGAGCGTGCTCTCGACACCCGTCGCGATCACGAGGAGCGTGGCGACGATGTCCGCTTCACTGAAGCAGCGAAACGTGAAGGCGAAACTCGTCGTCACTCCGTTGCCGGTAAACGGCCCCGCTTTGTAGTCTTCGTTTTCGACCATGATGTGCCTCGCTAGACTTTCAGATTGTCACGATTAGGATGTCAGTATGTGCACTACTTCTGCGGGCTCTGGCCGGTGATCGTGCCCCGGACAGCGTCCACAGGATTCGCTGGCGTCGTCTTGCCTTGATGCACGTCCGCCCAATACGCTATCGGCCGAGCGACCACCGTGGCCGGCACGCCGAACAGCAGCGTCACCAACGTCGCCACGTCCTTGATGGCTTTGCTTTCCTTGCCGTTCTTGACGATCGCGTTGTACACGGACTGCGGTGCCCGCACCGCACTCTCGATCATGCTGATCGCGGGCGCCGTGCTGATCCTGTCGTCGTACGGTTTGCTATTCGTCGTGTTGACTGCGGCGTTGATGATGGGACCGACGGCCGGGATCATCGCCGTCGCGTTGCGCAGCGTGCCGAACAGGAACACCGACTTCAGCCAGTCGTCAAGGTAGTTGCCGTCCTTGTCGTCGTCCCCCGGCCCGCCCTTGAACGCGAGCGCGATGGCCTCGGCGCACCACGCCGGCACGAGGAACCCGAACAGGAACACGTAGAACGCGCGCCCGGCGCCGGCCTTCAGCCCGAGTTCACCGACACTCTTCTGGAACTCCGAGCCGAGCAGGTTCGCCTGCATGTTGAAGTAGCCGGCGAACTGCGTAAACAGGCGCACGAACGCGTTGCCCGTCTCGATGCGCGACACATCCTCGGGCAGCGTGCTGCCCTGTGTCTCGCGCACGGCCGAGTCGGCAAGCCGTTTTGCGTCGGCTTCGGTTTGGCCCTTCTCGATCGCGTCGTTGTAGGCGCCGGTCCAGATGATGGGACCCATCACGTTGTCGACTGCGGACTGCAGGAAGTAGGCATGGCGCGCGGTCCATGCGGTGACGCTCTCGTACACGCTCGGGTTGAGCAGGATGTCGTCGACGGCGTCGTTCAGTTGCCGAATTTCCTGATCCATGCGCGTCGCCATGTACGGCGATTGCTCGGCCACGGTGCGCGCCATCTCGCGCGGGTTCATCGCGAAGTCCGCCATCGCCGAGATCAGCTTGCTCGGCGGCACACGAACAGCCGCGAGACTGAAGCCCGTAACCTGTTGCACCGTGTTGCTGACGTTGGCGAACATCGCCGCCATGCCGGCGCGCGAACGCGCGGCGCTGAAGAATCGCATCAGGCCGTTTGACCCGGGCACCGGGGTCTCGACCTGCTGGCGGGCCGTGCGGTTCAACCACGGCGTGAGCATGCCGTCGGACGCGGCTGGGTCGATGCGGTTCAGCGCATAGCTGACTTCCTTCGAGGTGAGCACGCGACGCACGTCACGGATAGGTTGTTCGAGATGCGAGAACAGCAGCACCTTGTCGATGTGCTGCGATAGGCTGCGCAGGTCCAGCAGCAACGGCCGGTTGTAATCGACGCGTGATTTCGTGAAGCCCTTCGCGGTGGCCGGGAACGCGAATGCCAAGGACTGGTTCTCTTCCTCGGCGAGTGCGCGGGTCTTGGCGTCGTCAACGATGCGCGGGTCCGCCATCGCCGGCACGTAGCCTCCGCGGTAGGTGCCGAACGGAGTCACGAACGAATCGGCCGTGACCTCGTTGAAGTAGCGGCCGAAGACATCGCGATGGGTCTTCTGCGCCATCGGCTTCATCTCTTCGAGCAGGTCCCACACCGACTGCACGAAGTCGAAGTCCGCTTTGGTCAGGGTGCCCTCGGCGATCATGCGCGCCACGAACGTGTCCCATCGGCTCGTGTCGATCGTGCCGTCACCGTTGTCGGTGGCCCACTTGCGGCCGAGCAGCAGCTTGCGCTTGTTGCTCGCGTTGCCCGTGTGCAGGATCGCATGCAGCAGTTCACCCTTGCCGGTCGCGCCGACATCGAACCCGAACGCGTACCCGATCTCGGGCGCGTCGATGCGCGACGGCTTCAGCGTCGGCGCCACGGTATCAAGGAGTTCCTTGTAACGCTTGATGAACTTGACCTTGTCGGCGCGGTAGGCGTCGGCGGCGTCCTTGACCGGTTGCCAGATGTAGCGGCGGAAAGGCCCGACCATCGTGTTGCCGTCCTTGGCCCCAACCCACGCTTCGACACGGCGCAGCGCCGCCTTGAACGACTGCAGCATCGCGAGACGGGTCTCGGCTTTGGTGATCGCGTGGTCCTGCCCCGGCGCCTTCTCCGGCACGCCGATCTCGTCCATGCGCTCGCGCAGCTTGCCCTGCACCTCTTCACGATCCAGCAAGTCCCCACCCACTTCCATCTGGCGCGAACGCTTGGCGAGATGCCACATGCTCTCGATCAATTCACGCAGGTCGCGGAACTCGTCCACGGTGAGTTTTGTATAGGGCTTCGCAACAGCGAACGCTTGCTCGACATCGTCGCGCAACACCTCGAACATCTGGGGGTCGTGCTTCTGCACGAGTTCCATGTACTCGCGCGCCGTCTTGCCCTTGCTGGTGCCTATGCCGTACTGCGCGAGGATCGCACGTGCGGCCTGCACTACGTCCACGTCGCGGGTCTTCGCGATCTCCTCGTTGTTGCCGCGCATGACACGACGGAAAAAGTCCACCGTCTTGAGCAGTTCGTTGCGTGCATCCGTCGCCGCCTTGGCGGCGTAGCCGTTGACCAGTTGGTTGCGTTTGTGCGTCGCGGCCGTGACCGTGTCGCCTTTCTTCACGGCCTCAAGTGCAGCCTTGGCACTGCGGCCCTCGGCCGCGGTGAACTGTCCGGGCTTCAGGGTCTCCAAGGTGCGGCGCCCGATCAGGGTCTCAGCGAACTGCTTCGCCGCGTTGGTCAACGCGCGCACCGGGGTCACTGCTTTCGACAGGGCCTTCAGTTCGGTCGCGACGAACTTGAGGCGTGCCTCGTTGTGCACGGCGTCGTTCGCGGCCCGCTCGATCGCGTCCGGGTCCGCCATGTCGCTGTAGCGTTCGAGCATGCGCTGGTCCGTCATGCCGTCAACGACCACGCTCTCCGGGTCCGCGGCGAGGATCGCACGCACCATCTCGTCACCGGACTTGAAGTTGAACATCTCGGCGATCTGGTCCGGGTGCATGCTGTCTTCGGCCTGTGCGGACACGAGGCCGAACTTGCCGGTGTTGAAGTAACGCCACAGGGCCGCAGGACCGTCGCCGTACATCTCGCGCAGCGCCGACAGGGACAGCTTGGCACCGACCGCTTGCGTGCCGTCAGGCAGCACGCCGTTCTTGAGGAACTGCTGCACCGCGTAGACCGGTTGCTGGCGCACCTCGTCGAGCACTTCCTTGCGCAGCGCCCGGCGTTTGCTGTTCGCCTCGTCGGTCAGCTTGGCGACGGTGCGCGCACGCAGGCGCGAGAGCCAGCCCATGTTGCGCAGGCTGCGCTCCTGTAGGTCCTGCACTGCGGCCTCGGTCGCTTCGGCGTGCAGCTTCTGGTAGGCCGTCCACTCCTCGGGGGTGGCGCCCATCTCTTCGGCGGTCTTGAACATCGCCGTGTACCCGCGCACGATCTCGGTCTCTTTGATCTGCTCCTCGCTTGCGAGCATGCGATCGAACACGCCACGCACCTCACCGGTGAGTTGTACGTTGAGCGCAGTCAGTTCGCGGTACACGCTCTTGAGCCAGCGCGCGAAGGTGGCGAACAACGACTGCATGTTCGAGTTCGGCGACTTGCCCCCGAACAGATACGCCTCGAAGCCCCGGGCGAATCGTTCATGGAAGTCGCGTTGCTCTTCGAGCGACATCGAACGCCACGTCGCGAGATCGCTGACACCGAACCAGCGCAGCACGGCGTTCATGTCGTCGACGATGCCCTGCGGCGCGTTCGGCTGTGCAGCCATGTGCGACATCACTTCGAGGAAGAAGTGTCCCGACTCATGCAGGAACGTGGACAGGTCCGCGTTCTGCAGCAGCGTGATCACGCTCGGCGCACTCGTGATGTCGGTCTCGAAGGACAGCGAGCCACGGGCCGCGGACGGGTCTTGCTTCAGGATGTTGGGGTTCTTCGGGTCGAACGCGCCCTGATTGCCGGTGGCGCTTTTGATCTGCTCCGGGGAGAATACCGCGACATCGCGATCCCATCCCTGCTCGCTGCCGCGTTCCTTGACGAACACCCCGTCGAAACCCGCCCGCTGAATTTCCTTTTGACGGTCCTCGATACGCGACCAGTCACCGTGCGCCACCTGTTTCGCGACATGCGCCGGCAGCTTCGCTAGATGCTCGGCGTTGTTGGGGTCGAACAAGTTCTGTACCGACAAGTATACCGGCACGATGTTGGCGCCCGACGACTCCCCCTCGTACGTCCCGTCGTAACCTTGGTTCTCACGTATCGCCGTGTCGGCCGCGTCGGCAAAATCTGATGCGACTTCGGGATTCGTAGAGAAGTAAATCATCTTGCCGCGATTGGAACTGAACACATGGAAAGAATCCCCGGTGCCGTGGTACATGACACGCGGCTTGCCATCAGCATCCACGATCTTCGAGTCGCCGAACCATTCCTTGAACGCCAGCGTATCAATTGCCGCCTGCCGCAGCACCCGAGTCCCCGGCTGGTCCTTCAAGATCGCGTTCGCATCACGCTCGAACCCGAGACGCGACACCGGCACGTTGTGCTTGCCCAGCAGGATCGTGACGCCTTGCCCCGTCAGCAGGTTCGTGTTGCGCGCGTAGTAGCCGTCGAAGCCGGCGTCGAGGATCGCACTCTCGCCACCTTTGGCCCAGATGCCGAGCGGGTCGTTCGTCACGTCGTAGATGTTGTTCAGCTTCGCGCCGTGCGCGACACCACCGACCTTGCGCTCGGAGATGATGCCCTTGCCCTCGGGCGTGTAGAAGTACACGCGGTCCTTGAGGCGCGAGTCTTCGGCGTTCATCACGTCAGCGCGCTCGGCGCCCACGGCCCCGGTGCCGTACATCGCTGACGACAGCAGCGTGCGCTCGCCCATCGAGAAGTGCACACCGAGCACGGAGATCGAGCCCGGGGTCGGCGTGCCGTACGACGGGAAATTCGGGTCGTGGTCCTGCCCGGTGTCGTCCATGCGGCCGTCGTCGACGACCCACTGTGGCAGCAGTCCGATCTTCTGCGGCGCGTACACCGTGTCGCCTGCACTGGCCTTGCGGTTCTTGGCGCCGTGCGGGCCGTAGTTCACCCACGAGTTCTGGCCCCGGGTCTCGGTGGTCAGTGCGCGACGCGCGAGTGGCGAGAACATCGCAGCGTGCGAGCGCCACGCGTTCTCCTCACCCTCGGCCCTGAAGCCGACGCCGTCCTTGATGTGACCGAAGTAGTCGTGCACGATGCGGAACACGTCGTTCGCGCGCAGTCGTTTGTCGCCAATGTACTCGTCGGTGAGCGCGAGCAACGGGTTGCCCGAGATGTCTGTGTCGTCGCTGCCGAAGCCGGCGTCAGTCGGGAACACCCAGAGGTGGTTGTTGTCCTGCACGTCCATGATCGCGAGACGTGGGGACGCGGCATAGGGGTCGCCCTGCTTCTCGAAGTCGATGAACTCGACCTTGAGCCCGGTGGCCTTGATCGCTTGCCACTGCGCCAGCGTCTCGTCGATCAGAGCCTGATACGCGAGCGCGACCTCGGGGTCCGTCGGGTCGTGCTTCATCTTCTCGAACTCGGCCGCGATCTTCGCAGCACGCACGGTGTCCACGCGCACGTAGGCACGCGGCCGAGTGTAGGGCAGGCCCACGCTCGCCATGTACGCCTGCGCCGCATCGTGCGCCTGTGCGTTCGGCCCGGGCACGTACCACTGCCCGTCGATCAGCATCGGCGCGTCGGGCAGGCCGTCTAGCCTCTGACTCCCACGGTCGAGATTTGCTGCTGACCCCTGTGCTTCTGCCAGCCCTGCAGTTCCTTCTGGCCCTGCTGATTGGTAGAGTTCTCGACCGGCGCGTCGTTGCTCCCATTGAGCGTCGAGCCGTCGAGCGGCTGCGAGTTCGTATCGTTGTTGAGCAGCTTCAGCAAACGGTCCTGCTTCGCCTTCAAGTCCGATGTCGGCACCCGGTTCTGCAGCAGTTGCTCCGTCATCAGTTTCTGCGAGTCTTGCGAGTTCGTCGGCATAGCCAGCCTCTTCGAGTATTGAACGGTATTTGTCCTGCAACAGCAACGAACCGAAGCCCGCGGTCGAACGGGTCAGCGCGTGCTCAAGTCCTTTTTCCTTGATGATCTCCGACGGCTTGCGTGTTTCGTCTGCACTGTTCGCCAGTTCCATCAGGCCCTGCGCCCACGTCCACACGGTCTCCTGCACCTCGGCCGGGGTCCACGTCTCACCCGTCATCTTGGTCAGGACCTTCGCGGCTTCGCGCACCCGGGCGTTGAACGCGAGGTAGCCGGACCCCTTGCCCGGGTCACCGGTGCGCGGGTTGAGCCCACCCTTGAACATCGTCTGGTCGACGGCGGCGAAGCGCGCCATCCACGTGTCGTTGGTGACTTCGAGCACGTCGCCGATCAGGTTGAGATAGAACGAGTTGACCTTCGGCCCACTCAACGTGATGTCATTGATGTCTTCGTACCCGAGGGCGCGCTGCGAGTTCACGCGCCACGCATCGAGCACAGAGCCCTCGCCCTTGTCGCCTTCGACGTTCGCGCCCATGATGCGCAGGATCGCGGCGTCGTCTTGCGGGCGCCCTTCCTCGGTCCACGCTTTCCAGATGCGCAGCGCGTTGCCGAGGTTGGTCTCGACGGAGACCTGTGGGGACAGCGCGGCCAGCAGCATCGCGAAGCGCGGCGCGTCAGGACCGAAGATCGCCGAGATCGTTTCCGCACTCTCGCTGTACCAGCCACGCTTCGCGCGCCCGGCGTACGCCACCGCGGCGAACTCGTTCGCGCTCGGCAGGTTGGTGAGGTGGTCGATAATTTTCTTCGCCAGCGAGTTGCCCACCTTGCTGCGCTCGCGCGGCGTCAGGTTCTCAAGCATCTTGCGGATCGCGCGATCCTCGGCGGGGTTCGGCCCCTGCCGCACCTCGTTCGGCGCCGCGGGTTCAGCGAGTCGCGAGCCGTCGAGGTTCAGGTAGAACTCGGGCGTGAAGTCGCCCCACGCTGCGGCGTTGGGGCCGTACAGGGCGCCCTGCTTGTTGCCCGTGTGCTGTGCCACCGCTTCCTGCCCCAAGGCGACAGCGACCGCGTTGCCCTCTTCAGGTGTCAGTGCGCGATCGAGTTCAGCGACTACCGTCTGCTCGGTATCGGACTGGTGGATGGTACTCTGCTTGACGTTGACCCCGGCGGCAGTCAACGCAGCCATGACCTCCTCGGGGGTTAGCGTGCCTCCCCCCGGCACGTTTAAGCCGATGTTCACCGTCGGGCCTTCGCCGGCCCCGGTCACGGTGTCGACGATCTTCTGCATGATGCTCTTCAGCTGCAGCACGCGGCTCTCTTCAACAGGCTTCGACGACCGCGCCTTGATGCTGTACTTAGCGAACATCTGCTCCGGCGTCATGCGGGCGCGCTGGGACATCACCGTGAAGAACGCGGTCAGCAGCTTGGCGTACTTCGAGTTCACGTCCGCGGTGAAGCGGTTCGCTGCAGCGAGTTCCGCCATCAGCTTCTGCTCGACGACGGCCGCACTCGCGCGCACCTTCTCGGCGTCGGCACTTTCGGTGATCGCCTTCTCGGCTGCAGCTTGGAACAGCGCAGGCTGGCGGGTGTTCACGTCCTGCGCTTCGGTGAGGCTTAGTCCGTTCTCGCTCGTGCGCACGTGCGGCAGCAATGCCTGATCCAGCTTCAGCGCCGGGGCGTTCGCCATGAACTCCCCGAGCGGGATGCGGAAGCTGTCACCCGCGTCGGCACCTTCGGCCATCTGCTTCGCCAGCGTCGGCATGGCGGCGCCGATCTGCTCTTGCGTGACGCCGGCCTGCTGCATCGTCTGCAGCAGCACGTTGCCGTCGATGTACACGTCGGTGACGGGTCCCTGCTTGGCGGCGTCGTCAATGAACGAGGCGAGCGTGGACGGGTCGCGCTGTGCGACCTTACCCGCTGTAATGAGTTTGTTGATCTCGTCGAGGGTCTTGGCGTTAGCCTCTGCCGCCGCCATCGCAGGCGTGCGGATACCCGTAGCCTGCGCCGCCGCATGTATCCCGGTGAGCAAGCCCCCGAGTACCGCCGTGCTAACAACGGTTTGTCCGAGTTCCGCCGGGAGTTCCTTCACCCACTGCGTCCATGTCTTGTTGGGGTTCGCAATCGCGGTATCGGTGGCGGTGGACACTATCGTGTTCAACATCTCCGACGGAATCTCGCGGCCGAGCAGTCCCGTCAGGAACTTACCGACACCGGCGCGCCCCAGATTTTTCACCACATAACTCATCGGTGCGAATTCAGTCAGCACCTCTGACGCAGCTTCGAGCGACATACCGAGGTTCGCCTCGCCAAGAGTGGCGCCCCGTCCCAGATACTTGTGGAACGCAGGGAAACCCGCGCTTGCCGCAAGTGCGGAGAAACCGACGACGAGGGGACCCCCGAGAAAAGCGGCCATGACGGGCAATGATTGCCCCGCGCTTGTGAAGCCCTCGTAGATACTGCCCGCCGCGCCGGTAGGCTTCGGGGTCGCGAGACGCTGCGCCTCTTTCGAGTATTCGTAAGCGAGCCCTGCGCCCAACGCCGTTGACTTGTCCCCCGTCATGGCGGCGTAGTATTCGATCATGGACAGCGGTAGCTGCTTGCCCAGCCCCTCTGTCGCGGACGCTGCGATACCTTCTAGCAGCGTGCCGAAACCCGTCTCGGGCACTAAGTGTGTATTCGGTTTCGACGTGTCCACGATAGCGCGCTGCGCGGCCATCTTGCGCGCGGTGTCGGCATCCACCGACGGGTTCATGCGCTGGATGTCTTGCACCATCTGCGAGAACTCGGCGCTGTTCACCACCGACCCGAACTCGCGCGGCTTCAGCTTGCCCTCGATCGCCGCCATGTTGGCAGTGTCGTCGTGCGTGATCTTCGCGAATGTCGGGTTGCGCATCCGCTCTTCGAGCACGGGCGACGATGCGAGGTCGCGTTGAATCTCGCGCAGCCTCTGCTCGTTCTTGACCATGTCGTAGTTGCGCTCGACCACCGGCGGGGGCAACCCGGTGCCCATCGCGAGACGGTAGTCGCGCGCCGCGGTGTCAGGGTTCACCGGTAGCGCGGTGCGGATCACGCCCGCTGTAAGGCCGTCACTGCCTTCCCGCTGCTGCGCGAGGATTTCGTCGACACCCATCGGGCGCGAGAGTCGGGTCTCCTCTATCGAGGACAATGCATCGAATGCCGGATCAGCCATTAGCGGATACCTCGCCACGTCCCGTACTTGCGCAGGAACCGCTTGCCTTCATAGGATTCGGCCAATTCGTTGATGATCTGCTGTTCCGTGCCCTGCAGCCCCTTGCTGCGTGCCGCCGCCCTGCCTGCCGCGTATAGGTCATCCGGTATGTCCTTGATCTGCACCTTGACGTTCTTCGCGGGCTCGCCGCCCTCGGCCTTGAGGTATGTTTTGACGTAGGCTTCCTGCCGCGCCGGCCCCGCCAACGCCGCCATCGAGACGGTGTCGTTACCCCAGAAGCTGCTCTGGATCACCTTGTTGTCCAGCGTCTCGCGCGTGAACTGCAGCTTCTCTGCGGGGGTCAGGTCCCGCTTACGTGCTGCGGCCTCGGCCGTGAGTCGCTGCTCAACGGCGGCGTGCGCGTTGCCGATCTGCATGCGTTGCTCTTCCGTCGGGTTCGGGTGGAACACAGGGATGCCATACACGTTGGCCTCACGCTTGAACATATCAATGTCCAGTTTCGCCTCGAACACCTTCTCTGGTGTGGTCAAAAGTTTCTTGCGGAAATCAAGCAACTTGTAGGTGGGGTCGTGACCGATTGTGGCTTCGAGCGCCGCAACCTCGGGTTGCGACATCGCCATCAACACTTCGGGGTGCGAGGTCAATTGATACACCGTAGCGTCCCCTGTCCGCACACGCTGGGCCTCGGCCCGGGCTTCCTTGGTGTAGGCGCGATTTTCCTCGGCCGCGCCGCGCGCCGCCAGCGTGTACTTGCGGTTCTCTGCGTAGGTATCCACCTTCATCAGACTATCGTCGTCGAGCGCCTTGAAGGCCGGGAGATTCTGGTAGGGTTGCCCGCTGCGTATCGCGGTGATCACCTCGACCATGTTCTTCGCGTTGGTCTGTTTCACCTCGTTCGCGTACTCGGCGTAGCGTTGCTGCAGTTCACCGAGACCTTTTTTCTCGGCGACACTACGCACTGCGGCCGGCAAGTCCTTGAGCGAAGCACGCAGTTCATTCGCCGCTTGCTCGAATTTGAACGGCTCGTTCGCGCTCGCCGGCCGGTACTTCGCCCACGTGGCCTCGGCAGCAGCGTCCCCTTTCTCCTCGGATGTGGCCTTGATCGCCTTCGCACCGATCTCCGCACGCTGGGCGCCGTCGATCTCTTTCTCAACGGACTTGAAGTATTCGGCGGCGCGGCCGGGGTCCCGGACTGTCAAGTCTTCAATGCGCTGCTTGTGCGCGTTGGTCAGGACCTTGCCGACGTAGTCATCCCGTTGCGCGTCACTGTAGTTGTTCACCGCAGCGTACGCCTTCGCGCTGTTCACGGCGTTGCCGATGAACACACGTGCAGCGTCATCGGTGACAGCAGATGCTGCCGAGTTAATCGCCTGCGAGACTGCGGCGTCGGTCGTAGCCGCATATGCTTTCTTACCTTCGCCTATCTCGAACGTGCCGAGATCGTGGCGGATCGCGAGACGGCTCTTGCCCGCCATCACCTCGAACGCACGTTGCTGGGCATCGTTGCCCAAGGTGTCCCTGATCTCTTTCGTCAGCTTCTCGTGGAACTGATCGAAGTCGGCGGTGACACCCGCGGCGCCGTTCAGGGTGCGCTTCTCGCGCGCATCCATCTGGAACTTCTGGGCCGCGTCTTGATACTTGACGTTTGCGGCCTGCACTGCGGTGAGGTTGTCCTGTTGCTGCAGCTTGATTGCAACGGTGTTCAGCTTCGTGCCGGCGTCCGCCAGTTGCGCACCGGTCTCCATGTCCTTGCGCGCGCCAGCGTCGAACAGGTCAGGGGATGCAATGCTCTCCTGTCGGCCGAGGCTGGCCGGCGCCAGCGCCGCATCGAAACCGTCACGGGGTACCGTTGCCATCGTTTATCCGATCTGCAGGTCGAGGCCCGCTTTACGTCGCGCATACCAGCCCGAGGCTACTGTGCCGAAGGCCCCGAGGCCCGCGCCCAACGCGGAGCGGAACGGGCTCTCGGCGTTCGCACGATCGCGCAACAGCGCCGCGTTGCTGCGATAGTTCTCCCCCTGCAGCTTGCGCCCGAATACCTCGTTCGCGGTGTTCGCCATGATCGTGCTGCGATCCTCGGCTGCGTACAGGTCTGAGTCGGCGAGGATGTTCAAGGCCGAGCCCTCGTCCAGTGCGACACCGTTCGCGGCCAGCCTAGCGCGCTGTGCGCCCTTGGTGGCGGCATGCTTCAGGTCGCTGCGCGCGACAGCCTGCTCGCCGCGCAGGCCAGCGGAACCGGCCTCGATGTCGGCCAGCAGTGCGTTGTTCTCGCTGACGCCTGCCTGTACCTCGTAGGCGCGCTTGTCCGCCACGGACTTGTCGTAGGCGCCGCGCGTCGCCATGCCCCCGCCTGCGACCTGCAAGACGGTAGCGATACCCCCTACATCATCTCCACCGAATTTCGCGTTACACATTTTTCAACCTCTTCGTCATCGCGGTACCGCTGTCCGTGTACCCCCACAGTGACAGGAGAGCCTTGGTGCGTGCGGCTTCCACGCCAGTGCCCACCCCAATCGCCACCTCGAACGCATCGCGCTCCCCGGCCCACTGCTCGAACCTCGACAACAGCTTCAGCGCCGGGGACCCGATGCGGTGTGCCTTGGACACGAACCACACGAGGTCTGACGCCGACTTGTCCTTGCTGAAGAATTGTTCGGAGACGATGCCGGCCAGCATCCCGATGATTTTGCTCCGTTCCTCGACGACAAGTACACACCCCACCGGTACCTCGATCAGCGTCGTCGCGAGCGCGGCGCACTTGTCCTTGTCGAAGGTCATCGGGGAGAATCGGGGGCTTTCGTTGTGCATCTCGACGCCGAGGTCAACGATGTCGGCGATGTCTCTTGCTTCTGCGTAACGGACCTTAGCCACCGAATGCCACCTCTTTCGTTGTTGACAAAATGGTCAGGGGCAGGGGCGAGGACTGACGGATGCACACGCGCCCGTCCGTGTTCCACGAGCCCCCTACCACGATCGTGATCTCGCCGGTGATCAACGTGGGCGCGTCGTCGATGTCATCGGTGTCCTCTTTCGACTCCGTCAGTTCATCGAACGTCGGGCCGGCGAACACACTCGACGACTCGCGCACACGCACGTGCACACTGTTCACGTTCTTCACCGCGCCCTGCCCCGCGGCCTCGGCGTCGAGCGCAACCGGCAGGTCCTCGAAGTCCGACACGTAGGGTAGGCCCACGTGTACCTTGCTCGCCGCGAACTCAAGGTCCACGGTGCCGTTGACCACCATCTGGGTCGGCAGTTCGGCGCCGTCCGCAAGGATCGCGACGGTCTCGCCTTCGAGATGCCACAACCCTGTGACCTGCGTCGTCGGGGTACCGTCGTACGTCGCGCCCGCGTCAACGAAGAACGAGTCCGCGATCGTGGCGAACCGGCGCGTGCTCATGCGCTCGATGTGGCGCACGTCCTGCCCGTTGATCGAACGCTTGACCACGACGTAGAGGGCATCGGAGTCGCCTTCCGCGACAACGCACACGGACTCGAACAGCCCGTCCGTGGTGTGCTGGTGCCACGCGATCACCTCTTGCTCGGGCACGTAGGTCAGGCTCAACAGCACGCCGTCAGACCTCACGGCCCAGACCATGCGGAACGGGGCCTTGGCGAGCGCCATGTCGACAATGGTGTACCCATCGAACAGGTGCTGCGCAAACAGCGAGATGTCCTCGGGCCGGTATATCTGGTCGTCCCAGCTATACCTCACGCGGAACGCGTGCGAGCCACGCTCGGCGATGAACACCACGGCGCTGCCTGTTACCACCGGTCGCACGTTGCTGGCGCCGGTGGCGTCCTGCAGCTTGGGTTTGGTCGAGGAAGGGGTGAGCACATCCGCACCCGCGGCCTCGACGCGCCACACCCCGCCCGCCGTGAGGAGCAGCAAGTCGGACAGCGCGATTACGTGGCGCACACGGTTAGCATCTGCTGCTGCGATCCTGAACGCGAAGCGATCATCGTCGCGCGTCGGGATCGAATAGCTCATGTTTGATTCGGTGGCCGAGCGGGTGCCCCACACATTCTGCGGCTTGTTGTCCGTGCCGGCGAGGATGCGTCGTTGCTCGAAGTACCCTACCGCGCCCGGGTAGTTGCCAACACCGGTGAAGGCGTCGTCGATCTCGGGCGGGGTCTTCGACAGGTCGGCCGTGATGTTGACGTCCTCGAACGAACTCAACGCCGTCTGCCCGATGTACCCGTAGAGCCCGTTCTTCAGCTTGTACACGTTGCTGCGCACCGCGCTCGGATCGCGCGTGAAGGTGACGGTGTTCTTGTTGCCCGCCACCGATAAGGTGTTCACGACATCGGTGAAATAGAAGGTGCCCCCCGCGGTGTACGTCGAGAACGCGCTCGTGTCAACGGGCGTGCCGTCCAGTGTCTTCAGGGTGATGGTGTTCGCCCCGGGCACCGTGTTGACCAGATACTCACCGTCGAGTTCGACCATGCCGGCGATGCCGGTAACGTACACGCCGTCGCCCACACTGCGGCCGTGTGCCGCCACCGAGAGCACGCCCGGGCTCGCCTTGGTGACGGCGGTGATGGCGATGCCGGCGCCAACGACGCAGGGACCCGAGGCGATGGATTCTTCGAGCCCATCAGTCGCGACCGATGTCACCTTGTAGCGGGTGCGGTCGGTCCCCGACGCCGTCGTTGCTGCCGCCACCGGCAGCACCGGGGGGTTGATGGTCGGCACGAACGCGACCTCGGTCAGCGTCCAGTTGGTGGCGCCCAGCCGGCGCAGTTCGCGGGTGACATAGGTGGGGTGCACGATCGTCAGAACGTCCGCAGACTGCGTGATGTGCAGGTCGAAGAGGTCTGCCTCGTCGTAGGGCGTCGCGATCGTGTAGACGCGCGATGCGGTACCGCCGAGGGTGTACGCGCCGTAAGCCGTGGTGTTGATATCGACGCCGTCGAGATCGCGTAATTCAAACGTCTTGGTGCCCGCGTTGACGTTGTTGATCTTCACGTACCGGCCGTTGAGTTCCGTCATCCCCCCAATGCCAGCGAGATAGAACGTGTCACCATTCGACGGGTCGACACCGACGTAGGTCAGCGTGCCCGGGGCCGCTTGCGTGACCCCGGTGACTGTGAGCCCGGTCTCCAACAACGTAGCGGCATCGGTGTGCCAGCGCACGTACAGATGCCCGAACTCGACGACGAAGGTCTGCTGGTTGTTGTAGGAGAAGGGCAGGACGCGCACACGATGCGTCGAGTCCCCGGCCCTGTTGGTATACCCCAGCCCCGGGCGATTCTGCCAAGGCCCGTGGGGCAGCGTCCATGCGTTCAGACAGGTACCGAGCCCGGTCTGGTTCTTCGCGAGGTCGAGGCGCCCCGAGAGTTCCGGCGTGATCTCCCCGCCGCCGAACGACCGCTGCAGCGTCTTGTTAGCCATCAGGCCCTCGCCGCGATATGGGCCGGCACGTGGTGCGCGCCGTACGACGCGTTCTTTTTGGAGTTGCCATTCGCCTTGACGGCCTCGGCCTTCTCGACAAGGAACATCTGGTACATCTCTTTCGCGACAGCACGGCCCTCGCGCCCCTTGATGATTGGGCCTGCAAGATAGCTCGACAGGAGCGCGGCCACCGTGGTACAGAACTGCGGGGTCCAACGTGTGGGGTCCGTGACGCGGTAGATGTAGCGCAGCACCGCGTCCTCGACGTTGGTGTACAGCACGGCATCACCGTTGCTGTTCTGCTCGATCACGTACTCTTGGGTCTTGGTGTCATCCGTCGATTCGGGCAGGAGCACCGTCAGGGGCTTCAGCATCGTCGGGACGGCGTACGCGAAGGCCCAGCTATCCAGTTCATTCGTGACTTCAGCCAGAGCCTCGCGGCGCGTGGCAAATCGCCAGTCGTGCATCTCAAGGACCTTGTCCCGGGCGATGGGGTAGAACCTCGCACACAGGGACGCCTCGACGGAACCGTCCGGCGGCACGATCTGCTGGACGTTGGCGCGCTGACCGAGGAGCGCGAGGGACTGATTGCAGATGTCGACGGCAGATGCCATGTGCTACCTCTTAGGAAAACGGGGGCTCGTGGCCCCCGTTGTCTTGTTGCTGGCCGGCAGTTACGACAGGTCTTCGCCGGCCTGCTGCTTGCGGACCTTCTCGCTCTTCATCTTGTGGCTGAAGATCGGTTTCTTTCGCTCGGCCGGTTTCTTGAGGAACTCGACCTTCTCTTCAACCGGCCGCATCCACGTGGGTAGCTGCGGCTTGCCTTTGGCGTCGAGTTTGAAGGTGTCCGGGTCCACCTCGAACTCGTCGCCCACGCGACGACGACCGCCGTCGTAGAACCCCGGAGCAGTCGCGAAGACTTGCATGGTTTAGGCCCCCACCACGTTCGGGTAGGAACGCCACGCGGCCACGTCGTAGGTCAGGAAGGCATTGACCTTGCCCGCCGTCGCTGCGGCCACGGCGGTCGTTTGCACGATGCCGAGGTAGCGTTCGTAGATCGGGGCCCGCGGCAGCGCCACGACCGCCACCACGTAGCCGGCGATCAGAGTCGTCTTGGCGATCTGGGCGGTGGCGAAGTGGGTGGTCTGGGAGCCGTCGACAGCGATCGCCGCCTGCGCGTCCGAGCACAGGGCGAACCCGTAGGTGCCCGAGCCGCCCGAGGTCACGGCCGTGTCCACCTGAATGACCAGATAGACCGGTTGCGGGCCGACGCCGACGTTGCGAACCGCAGCGCCGAGATCGATGACATCGCCAATCAGGTACGACGCTGCCCCGCCCGTGTTGAGCGCGGTGGCGTCGCAAAATTCCAGCAGTTCGTCGAGAATCATTTTGTAGCCTCGCTTTCGTCTTGGGAAGGGTTTACGACACGGTCGCTTCGGTGTTGAGGATCGCGTCGCAGCGTTCGACCGGGATGTCATCGAACACCATCACACGCTTGCCTGACACGGTTTCCCACGACAGGTTGTTGGTGATCTTTTCGAGGATGCCCTCGCGCAGACGCTGGCGGATGGTGCGGTTCACGTACCACGAGAACCGGGCCTTCGAGAACGACGGGATGCGCTCCGACGCTTGGATCATCAGCGTGATCAGGGCCTTCTGGTTGGTCGTGCTCGACAGGTCGGACACGTCGATGTTGGCGACGCGCACGACATAGCGCCAGTCGCGCACGGTCAGGCCCACGTCCCAGCGGTAGTGGGTCCGGTAGGCTTCCATGCGGCCCCCGGCGCCGTCGGCGTTCTCGACGGTGACCTGACCCTTGTCCTGAATCTGCAGGCCGGCGACGCTGCCCTTCGGGATGATCCCGTGGCAGGTTTGCGGACCCCAGCCCACGAGCCAGATCGAGGTGTTGTCGGAACCGGCGCCGGAACCGTTGACGATGTTGTCACCGCACTCGGCCGACAGCGAGTTGTAGCGCGCAGCGAAGCCGGTGAAGGCTTCGGGCTCGGTCGACTCGTTGCCGTAGATCAGGGTCTGGGCGAACTCGTCGCTCATGCCTTGAATGTGCGCCATGTCTTCCGACAGGCGGAACGCTGCGGTGTTGCCGTTCAGGTCCACCGCGGCCTTGTCGACCTCGGCGTAGGCTTCGAGCATGCCGCACGCGTCGGTGATCTGCACGGTGGTGCTCTTCGCCGGCTGGACACCGCCGTACATCTTGCGCCACGTCGGCTGGGGCAGGCCCGTGCGGATCGTGGTCTTGTGGCCGGTTTCGAGGTTGCCCTCGACGAAGCCCATCGCATCGAGAATCGGATTCTCTTGCTTCAGGATTTCGACGATGTCGCCGACCACCTTGCCGTTGGCATCGCTGCGCCGAGCGATGTCGAGCAGGGTCGGGTTGAGAGCGGAAAGGGTGCTCATTGTGTTTCTCCTCTGGTTATTTCAGGTTGGGTGAATTGGAGTACAGGCCCTTGGCCGTCGAGTCGACAGTCACGGGCGCACGTCCTGCAGGCACCAGCTTGTCTTCGCCGACGATCGCGGCGACGCGCAGCATGGTGCGGATCATTTCAGGGTGATGGCTCAAACCGCTGTCTTTCAAAAACGATTTGAACTCGGGGGTGGCGACAGCATCGAGTGCACGTTCCGCCAGCGCGACATTCTCGGCCAGCTTCTCGCCCCCAAATTCCTTGTCAGCGACGGCGTCCGCGCCCCACTTCGCTACACGCTCGGCGTGCTGGGCTTTGAGTTTCTCGGGCACCGACTTGAGCATGTCCGCGTTGAGGTCCACCAGTTTCTGCGCCTGCGCTTGCGTCAGGTTCAGTTCCTTGGCGACGGCCTCGAACTTGGCTGTGGTCTCGGGGTCGCGAGTCACGCCTTCCGGCAGCGTGAACGCTTCGTACTTCTCGGGGGCCTTGGCGTCAGCGATGGCTTTCTCGGCCGCGGCTTTCGCTTCAGGAGTGATCGCGGCATCGGCCTTGGTGTCAACGCCGTCGGTCTTGACCGTGGTGTCGACAGCAGTTGATGCGTCGGTCTTCGTTGCGTCCGGCGTGGCAACTACTGCCGCGGCGGCTGCGTTGTCGACGACTGCGGTATCACTTGCTGATTGATCTGCCATGTTCCGTTTTCTCCTGTTGCCTAGCCTCGACCATCATCTCGCCGAAACGCTCAGGGCACAGTGTCTGAATCTCGTTCAACAACTTGAGACCGAACACTCGTGTACCTTCACGGAAATTCGTGGCATCGTTACCACCACCGAAACTGCTATGAAAAATTCCCGCTTCGCCCAGCCACTTCCACATCAAACGACGGCCCTGCTTGTGATTCAACAACCACCTGAAGTCACTGGCCTCGCGGTCCTTCTGCACCTTGCGCTCAAGTTCAGTTGCCTCTTGGGCTCGTTGCTGCGCAGGTAGATCGAGAGGGTTGTAACCGGATTGCATGCGAAACGATACGCCTGTGATTTACGGGTATGTGCACGGGGTCAAGTGAAGGGCGAGGCGAGGCGGGTCGGGTTGACTGGTTGCTTCGCCATGCGCAGGGCCTTGAGGTACATAGCGACGGGTTGACTGCCACCCCCGACGATGTCCCCTACACGCAATGTCGGCCCCATAATCGCCGGTGAAGTGAATGCACCGGACGAGCCGAGAACGCCGTTAACGGCCCCCGTCTGGGTGCTTCCGTTCCACGTGGTCGACAACGAGTAGACACCACCAACCGTTTCCGCAAGAGGAGCGATGTCGACAAACGTTGCCCCGTCGAAGGTGTAAAGCCTGCTGGTATTTGAGCGGTATATCGGAATCCAATAACCGGTGATAGCGTCATACGTCGCCAAATAACAAACCTGCGACCCGATATTCGGCGCAATCGCTTCAAATTGAATAGCGGAAAACCCCTTCGTATTGTCCAAGAAGTTGCTAGCAGTCCCTGTGAGCACATCCGCGTTGCGTGCTGTCGTCCCCACCCCGGCGTTGTCGATGTAGCTTGTCGGGTGCGCCCCTAGCTCAACCTGAACTCGCTCAAAGACATTGGAGCCCCCCGTCGTGTAACTGAACGAGGTGCCATCCGGCGACATCGCAGGCAGCAGGATGATCTGCGGGAACGTGTCAACCAGTTGGGTCCACGTGATCGCGATGCGCCAGCGGGTAAGACCAACCTGTGTCACTGTGCAAGTGGTGTTACCACCGGCGCGGTCGTCGTAGACTTTTGTCGCCGCCCCCGTGATCTGGTTCAACGCCCAATATTCGTACCCTTGATTCCAAAGCCCAACCAAAGGGAAGGGGACGGCGGTGCTTGCGAGTTTTTCAACGTGAGCAGAGAGCGTGTAAGTAGAGCCTATAACACAGGTGGGGGTAACGGATCGGAACTCATTTACCCCATCCGAGCGCGTCAACGTCCATGCCGAGGTCGTGCCGTCCAGCCCCGTTGCATTTTGAACCGCGCCACAGGAAGCCGCGTCCACCCACGAACTCAAGACATTGGAATAGGGGCAGATGTTTGTCGCTGCGGCTTCGACCACCGAACCACGAGGCACAAGCACCCCATTGACGTACTGGAACGCTTCGCGAATCTGATTCGCCGATGCCGTCGCCAGCACCCCACTTGAATTAAGAAACGAAGCGTTGGTGCCCGCACGCACCACGGACATCCCCGGCGGAAGTCCGTTACCCGCCGAGAAACGCCAGTTCAACGTCTCCCCGGGCAGACGCGACGCGGAGCCGTTGTTCGCCAACAGCATACGCTGCAGGCGACGCTTATCCGGCCGTGCGGAACTCTGGTACATCAGACGTTGCTCTTGCGCACGACCAGCGAGATGTCGTACGTGGCGCCGGCTACAGCGCCGTTCGACGTGAGCGCGAGGTCGCCGGTGCCGCCCGCGCTGCGCGGGTCGACCTTCGCGGCCTTGCCCCCGATGCGCGTGAAGTCCTGATAGCCGTTGCCGGACAGCACCATCGCGACATCGTCGGTGGTGTGATCCCACAGCAGGCGCACCGAGGCGAAGCCCTGTACCGCCCACCGGCATTCGAGGATGTCGAGCCCGAGCGGCGCAGCACGTGCTGAGCCATCCGCGGCCTTGTCCGCGAGGTAGTTCGCCTTGACGATCTTGGCGACTGCGGCCTCGCCCGTGCCGTCGGAGATGCACGTCAGATGGAACTCCAACGTGTCCTTGGTTTCAGCGACCAGTGTCGCGACAACTGCATCAGCCATGATTCACCTCTATTTCACGTTGGAGTTCGGGTACAGCCCGGTGAAGTCATCGTCCCTCGGCCCGATGTCCATCGCCGTGATCTGCAGTGACATCGAGTTCTCGGGCTCGCCGTCGATGTCCTCGTGCTGCGACGTGCTGCAAATCTTCGCCGAGGCCGTGAACGTGATGCTGGTGCCCACCGTCACCGGACCCTTGAACCCCAGCTTCGTCAGCACCTCGTCGTTCAAGGTGATGTTCAGGCCGTAGGGGTACCTGTCCGTGCTGCCCCCGGGCATGCACACCGAGTTCTCTCTTGCTTCCTCGGCGGATTGTTTCAGGTCGATGAGCGGCATGTGCACCCCTCTATGCTTCGCCCTGCAACTGATCGACCATCGCGGTCAGTGCATTGGGCTCGTTGGTCTTGATGGCGCCGAGATTCTGCGCCGACTTGGTTGCTTGCTCGATCTGCGCGGCGCGCTGTGCTGCGGCCTGCGCCTGCGCGCGTGCGTCACGGATGATGGCGACCTTGTCGTCAGCCACGATCAGCGAGGGGTCGACACCTGTCATATCGCCATACTTGTCGATCAGTTGGTCCGCGTCCAGCTTGTCGGCCACCTCGGGTTTGATCTGCGCCACGGCGATCACGGTACCGAGCAAGCGATCCACGGCGCCGAGGCCCACCATGTGTTGCGCTTGCGCCAGCGTGCTCACGAACTGCACACGCAGGTCCCGCCCCTGCATCTCTTTCGGCGGCACGGGCAGGATGCCCGCCTCGACCATCTTCGCGAACGTGAGGTCGATCAGCGGGTTCAGCTTCTCGTCATGCAAACGCTCGACCACCGGCCCGAGCATGAGCAGCTTCTCTTCGTGCTTCTCCGCGATCTCGCGAGCCGTTGCCGGCTGCACGCGATTGTTGTTCGAGAGCATGCGGAACAGGTCAGCGTAAAACGCCTTGTTGATCGCCTGCCGCACGTCTTGGATGTCGAGCAGCAGATGCGACAGATCGAGCCTGACATCGTATGCCGAGCGGATGCCCTGCCCGGGCGCCGTGCTGTCGACGACGTACACGCCACCGGGGAGCATGGAGTCGGGGCGCTCGTTCATGCCCGAGGGGACCTGCACCGGGGGCAGCGTCATGTAGTCGATGCCCTGTGCCTTGCGCAGTTGCTCCTGCTGCAGTTGCTTGATGTGCCCCAGCGCGCGGAACGACGGCCCGTGCCCGTACACGTCGCCGCCACGTGTTGCCCAGCGCGAGACCGTTGCGGGGAAATCCTTGTACCCGGACTCGCGCAGGAACACGTTGCCATGCGTCAGGTCACTCGCATTCTTCTCGATGTAGCACGAGCGAATCGGCATGTGCTTCGAGGACTTGTTGCCGTACTCACGCTCGCCCCACGGACGCGGTTCGATGGCATGCACCACCGGAACCCATGCGTCATAGTGCCGGTGCGCGTCCCACAGATTCTTGATCGCGGGGCTCACCACAGCCCAATCCATCTGGCCGTTGGGGCGTGCCACGAACTTCGAGATGATTTGGTCAATCGTCATCTCGTACTCGCGGAACAGCGTGTTGACCTTGCCCTGATCATCGGTCGCGATTGCGTACTCGCCGGCCGTCAGCGTGGTCGCATGAATGACGGTGTCGAAGTTGTTCTCGATGATCATCGCCTCGGTGGCGAACGAGCCGAGTTCTTCATACGAGGCATGCAGCGCGCGATACGTGTTCGAGCGCGAGAAGATGTCCTGCATCAGTTCGGTGACATCGTTCAGCCACAACTTGACCGGGGCATACTCCATCAGGTTCTTGTCGCTGGTCGCGAGGCGGAACCACGGGCGGGCCGGCGAGGTCATGCCCGCCATCATGCCCGCGCTCAACGTGTCGAGTGCGAACGTGCCCTCGCCGTCGATGATGTCGTTGAACGACTTGTCGCCACGATTGCGATCCTGCGTGAAGAACCGCCCCGAGTAGGGCAGCAGGTACTCGCTGATTTCCTTGTAGCGACTGATCCACGACGATCGCTCTTGCACGAGCGCGCCGTGGCGCAGCATCAACCTCTGCCGCGGGGTGAGGCCGGCGCTGTCCATCAGGCGCCCAGCAAATCGTTACCCCCGAGCAACGTGCGCCCGAGGTTGAGTTTCTTCGGATCGACACCCTCGACACCAGTCAGGAACGTGCTTGACGGATTGGCGGCTGCGCCCTTCGACTTGCGGACGGCTGCATAGTCCGGGGCTTGCGGTGCCTGTGCCGACTGTGGCTTGCCGGGGAGTTCGGGCGTGAGCCCCGCACTCTTGTCCCCCTTGCCGCCGCCCATCGTCGCGAGGGCGACGCCCCCCTGCAGCGCATCCTTGATCGAGAGCCCGCCACCGAGGGCGCCGGACAGGAATGAACCAGTAGAGCCCGCCTGCGCCGCAGCCGCGGCAGTCGAGCCTGCGACGGCGTTGCCGGCCAGTTCAATGCCTGCAGCATCGGCGATGCCGCTTGCCGCTGCACCCGCACCGAGTTCGCCCGCCAGCGCGGGCAGGCCGAAGTACAGGCCCGCCCCGATCGCCGCAACTTTAAGGAAGTCGCCACCGCACATGGGTTACCCCCGTTTCAACTTAGCGAACGGATCGTAGCCCCCGGCCCTGCTGGTATGTGCACCGGGCACGATGCTGGCACGCTCAAGCGGGTTGCGCTGCACTGCGCTGGGTTGTTCGGCCCGCACACGTTTGGCGACGCCTTTGGGGTTGACGGTGTATGCAAACGACAGCGCGAGGGCGTCGCCCTTGCCCGGGGACTTGAGGCCACGGGCCTTCATGTCTTTCTTCGATTCGAGTTGCATCTTGCCGTCGGCCCGGCCGATGAGTTCCGGCCCGATCAGGTCAGCATGCAGGTCCGGGTCCTCGTCGATCGAGCCGCCAGCCTTGAGCCAGTCGCGCGCTTCCTTCCACATCTGCATGCGCTTGTTCACACAGCCCGGGTCCGTCGATTCGCCCGAGAACCACACCAGTTTCCAATCGCGCTTCAGGCTCTTGCCGGCGCTGTAGATGCCAGTGCCGTACCCTGCGTCGATGAACACAGCATCTGCTTGGTGCTCGTCTTCGAGGTCCGCAAGAATCTGCGCGACCTGCAGGTCGTTGTCGTTCTTCGGGATCGTGCGCAGGATCGTGAACTTCAGACCCTGACGCAGCCCGATCTCAAGCATGTCGTCGCCTTCCCATGCCGGATCGCAGGTCAGGATGCGCGGCGCCCACGCGTACGCGCTCGGGTCGAGGTGTCGGCCGTACGCTGCATCCACATCCTTGACCGAGATGAACTGACGCGCACTCATGGCCGGGAACATGCCACGCACGCGGACCTTCACGAAATCGGAGTCGATGCCATAGTCGTCGATCCACTGCTGGTGCAGTTTCTTGTTCGTGATCTGCACGGTGCGGCTGTCGATCTGCATGCGGCCCCAGCGGTGTGCCATCTTGCCGAAGCATCGAGCGAACCAACCAGTGTTCACGGTTGGGTTACCGAATGCGAACTTCATCGGCTCGCCGTCAGTAAGCCCGCCCTCGCTTACCTCTTCGATCTTGTCGGGGACACCAGACGCCTCGTCGAAGATGTAGAACGAGGTGGCGTTGGGCGCGTGCTGGCCTGCGAATGCCTCACTGTTCTCTTCGGTCGATGTCTGCGCGCTGCAGAACCATTCATCAGGGTAGTCGACGTGCACCATCTTCATCGCGCCCTTGCCCGTCGTGACACGGAACCAGTGACCCGTGATGCATTTCTTCGTCCACTTCGCGATCTCGGCCCACGTCTTGGTCGATAGCTGCGTCATCGTGGTGGCCGTCACGGTGCCGCGCGAGTACGGCCGCGTCGACATGATCCAGTCAGTGAGCCAAGCCGTAATGGCCGACTTGCCGATACCGTGCCCCGATGCGATGGCTTCCTTGATGGCAGGCACTGGCGTCATGCCATCGAACCCGTTCGCGCGCACCTGATCGCCGATGCGCGTGAGCAGGTCGCACGCCCAGAGGTCCGGGCCGAAGCCCTCGCCATAGATCAACGTGTAGGGGAACTGCAGCTTGGCGACTTGGATGCTGGTGTCGTTCTCCCAATCGTAGGCGTACATCACAAACGACAAAGGGTCCGCGAAGAGTTTCCCCATGTCATCCGCCAGTAGCTCCTCAGCGGTGATCTCGGCGTGCTTGGCGTGGGAGATGTACCCGTTCGGGCTAGGGATGCCGGGCATCTACACCTTCTCCCACATATCGGGCCACCAGAAGTGCCCTTTAACAAGATTTTCTTCCGCGCGCACAACACGTAGGTTCGCCACCACATGCAGTCCACACACCGTCTTGCCCCTTAATGGCACGATGTGGTCTACGTGATGTGGTATCCCGCTGATCTGGGTCAGGAACTGAGCCTCGGCGTAGATGTCGAAGATCGCGCGCCTCTCGCTCCAAGCGGGGGTCGCCCCCTGCTTAACCGCGCGCCTCTTCGCCTCTTCCATCGCCCGGGCTTCAGGGGGCTTCTTGCGCCCCCTGTTACCCTCACTCACCTGCTCGGGGTTGGCGGCGCGGTACCCGCGCTGGTACGCCCGTTTCTTCTCAGGGTCGCGCCAGTAGGTTGATCGTGCCCGGGCTTTCGCCCTCTCAGGTGCATTTCGGTATCGCTCGCGACGCGCGTCGCTTATCCGGCTTGCATTCCGCTCCGCCCATTCTGCTTTGTACCGCTTACGCGCGGCCGGGTCTTTTAACGGCATCAGGCCCCCGCACGTTTACGCGAGGCTAGGATGCGATCAGCGAGAGCCAAATGCAGCGTGCCCTCGACCTTGGTGGGCTTGTCGAACTTCTCGGGGCGCAGTGCCTTGAGCATGAACTGCGCGAGGCCGTCGCTGTATTCGATCTCCTCGCCGCACACCATGCCCTTGTGGTACACGGCCCGCGGCACGCCTTTGAATGCGCGACGGTTGACCGACTCCTCGGCGAGATCGAGCCCTTCATCCCACGCGTCCTGCCACGCTTGGGCGAATATCGGGTTCTTCTCTTTCTGCCGGCGCGCGGTGTGGGGGTCGATGCCCGCAGCACGTGCCGCCCCGGACACGTTGAGCGTGTCACGGAGCGCGTCTAGGAATACCTGTTGGGCTCTGGCGTCGAATAGCATGCCGCGATCCTACGGCACGCTCCGGGGCCTATGTGCACGGGACGTAGTGGTCGGGACGTAGTGGTCGGGGTTCTGGGCACGCTGCCGGCCGAGCACGATGTTCCTGATCTGGGACTTGGAGCAATCCATCATCGCAGCCAGTGCCCCGTACGACCACACGTGGTCCCCGTTCGGTTTGACTTCGGCCCGCAGTTCGAGAATCAGGTCCACGTCGTGATTGCAAAGTTTTGCACGCGGATGGTCCTCACCTATCGGTAAGCCCCCGGCGTTGACTGCTTTCGTCTTTTTCATGTCTCCGGCCTCGTCTGCAATTCTTTACACGCAAATCTTTACAAGCGCACCGCACCACGCCACAACCACCTGCACCACGCACCAAGTCTAAAGACACTTGGTGCGGTGGGTGCAGCTAGTTGTCTGGTTTCAGGACCTGCACCATGCACCAAAATCGAATTTGGTGCGCGTGGTGCAATGGTGCAACCCGTTCTAACCCATCCACCGCATGCAAATAATCACAACCTGCAAAGTTTTGCATGCTAATCCTTGACCCGTTCCGAGGTCACAACCTCGTTGTCGATGGTCACCCAGCCCGTGTCAGCCAGTGACATCAGGGCGCGGCGGGCATGCTGGACGCGGGTATCACGCCCCGATCCGGGTGCCGGCATCCGGTTACCGCAGGCCACCAACAGCATCGCCACCGGGACCGAACCATCACCAAATGACGCCAGATCATGGAACTCACGCCACACCAGCCGAGCCACCTCACCGCGGGGCTCACGGGGGCCTGTATTCGCGGCGCTGGGCTCTTCGTGGACCACGGCGCATGATGTGATGGCATCGCCGTCCTCGTCCTCGCCCAGCCCCACCACGGTCAGCCGGAACGGCATCTCGGCACCGTCTTCCCCGTCCTTCAGTTTGGTGAGGCGTGCCACGCGATCGTGGCCGTCCCGGGTGATCTCCATCTCGAAGTCGGCCGCGGCGCGCAAGCCGGACCAGCCCCGGGCGCCTTTGGTGCTGTCCTTGCCGGCGTGGTGGATCAGGATGACGATCGCCTTGGTGGCGCGGTGGATCGCTTTGCAATGCCCAAGGGCCTTGCCCATGTCCTCGCCACTGTTCTCGTTCGCGCCCGGCGTCACCTGTGCATAGGTGTCGACCACGATGACACCGACGGGGCCGAAGGCACGGATGCTGTGCATCACATCGTTGATGTCGTCGACTTCCATGAAGTTCGGTGCACCGGCGATGACACCAAGGCCGAGGGTCGCGAGGTCGACGCCGTGGTGCTGTGCGTATGCCCTGATCCGGTTCTTCGCGCCATACGCGCCCTCGGCGGCGATGTAGACCGCTGACATCGCGGCCGGCACCTTGTGCCCGCGCCACTCGATGCCCTGCAGGATCGCACCGAGCATGTCGAGCGCGAGGAATGACTTGCCTGACGCGGACTCCCCGAAGATCACACCGAGTTCGGCGTGGGGTAACACCCCCTTGATGATCCACTTCGGTTGCTTGCCAAGGATGAACTCATGCGCGGGGATCGTGGGGAAGCGCGAGCCTTTGGCGGGCTTCGCCGGCGGCGCGGCCAGTGTGGGCTCGGCGGCGATCTCGTCTTCAGTGGGTGTGCAGTCCTCGAACGCGTTGAGGACTTCAGGGTCAGTCCAGTTGCCCGTCGCAGCCGCGGCGTTGAACAGCGTACGCTCCGTGATCACGGCGCCATCACGATCCGATTTGATGTAGGGCCACACCCGGTTGTCGAGGAAGTCGGGGTCGTATTTCATCGAGCGCATGCTGAACTCGTGCGCCAGCGCGAGACCATCATCACTGCCCTGCGTGCCGTGGTGAATGCTGCAGATGAAACGGAACCAGCCCTCATAATCGAGTTCATCGTCGCCACTGTTCGCGATGGTGGCGAGCGCAGCGCGCAGGTCCGTCAGCTTGGTCGGGTCCGCTTGGGTGTGCACGCGCACCGGCTTTTCGAGGGCGGGGACGGGCGCGCTGGGGCGCCACATCTCGGGACGGCACTCGACGCGGTGGCCCACCTGTAGCTCATGCTCGTCGGACTCAGGGTTGCGCCACAGCGGCGTCGACTGGAATGCCAGAGGCAGGATGAACATATTGCCGCAACCAGATGCCGGCACGCTGTCCTGCTTCGGGAATATCTCGACCTGTCCGTGCTTGACGCCTTTGGTGCCATTGGTGAAGCCGCAGGCCAGTAGCACACTGGACAACGCCGCGCGCACGCTGTAGGCGTCCTGCGGCTCGTCCCAGACGATGTAGATGTGGACGCCCTTGCCCCCCGAAGAGCGGAACGGTATGCCGGTGAGGCCCGACAGCCCTAGCATGTTGATCAGGTTCGTAGCGTACATCGTCATGTCTTCCCACGATGTCTCGCCCTTGTGACTGTCGAGATCGAGCAACGCCACGCGCGTCGTCGACGTGCCCGGGGCGATGGGGCACAGGCCGTAGGTGGCGTTGCCGGTGACGTGCTCGGTCAGCTTGACCTTGGTGAAGGGCTCGGGGATACGTCGCGGGCCGTCGGGTCCCTTGCGCCAGTACATGGCATGGGAGAGACGGCTCACCAGCGGCTGCAGAGCCGCGATCAGTTGTTCGCGCATGGGTCAACCCTGTTTTAGTTTTGCGATCTGGGATTCGAGGATGTCGATCTTCGACGACGTGGCCTTGAGTTCGTGCAGGGCCTTCACCACCGGCCCGATGAACGCACCGTTGATGCCGACCATCACGACGGCGTCGTCGAACGCGATGTGACGTTCAGCGCACACAGCCCTCGTGGTATCGGCCGCGCTGTCGAGCACACTGATCAGGCCGTTGATCAGTTCGGCACTTTCGGGGGTGCTCATTTCTCCCCCTTGATCTTCGCCATCAGGGCGTCGAGCGTGTCGTAAACGTCAGGCGTGCAGAATGCCCCGAGTCCGTATTGCGGATGCCGGTACTCAACGAAATTGCTTTCCAAGTTGCGCAGCGATTCGGGAATCTCCACCACCGCCTCGCTCACGTCAACGCTGGCGGCGGAGAGCGTTTCTTCGTTGTTGTATGCGTTCGGGTTTCTGTTGGCAATTGCGCTGCGCCACGACAGATATACCGACGAAGGCACACAGTCTATCGGCAGTTCCTCCCCCTTACGGTTGGTCAGAACAATTCGGCCATCGGGAAGGCGCTTGGCGGATATGAGTAGGGTGGTCATGGGCAGCAGCAGAAAATGTATCTGGTGAATGACAGTTTGCACTTCCCGCAATACTCCGGGTTGCCATCAGCGCCATCAATCCAGTCGTGATCGCAGGTTTCGTCAATCGCGGGAGTGACATGCATCACCGTACCAATCTCACCGTTTTCCATCGTTACTTTGTCACCAACCTTCATCTCAACCCTCCTTCTGTGACGCTATTGCGGCGTCGATTGCTGCGTCAACTTCATGCTTCTCGTACCGAGTATCAGCAAATTCAACTGGCACACTTAGGTAGAAATTGTGAGGCGGCACACTTACATCGCGCAGCCACTGATAACGCCTCGCATCCACCAGCGCTGCGTCGCGCTCTGCCTTCACCGCTGCGAGGTCGGATTCGAGTTTGTGAATCATTGCGGCACATTCTCCATGCAGGTCGCCATCGGGTTCTTCGTCAAAGCGGCTCACGGCTTGCGCTCCTCAATTGCCACTTTGATTTCGTAAATGAACTGCGGCCCCAAGATTTCACCGCGACCTACCTTCTCGCATACATCGCCAAGCAACTCCCTCGTCCGCGCATTCTCGGCTTCGAGGCTGGCGATGCGGGCGGTTTTCTCAGCAGTTTCCACGTTTGCGTCTTGGAATAGACGCTCACTAAGCCTCGCTTGATCTTGTGCATGGAGCAACTGCGCCGACAGGCTGGCGATGCGGGCGGATTGCTCTGCGAATGGGCCGTGTGTGTCGTGCATGAAAATCACATCATCAGGTCGCGCCAGTGTTCCGCGCAGCAGGTTGGCTCGAACAACCGATTTGTCAGTAGCCAACAACTCCAACTGCGCCGACAGGCTGGCGATTCGCTTACCGCACAAGGCGACAGCGCCCTCCAACTCTGCGATGCAGGCGGCTTGGCTTTGAATTTCACGGTTTCGCGCCTCCATGCCTTCAAAATAAACTCCACAGGCTGGCCGCAAATCGGCGTTAGGGTCAGCCGATCCCATTTCAAAATGGCATGGCCGTTTTTCTGTGCGAGCTTGCGCCAACTGCGCCGACAGGCTGGTGAGCGCGTCGGCGGCTTTGTCCATGTTCTCCGCGACTTCCGGGTACTGCTCGCGCACCAATGCGGCGTCATCAGTGAGGCACGCTTCCAACTCCGCAATCTCCCCGGCTGGCTCGGCTTGTGGGATACCCTGCGACAACGGGTATCCGTCAATTACTGGCTCGGCGGCTGGCATGGCGGCGGCTTGAGGGCCGACAAGCGGCAGAAGCGCGGCAATGGCATCCTCGACGTGCTGTAACGGTTCTTCGTATGCAGCCTTTTCCTCACTCAGCGCATTAAGCGCCAGCTTTGCAGCCGCCATCAATGCCCGGTGCTGTGCCAGTAATGTCTCTTTGGTTTCCATGTTCATAACTGTTTCCCCTTCTCGATGCACGCCGAGACGACGGCGATGCCGTTATCGTGCGCCAACTTGGTGAGCACGAGCCTAGCTTGTGTACAGAGTTCCTTTGACTGGAACTCCTCTTGCATCGGCGTCAGCTTGGCGTCGATGCCGTGGGTGGCGAAGACTGCGATCAGTAGCCACTTCATACCATGTACCTGACACCCCTGAAGACCCGGATCACGACAACACGATCCAAGGCTTCATCGTATTCGAGGCGCGTGGCACCGAACCATCGCGCAAGAAACAAGCGCAGAGGATGGGCGCGCAGGGTTCGCACCGCGTCCTCGAAGTGGTCGGCGCGCTTCACCGCGGCACCTTTGCCGCGCGGTCAGCCTGCACACCCCTCGCAATCTTCGCCAAATCACAGGCGCCACACGCTGCGCACAGGGACTCGCGCGGCACCCCGGTGGCCTCCTCAACGAGCGCGGCCTTCGCTGCGCTCATGGAACGATGCCCGCTCGTATACTGCGCCAACATGGCCGGCGAGGTCTTGGCCGCGGCCGCGACACCCTTGCGGATGTCGGCTGGCATCGGCGCCAGAACGGAGTGCAGGTCCTTCAGTTTCAATTTTTTCATGGCTAGTGTTTCCTCTTGGTGAAGTTCGGCACGTAGATGCGTGCCACGGGTTGCTCGACGATGTTGGGCACCTTCAGCTTCGCAGCCGCGGCGATGTCGCCTGCATACATGCAGGTCAGTTCGGCGGACACGAGCGCGAAGGCATTGAGCCCGGCATCACTGTCGGTGGCGAACTTGAAGAACAGTTCAGCCATCTCAAGCACTTTCTTGCGCGACGGCTCGGGCATCTGCTCGACGTGCGCGATGAAGTCGTCGCGCAACTCGAAACAGGTTTTGGCGGGCAGAGGCGTGTCGAATGGATTGGTATCAGTCATCGGTTTCTCCAGAATTAGGGACGCCGACGATAGCACGTGCTGCAGAGCAATTGCAAGCGATTTATGATTTGACAACCCGGGAAAAGTCAGCGTATGCTGGGAGCCCCTTAACAACCAAGGAATCACCATGTTGAAATTCTTCGCTGCTCTACTCCTGTGCGCCGCAGCATGCACCCCTGCTCACGCCGATGGCATCTGGGAAAAATCCTCGACCCGCGGCCCGTCGCCGGTGGCGCCGTTCGTGATCGAGGTGAACGTGATGCCGGACGCGTGCCTGCAGAACCGCACGCCGTTTGTGAAAGCCGCGGCTGCACCCCGGGGTTGTTACATCCCGTGGACCCGTGACGCCGTGTTCCCGTACTTCGTCAACCCGGGGTGGATACTCCTCGCCAAGCGCATGCCCCTGTGGGAGCGCGAGTGCGTGCTGCGCCACGAGGAAGACCACGACGGGTTCAAGACGGGCGTGGCGAAGGACCATCGGGACGGCGATAGTGACTGTTGACCCGACGCCCCGGAAACGGGGCGTTTCACGTTGTGCTTGACAAGGCCTGCAGCACTTGCTATGCTTCGTTCCGCAGTACCCTTTTACCTAACCGGAGATCGACATGAAAAACATGACCTACAGCACAGCAGCATCCCAGCACGTGGACGGTAAGGATTTTCTCCGCAAGTTCGTCCGCGCCGAGGGCGGCAGCATCATCTCGATGCAACACTACGTCAACGACCAGCCCGTGTCCCGCGCCGACTACAACGACGCGCTGACCACGGCCGAACTCAACGAAATCAATCGCAACGCCGCGATCAACGTCGGACCAAATTGAATTTTGTTGATCTAAATCAATTTCGACCCCCGATCTGACCTGTATCTTTCGTTCCGTAGCACCTGCTACACAACCCTAAACCCCGGAGAACTGACCATGTCAATGTCTAAAAAAGATTACGAAGCCGTCGCAGGCATCCTGAACACCCAAATCCGCATCGCGATGTCGAATAAGCGTGACACGACCGGCCTGTGCAACGCCGCGGCAGATATGGCCGGCGTTTTCGCCCGCGACAACCCGAACTTCGATCGCGCACGTTTCCTCGCCGCCTGCGGCACCGCGCCCTAATCCCAACGCCCCGGCGCAGTACCGGCCGGGGCAACCTAACGGAGACCTGATCATGTTGTTTGACCGTCCTGAACTTTCCCCCGCGATGCAGCAGTACCTCGGCTCCGATCGCGTTTCGCGCTACCCCGCCGACACTGAAGACGACAGTGACCCCGTCGTGCGTCGTGTCGCGCGCCCCGAAGACCCCGGCATGTACGGCGTGCAGACGTGGTCCGCCGGCCCGATCTACCCGGCCATCATCCGCGTCGTCGAGACCTACCGAGTGTGGCACCCGTCGACGTGGTGGGATGTGCCAGAGGCCGAGTTCTATGCGAAGCCGCTGTCGGAACGTCTGTTTTCCCGTGAGTACATCCTCGCGATCCCGGGCTTCCCCGGCCAGTGGTCCTTCGACACGCGCGGCGAGGCCGAGGAGTGGGCGATCTCGATGCAGGGCAAGGTGCCGGCATGATTATGCTCGAAGCGGTATCGCGCTCGTGGGCGCGTGAAGGGGGCTGGCGTGTCGCACCCGCCGGGCTCCCGTTCATAGCCGAAGGCGCTAGAATCTACGTGACGCTCGGCAACTACGTGAGGCTCGGCGACGACGTGACGCTCGGCAACAACGTGAGGCTCGGCAACAACGTGAGGCTCGGCAACACCGTGACGCTCGGCAACACCGTGACGCTCGGCAACTACGTGAGGCTCGGCGACGACGTGACGCTCGGCAACAACGTGACGCTCGGCAACAACGTGACGCTCGGCGCAAATTGCTCAGAGGCGGTCGACCTTGGGTGGGCCGATGGCTACCGCAAATGCCTGTGCGTGGTGGGGGGCGTCGCATACATTGGCGCCGGGTGTCGGTGGTTCACCTTGGGCGCCGCGCTGCGCCACTGGACCGCCGCTGGTGAGTCGCGTGTATTGACGATGTGCCTTATGCAGTCGGCAGTTGCCATCGCCGGGTACAAAGGGTGGTCACTCGAATGAACATGAACCCCGGCGTCACGCCGGCACAGGGCCGCGTGCTGTTCCACCAAGAGCGACTGTTCCGCTCGGCCGGTGGGCGTGGCATGCTGGCGCACACCACCTACCTCGACCTGTGCCGCGAGGCGGGTCTCCCGATTCTGGTCAACACGTTTGACCGCAACCAGTGCGTACTGGCCTGTCGCTTGATTGAGCGCGCATGCCGGACCCACCAGCTACACCTGACCCGCGACGTGCGGACAGGGTGGCAATCCCTAATCCAACCTGAAGAGGAACAAAATGTCACAAGCCATTGAAGAGAACACCAAGGCCGTCAACCGTCTGACCAACACGCTGCTGTCGATTTTCAACTTCGCAGCCATCGTCAACACCGGGGCGAACTTGAATCAGGCCAAACCCGGCCCGGATGGCGGCGCCGGCAACCCCGGCAAAACGACCGCCAGCGCGCCGGCAGCGACCGAGGCAGGCGCAGGTACCACCGGTGCCGAGAAAGCGGCGCCTGCGCCCGCTACGAAGGCCGCAGAGCCCGCCCCGATCCCGATGGTCCGCGAGTCCGCGAGCCGCCTGACCCTGCACATGGCCGCGTCCAAGGCCGAGGGACAGGGCAAGGAAGCCGCGGTCGCCCTGCTCGCCGAGTTCAGCGACGCCGAGGGCAACCCGGTCAAGGGCGCCAAGGGCCTCAAGGAAGAGGACATCCCCACCTACCTGACCCGCCTGATTGGCATCCTCGGCGACGCCACCGCGCGCACGGTGCTGGGGGTCAAGTGAGAGCAGGTACCCCGTTCCGTGCCGCGCGCATGATGTTCGCCGCGATCCAGATGGCGGTCGCCATGCACCCGGCCGGGACGCAGCAACGCATGGCGCTGCAGGCTCTGGGTACCTACAAAAGCCGGGGGCACAGTGGCAAGCGCCCCCGGCGGACCAGTGCCCGGTTCGTGGCGCAGGACAAACGTGACGCAAGGAAAGCGAGGAACAGACGGTGAGCAACAAATACTCTGACGAGGGCACCATCGCGCATCAACTCGCGGCGCTGTGCCTGATCGAAGGCACCGACGCACAGGCGTACGTGGGCCGGGTCCTCGAAGCCGAGGACTACGAACACGCTGGCCTGTCCCCGAGCGGCGCGCACCGGTGGATACCCTGCGCCGGCAGTCACGCACTCGAAGCACGTGAGCCGTTCGAGGAGCGCAAGTTCTCGGGCGAGATCGACGAGGACATGGCGCGCGACGTGCAGGTCTACGTCGACAACATCCGGCGCTATGTGGCGGGCGATGGCATCACGGCCGGCGTGCTGCACGTCGAGCAGGCTGTGCCCGTCGAGCACATCACGCACGAGGCCGACGCCACGGGTACCGCTGACGCCGTCATCCTGTTCCCCGACGAGATTCAGGTCCACGACTTGAAGTTCGGCAAGGGCAAACTGGTGACGGCCGAGAAGAACCCGCAGCTACAGTTGTACGGGTCCGGCACGCTGCGCAAGTTCCTCGTGCTCGAAGACCTGCCCGACGACGCCAGCATCCTGCTCGTGGTCCACCAGCCCCGCATCATCGACGCGCCGATGGAGTGGCGCACGACGTGGGGCGAACTGAAGCAGTTCGAGGTGATGGTGGAAGACGCCGCGCTGAAGGCGACCGCGGTGCGCGAGCAGGATGTACCGCTGGCGCTCGACGGCCTCGGCGGGTACATGCACCTCAAGCCGGGCGACGAGCAGTGCAAGTTCTGCAAGGCCAAGGCCGAATGCCCCGCGCTGGCGAAGGTGGTGCAGGAGGCCGTCGGCGCCGAGTTCGAGGACCTGACCAACGTGGACAAGCCCGGCATCGCTGCCGAGATACTGCCGCGCGGCATCGACCACGAACTGCTCGGCCTCAAGTTCGCAGCGACGGACCTCGTCGAGATGTGGGTGTCCGCGGTGCGTGCCAAGGTCGAGGGCGAACTGCTGCGCTGTGGCAATGACCCGGACGTGTGCTTCGCGCTGGGCTCGAAGCTGGTGCTCGGCCGCGCCGGCAACCGCAAGTGGACCGACGAAGAGGCAGTCAAGACCTACCTCAAAAAGTCCGCCCGGTTGAAGGACGACGTGATGTACAAGTTCACGTTGATCACGCCGACCAAGGCCGAGGAATTGTTCATGCCGAAGAAAGGCGTGAAGAATCCGAAGCGGTGGGAGACGCTTGAAGCGTTGATCACGCGCAACGATCCAAAGCCCAGCGTCGCACCGTTGCAGGACCCGCGCCCGGCGATGGTGATGCAGTCCGTCGAGGAACAGTTCACGGACGTGTCACCCGCTGCTGTTGAGGATGACCTGTCGTGACCGGCCCGCGCATCACAGCGCGCAGCCAGCGCATCACAGGGGTCATCTCTCCCCACGCCCGGCCGGTTATCCTCGGCCCGTTGGGTACGTGTGCACGCACGCTACCACTTGACGCCGTGCAGATGTTGCGTCAGGCTGTTGCTGTAGACCCGGGCGTGCCCGCCGGGTATTCGATGGACCGCATCATCGCGCTGAACAAAGCGAACCAGCGCATCCGTGTTTTGTTCCCCGAGTATTTCAACCACACCTGAAAGCGAATTATGTCCACCTCTCTGAAACTCCCGAATGTCCGCCTGTCGTTCCCCGACTTGTTCGAGGCGGTGCAGTACCAGAACAAAGGCCCGTTCCGCTACAACGCCACGTTCCTCGTGGCGCCCGGCAGCGACAACGACAAGATGATCCTCGCCGCGATCGAGAAGGAAGCGGAAGCGAACTTCGGCAAGAACTGGAAGGCGGTGCTCAACGGCATGCGCTCGAACTCGAACAAGTTCTGCTACCTCGATGGCAACACCAAGGCGTACGACGGCTACGAGGGCATGTTCTACCTCGCGTCGCATCGCCGGCAGGAAGACGGCCCGGTCACGATCCTCGACCAGAATCCGAAGATCGTGCTGACTGCCGCTGACGGCCGTCCGTACGGCGGGTGCTACGTCAACGCGCTCGTTGACATCTACGCCCAGAATGGCGAGAATCAGGGCATGCGCTGCGGCCTGCGTGGTGTCCAGTTCTACCGTGACGGTGACTCGTTCGGTGGCTCACGCCCGGCCGCACCTGACGAGTTCGATGACGTGTCCGATGGCGCCGACGCCGACGACTTCGGCACCGACGATCTCGGCTAAACTTGGATGCCCGCGAGGGCATCCTTACCGTGGCCTGTGCGTCACACTTCACCGGGGTTGACGACCTCGGCAGGCCACGGTAAGGATGAACTTGAAGGGTGCCACTAACTCCAACACTGTGTGAGCCGCACGTGAGAAGCTGATCTCCCTAATCCGTTTTGCCGAGGTGCTGCCTACCAGCACCGACGCACGGCACGCCTCGGCGTGACCGCCGCCCGAAGATGTAGATGCACGGTGCGGATGTGGGCAAACCCGTGGTGGCTGAAATAGGCGACGGGAAAGAGAAGCAGGCCAACTAACTTTTAGGAGAACGAGATGCATGGAATTTTTGAGTGGCGCGGCAGGAGATTGTTTTGCAACAAGGTACTCGTGGCCCTCGTATCACTCGACTACGAGGGAGGGGGGTGGTACGCTGTTACCCTGAAGGCTTACTATGGCTCTGTGACCCTCCGCCGGGGACCCCAGAGTTACGACTCCGTCAAGCAGGCGAAGATCGCAGTCGAAAAACTTTTCCACATCGCGAGCATCTGACCGTGCCCTTCAAATACGCAACACCGATCGAACGCATCCTTGCGAACACCCGCATTTCCGAGACCAATGCGTTCAACGGCAGCGCGTGCTGGGAGTGGATAGGCCGCGTCAAGGTGAACGCCGGAGGCATGCGCTACGGGTGCCTCTCGCTGCGCTACAAGCGTGGCCCGCGCAAGGGCAAGGTGTACACCATGCTGGCGCACCGCTTCGTGCTGCGCGTCGTCAAGGGCCTGCGCATGACGCCGAAGTCCGTCGGCCGGCACCTGTGCAACAACTCGCTGTGCTGCCACCCCGAGCATCTGGCCGGGGGCAGCATCAAGACAAACAACCGCGACACGGTCAAGGCTGGCCGGCATCGCAACGGATCGTCGTGATGGCGCTCTGGGACTGTGACAACGAGGGGGCCACGTGTGGTCCCCTCTTCGCACCCCCGGTGAAGCGGCGCCCGCCAAAGCGTGGCAACATCTCGTACAGTGCGGCACGTGCGCGCAAGGTGCGCCGGCAAACGCCAGCGTGGGCCGTGATGGCGGACATTCGGCGCGTGTACAAGGTGATGCGCGAGATGACACGCGAGACCGGCCGGCAGTGGAGTGTCGACCACATCGTGCCGCTTGACGGTATCAATGTCTGCGGCCTGCACGTGGCGCACAATCTCCAAGTGATCCCGCTTGAAGAGAACGTAGCAAAGGCTAACAACTGGTGGCCCGACTCGTGGGTCGAGCAGAAGGAACTGATATGAAAATCGTAGAGACAGGCGCCGTGATCTCTGACTGCGAGAAGTTCCGGTACCGACTGTGGCGGTACTGGAACAAGGAACTGAATACACTTGGGTTCGTGATGTTGAACCCGAGCACCGCGGACGCGTTCACCGATGACGCAACGATCCGCAAGTGCATCGGGTTTGCGTCCCGTCTGGGTTTCGGCGGCATCGAGATCGCGAACCTGTACGCCTATCGTGCCCGCCATCCCGGTGCGCTTAAGTATGTGCGCGATGTCATCGGCCCCGACAACGACAAGAGCATTCTGTCGATGGCCCGCACTAGCCAACAGGTCGTGGTGGCATGGGGTGGTAACGCTTACGGCCACCAGCGCGCCTACGATGTCGTGCATGAATTGCACGCGGACGGGCACCCCACCTACTGTCTGTCGCTCAATCGCGATGGCACCCCGGCGCACCCGTTGATGCTGCCCTACACCTGTCAGTTGTCCGAGTACGACCTGTGATTTTCTACGGGGACACGGAGACCTACTCCGAAACGCCAATCGGGAACGGCACCTACCGGTACGCCGAGGACAGCGAGATCATGCTGTTCACGTGGGCGATCGACGAGGGCGAGGTCCAGTGCTGGGACGTGACCGTCGACCCGAACATGCCGCCGGAACTGCGGCGCGCGATCGAAGCCGCGGACGAGGTGGTGTTCCAGAACAGCATGTTCGATCGCAACGTGCTGGCGAAGCACGGCATCCACATCCCGCAGGAGAGGTGGTTCGACACGATGGTGCAGGCGTACGTGCACGGCATGCCGGGCTCGCTCGCCAAACTGTGCACGATCCTCGGCATCGGCGAGGAGCAGGCGAAGCAGGAGAAGAGGGGCAAGGCCCTGATCCAGTTATTCTGCAAGCCGCGGCCGAAGAACCAGAAGCTGGATCGCGCGACGCGTGACACGCACCCCGACGAGTGGGCCGAGTTCATCGAGTACGCGAAGCGCGACGTGGTCGCGATGCGCGAGGTGAAGCGCAAGCTGCCGATGTGGAACTACACCGGGTTCGAGCGCGAACTCTGGAACCTCGACCAGCGCATCAATGACCGCGGCCTGTTCGTCGATCAGGAACTGGCGCACGCTGCAGTGCGTGCCGTGACGCGCGAGCAGAAGGCACTGGCCGAGCGCACGCGCACGTTGACCGGCGGCATGGTGGAGTCGGCGACGAAACGCGACCGCTTGCTGCGGTACCTGCTCGCCGTCGAAGGCGTCGAGTTACCTGACACCCAGAAGGACACGATCGAGCGCCGCATCCAAGACCCGGACCTGCCGCGCAGCCTGAAGGAACTGCTGTCGGTCCGCCTCATGTCCGCGAGCGCGAGCCCGAGCAAGTACAAGTCGCTGCTCAAGGGTGTCAACGACGACGGTCGGTTGCGTGGCACGCTGCAGTTTGCCGGCGCCAAGCGCACCGCACGCTGGGCCGGGCGCCTGTTCCAGCCGCAGAATCTCCCGTCGCGTGGCATCCTGAAGCGCAGCGAGATCGAGTTCGCCATCGCCGCCATGTATGCCGACGCCGATGACATCGTGCTCGACAACGTGATGCTCGCCGCGGTGAGCGCGATCCGTGGCTGCATCATCGCGCCGCCCGGGTACAAGCTGATCATCTGCGACTTCAGCAACATCGAGGGCCGGGTGCAGGCATGGCTCGCGGGCGAGACGTGGAAGATCACGGCGTTCGAGGAGTACGACACCGTCAAGGACATCAACGGTGCATGGTGGTCAGGCCCCGCGCTGCGCGAGGCGACGCTCGCTGGCCGGCGCCCGCTGCTCGCGGTTGACGAGAAGGGTGAACTGGTCCGCCGCGGACCGGACCTGTACAAGCTGGCGTATGCGAAGGCATTCAAGATCGCGATCGAACTGGTGGGCAAGGACCAACGCCAGATTGGTAAAGTGATGGAACTCATGCTCGGCTACGAGGGTGGCGTCGGCGCGTTCCTCACGGGCGCCGAGACCTACGGGTTCGACGTTGAAGAACTCGGCCGCGTTGCGCTGTCGACGATCCCCTCCGACGTGCTCGACGAGGCGCGTGGCTTCCTCGACTGGCTGTACCAAGGCCCCGAGGAGAAGCACCAGAAACGGATGCTCGCCGGCTACGACATCGAGGCGTCGTTCGCCAAGCTGCAGGCCGCGAAGGACGAGGCGCGCTTCGGTCTTAGCGAGCAGGCATTCGTGGTCTGCGATTCGCTCAAGCGCATGTGGCGCCGCGCGCACCCGATGATCGCGTCGTACTGGAAAGAACTTGCGCAGGCCGTGCGCGCTGCGATCAACACCCCCGAGAACGACTACCGTGTTGGCAAGCTGCAGGTCCGCCGCGACGGGCAGTGGTTGCGCATCCGACTGCCGAGCGGACGGTACCTGTGCTACCCCTCGCCGAAGGTGGACGAGAACGGCGACGTGTCCTACATGGGCGAGAACCAGTACACGCGGCAGTACCAGCGCATCTACAGTTACGGCGGCAAGTTCTTCGAGAACGTGTGCCAAGCAGTGGCGCGCGACTTCATGGCATACGGCATGCCGCCGGCAGAGGAGATGGGGTACGCGATCATCCTGACCGTGCACGACGAACTCGTGACCGAGGTGCCCGACACCCCGGCCCATAGCGTCGAGATGTTGGGTGCGGTCCTGTCCACCGGGCGCACGTGGTCCAAGGGTATGCCGCTGGCTGCGGCCGGGTTCGAGGCGCACCGGTACGGCAAGGATTGACGGCGGGCGCAGCACGTGCTACGCTGACGTTTTGACCAGAGGAGAACGAGATGAAACGATTGATACGGTGGCTGCTGGAAATGAAGATCGAGAACGCGAAGCGCGAGATCGAGATGTTTGAACTGGACCTCGCGACCGCGGCCCAGAACCGCGACGTGATGCGGCGCAAGCTGGCGGCATTGGAGATCAACCTGATCGACTTGGAGAACGACCGTGCTTGAGTCCACCATCGAAAAATACTTCAAGGCATCGGTCCGCGCGCACGGTGGCGACTCGATGAAGTTCGTCAGCCCCGGTCGGCGCAACGTACCCGACCAGTTGGTGACGTGGCCGCGCCGCGACATCTTCACCGCCATGCGTACCGACTTCGCCGAGATCAAGGCCCCGGGCAAGAAACCCCAGCCCGGGCAACTGCGCGAACACGCACGACTGCGCGCCCTCGGGTACCGTGTCGTCGTGATCGAATCCAAGGAAGCCGTTGACAACTACGTGAGGAACAGATGATCCACAGCCCCGTTGAGATTTACCAGATCGTCGAGGCCGACGACTTCGTCGCCGTGATCCCGGCCGGCGCCAACATCTCCCAGATGAAACACGTGCGCCTCGTGCGCTGCACGCTCGACGCGGTGCCCGAGTTCCTGCGCCGGTACCAGCATGCCCGTGCCGAGGGTCACAACATCACCGAGGCGCATCGCATCGCGCTCGGCAAGGCGATCATCGTCGGCGATGTGCAGGCCGTGCCGAAGGTCACGATCAAGGGCAGTGATGGCGCGTGACTACGTGCCCCGGGACTATGGCCCCGGTGCCACCGACTTCCTGCTGCAGAACCCGCGATGCAATCTCTTCGCGGGCATGGGCATGGGCAAGACGGTCATCACGCTGACCGCGGCCGACATCCTGTACTCGCTCGGTGAGATGTCGAAGCCGACGCTGGTGCTCGGGCCGTTGCGTGTTGCCCGCACCACGTGGGCCGAGCAGTCCCGCGAGTGGTCGCACCTTCGGAACATCGAGGTGTCGACGATCGTGGGCGAACCCGCCGAGCGCAAGCAGGCCGTGAAGCGCGACGCCAGTGTCTACACCACGAACTACGAGAACATCCCGTGGCTGGTTGACCACCTCGGCAGCAAATGGCCCTTCGGCATGGTGATCGCCGACGAGTCCACGCGCCTCAAGAGTTTTCGTGGCAGCATGCAGACCAGCAGCACCGGCAAACAGTTCTTGCGCAAGGCCGGCGGGCAGCGTGCCCGGCAGATGGGCACCGTCGCACATAAGGTCGATCGCTGGGTCAACCTCACCGGCACCCCCTCACCGAACGGACTGCAGGACCTGTGGGGGCAGCAGTGGTTCGTCGATGCCGGCGTGCGCCTCGGCCGCACCTACAGTGGCTTCGAGCAGAGGTTCTTCAGGACCGGGTACAACGGCTACGGCATCGAGCCGCTGCCGTTCGCGATGCAGCAGATTCAGGACGCGATCCGCGATGTCACCTACACGCTCGACCCGAAGGACTGGTTCGACCTGCGGGACCCGATCGTCAAGCCGTTGTACGTGGACCTGCCGCCGAAGGCGCGGCAGTTGTACCGCGACATGGAACGGGACCTCTACCTGCAGATCGACGGCCGCGACGCCGAGGCATTGAACGCTGCGAGCAAGACGCAGAAGCTGCTGCAACTGGCGAACGGTGCGATCTACGTGGACCCGGACGCCGACAACGATGACCACCCCAAGGCGAAAGACTGGAAGGAAGTGCACGATGCGAAACTCGAAGTCCTCGACAGTCTCGTCACCGAAATGGCTGGCGCGACACTGCTCGTTGCTTATCAATTCCGATCTGACCTCGCCCGGCTTAAGCGTGCGTTCCCTGCTGGGCGACACATCAGCACCGCTCGGGACGAAGCTGACCTCAAGGCCGGCAGGATTGGAGTTGCTTTCGTTCACCCGCGGTCCCTCGGCCACGGTGTCGACGGCATCCAGCACGTGTGCAACACGGCCGCGTTCTTCGGCCACGACTGGAACCTAGAAGACTACCTGCAGATCATCGAGCGCATCGGCCCGATGCGCCAGTTGCAGGCGGGCATGGACCGCCCCGTGTTGTTGTACCCCATCATCGCACGCGACACCGTCGACGAGAACGTGGTGCTGCGGCGCGAGACCAAGGGCCGGGTGCAGGATATTTTCAAAGCAGGTTTCAAGAGGAGAAACGGAAATGGATGACGCCGATCTGGCACAGCAGCACATCGAGCAGGAGCACGAACTGCGGATGCGCGCGATCCCCAAACTGGTGAAGGGCGCCCCGGGCACGTGCGCGTTCTGCGAGGAGCACAGCGAGCGTCTGGTGCTCGGCGCCTGTGCGCCGTGCCGTGACAAGCTGGGGCTTGCGTGACTACAGCAGCGCGGCGTCCGCCGCACGGCGCAGTACCAACCCCGGCAACACCCGGCCCCCGCCGCGAACCCACTTCCGCAGTTCGCGATCCGCGCCGGCCCAATCCCGTGCGTTTACCCGCGTCCGCAGGGTGGAAGCCCTTAAGCGGGCGCCACCCAGATTGAAGGTGAAGTCGAGGATCGAGGCCAGCCTGCCCGGGGGTTCGGTTGCCAGCACCGGGCATGCCTTCAGGACCTCGGGGATGAAAGCCCGCAGATCGCGCTCTAAGCGTTCCTCGGCCCACTCTGGGGTGACGACCTTGCCGGGGCCGACATCGGGGCCTGTAGCCCCGTATCCGACCGTCCAGACCCCCGCCGGGCACAGGTAGGATTTGAGCCGAAGCCCCTCGAACCTGCGCGCGAGGGGCTTCGACGCTTCGGGCAGGTTCATTTATTCTGGGCGCGCAGGCTACGATCGACGAACCAGAATCCGATGATGGACCACATCACGCTCTGGTCCTTGTCAGTCCACATCGTGTTCACGGCCGACAGCCAGCTTGCCCCGGACTTGATCACCAGCCAGATCGTGGTGATCTTGTAGCTGCCGTACATCGCCACACAAAACCAGTAGGTGAGCAACGGCCGCACGCTGCGGTTCAAGACCTCGACGAAGCCGAGCGCCGCATCGACCCACCTGTTGCCGGTGAGCACGAGAGGCGCGGCCTGCGCTTTCACCCCCTCGATCAGGGCCTGCAGTTCCGCGACGTTCATCGAGATGTTGCCCTGCAGTTCCATCTTCTGCATGTCGAGTTTGGCCCGGGCTTCATCCGCCTTTAGGTTGAGTTCGAGCATCTCTTTCTCATGCGTGCGCTCGCTCTTGGCGTTGAACATCTTCAACACCTCGGGCGCGAGGCGGAACAGACCCCCGAATATGAAGCTGATAATCTCGATCATTGCGGTGGCGCCTTTACGAAGTAGTGGTAGAGAGCGGTGGCGCAGGCGACGATGCCGGACCACACAAGGCCCGAGATCGTTTTCTCCTGCACGGCCTGTCGCAGTTTCTTGCGCTCGGCCATGTCAGCGATCAGCGCGTCGTGGTACCGGCAGTGGCTCTCGGGGTCCTTGCCCGGGAACGCCCCCAGCACGCGCGAGATCGCCGCCTCTTGCATGTCGAGGCGTGCGAGGAAATGCTGTTGAGCTTCGTGCAGTCCTTGCAGGATTTCGGCGAGGGCGTCGCCGTGCTTCTCTGCGATCTCATTCTGATTGAGTTTGTTCATAGCACTGTGAAAGTCCCAGAGGTTGTGAAGGTGTGAATCTGGTATCCACCCGAGGTGGTGATCGTGCCGCCAGTCGCGAGCGCAGTCGCGGACAGGTAACGGATGATGACGACACCCGAGCCGCCGGCTGCGTAGCCGCCGTTGTAGCTTGACCCGCCGCCCCCGCCCCCTCGGTTCGTGGTGCCCGCGGTCCCGGCCGCGCCATTGCCCCCGCCTGCACCCGCGCTGGCCCCGCCCGCCGCGCCGCCTACGTCGATGTACCCGCCCCCGCCGCCGCCCGCACCGTAATTGACGGCCGCGCCGCTGTAGCTGTTGGAGACCCCGCTCCCCCCGCCGGCCCCCACGTACCCCGACGCCGTCC
>JACCDT011611288.1_pt1 | contig 44862 bp, 59 predicted proteins | sample 7446291 | NCBI WGS metagenome assembly JACCDT01 (sample SAMN15323446, study PRJNA562643) | freshwater metagenome | isolation source: river surface water | place: USA:Blue River Watershed | collected 2017-08-17
TGAAACAGCTGAGGCGGGGTCGCGAGTACTTAGATTTTTATGAGTGAAACGAAATAAAAAGCTTAGTAACTCGTGACAAATTCTCGATATCAACTCATAACATTATCGGCTCTTGATGCTTTATTGCCTGAGTAGATTATTGACTTTTGTGCTATTTAGTAGTATAAAATGTACAGACTTTACAGGGGGTTTACCTATGGAATACCTTGAACGCGTACCACTGGTGACGAGTGACGGAAGAAATATCGGTGAAATTTGCCGAGTGATTGTCATGGCTATCGGATCCGCGCCGAAAGACATCGCGGACAGCCTTGCCAGAGCGAAAGAAGGGCCCGAGTTGCTTCGGCAACTCATCCACTTTCAAGACACCGCAAGCGATGCGGAAATGCTTCGTCTTCACCCAATCCTCAAGGGTGAAATCGAGGCTGTCTCCACAGAAGAAGTGGAGACACCCGAAACGCTCGCCTTCGAGCAGCTGCGTATGAGCAGCGACGAGGAGAGCAACTGAACAAACGGCCGCGATACCTACCAGGTACGCGGCCGTCGTTTTTTGTAATGACGTTGACTAGAGCGGAATATCCTTCGCAAAGCCGCCAACGAGCGGCAGTGCCTCCTCCTTCCCTTTTACGACATTGACGATACCGACAATCGCAAGTACGAAGAGACCGAGGTTCAATATTGCAACAAATGGCGTGAGTAGCCAGATAAACATCGTCGCTACATAGCCCACGAACCAAATGATACAGAGGACCGCTCCCTGCTTAATGTGAAAGTGAACAAAGCTATCATCTTTGGCCATCAGGTACGGCACGACAATAAGTATCCCAAGATAGGCCAACACTCCCATGAGCGTACGGTTCTCGTTTGCTGCTTTTTCTGGAGCTGGCTCACTCGCAACTGGCGGTGTTGCTGGCGCAGCTGGTGCCGGGGCGGGAGTCGGCGTGGTTTGTTCTGTATCCATAGTACAAAATAATTACCTCAATAAAACATCCGTAAATTAATTGTACGCCTCTCACCCACGACTGCAAGGAGCACACGCTCTATCACGGTGTACAGGTGGCCCAGATGCCACGATTAGCCGAGATAGCCTCAGCTTCATACCGGATAAAATCATCGCTGTGCCGAGTGTTTGGTGGAATGGTAAGTGTACGCGCATACCCCTCCCGCACTAACACTTCATTCACCAACACATCTCCGACATACACATACCGAAGGAGTCTGTCATACTTATCCTTATCTTCGGCATCCGGCACCAAGGTTACCGTCTGTCCAGACACTAACCGCTCATTAAACTCAGTGGCCTCCATTGCCCCACAGGCTGGTTCACCATCGCGGTACGGCTCGGGGGTATCAATCCCGATATACCGGACAGTCTCTTCTTCCCCACCCTCAACTGGCCGCACCCGAATCGTGTCACCATCAACGACAGTAGTCACGATGGCAGTAGTAGTCGCCAGTGAAGACACCGGGGCAATATCATTAAAAGAACCGACCCCTAAAAGACTGAGGAACAAAAATAAAAGGTATGAGAAAAATCCAGTTTCCATAGACACAGTATGGCATAATACTCATATAATATGGAACGCTTAACTGCCGGCAACATCATACCCGCCACCTTAACTGCAAGTGCGATAATGGGCCTCCTCGCGTCGTTTGGCTTTTTTATGGTGGTCGCAACTCCCGTCAATCCAATTGCAGAAGTACAACTCTCTCCAGCCGCAGCGGTGGTTAACCTTGGCGGTACTTTTACGACCAGTCTCGCCCTCACTGCCAAAGAGCCAGTGAATGCATTCACTGGTCACATTAAATTCGATCCGGCAAAACTACGGGTTGAAAAAATCGACTACAATACCTCAATTGCTGACCTGTGGGCCGAAGCCCCGTGGTATCAAAATGGTGATGGGAGTATCCACTTTGCTGGAGGTACTACACAACCTGGTGGCTTTACCGGTACCGGGAATATTATGACCGTCACCTTCACTACTATTGGTGCCGGGAGTGCTGATGTGAGCCTTCATGATATCCAGGTACTTCGGCATGACGGACTCGGTACCGAGGCGCCGCTTGCCACACCAATTGACGCCCTCTTCACCGTCACTGACGGCACCACTCAGGTAGAGACATCACAACCACAAACCGCGGTTATTGTCCGTGACCCACGCCTCACCGCCGACCTCAATAGTGACGGCGTTGTATCAGTCACTGATGTCAGTATTTTCTTTGTCCATCTCACCACTAGTAATCCAGCCAGTGATTTTAATGGCGATGGACGCATCTCAACGAGTGACCTCAGTATCCTTATTAGCCAGATGTAGCACTATATTAAAAGGCATCGGTGATACGAGCAAGCTCCTCGAGCTCAGCCGTCCGAATCACCGCGACAGTTACTGGAGCATCAGGTGGTGAAACAATACCGGACCGACCGACGAGGTCGTCATTTCGTCCCTCATCAAGCGATACATTAAGCATGGAAAGATTTTCACAAAATAATTCTCGCATGCGCGAACTCCGCTCAACCGCAGTGGCTGTAAACACAACGGCATCAAGACCACCGAGTGCGACCGCGTACGCACCAAGTGTTTTTTGAAATTGGTAGACACACTGTCGGAAGGCCGCTGCAACAGCTTCGTCACCACGTTCAAGCCGAGCAAGCAAATGCCGAAAGTCTGCCTCACCCACCTGTCCCACAAAGCCTCCAGTTGACTGGAGATACTGCTGCATATCGACGATAGAGAGATTTTTTTGTCGCATTATTTCAAGCACAACTGCTGGCTCCACGTCCCCGGTGCGCGCCCCCATAAAGAGCCCACTCCCCGGGGCAAAGCCCATCGTCGTATCGAGACTCTGCCCAGCCTTGACTGCAGTCATACTCATCCCGCTCCCGATATGGCAGACCACCATCCGCTCTGGGAGACGTCCAAGCACCTGAGGAGACTGCCGTACCACCGACGACACCGAAAGACCATGGTACCCAAAGCGATAGAGGTCATAAGCTTCAGCATCTGCTCGAGACACCGAAAAGCGCTTGGCCTCATGGGGCATCGTTGTATGAAAAGCACTATCTGAGACACCAATGAGCAATGCCGTTGGTAAGGCGAGTCCTATGGCTTTTATATCTTCAATTATATGCGGTATATGGAGCGGAGCGACCGTGGTCACCGCACGAAGCCTTTGTATGTACTCATCGTCAATGATTCGGTGCTCGGTAAAGTACGTACCTGGTGCCACAATACGCACCCCGACCCGAGTAATGACACCCGCATCAGCAATACATTGTTTCTGAGTAGCGTCACCGATCACATGTGTCAGGGCCTGCTGGTACCCGAGCGCAGTCAGTGTCGACTTTGTCACCCGTCCGGTCGCTTCTTCGCACGATAATTCAAACCCACTCCCCACTCGCTCAAAGTAGTAGGTAACAAGTAAGCGCCCATCACGAAGGAGCGTATACTTTTTTGAGGAGGAACCCGGGTTTACAATTAACGTGACTGCCATGTCCAATTCGTAATATCGAGCGGATCATCTCCGTGTTCGATGATGTACGCCCGGTGGGCAGCGAGCTTGGCCTCGTAGGTTTCTTTCAAGTCCTTGGCCTCCTTAGCAGAAATCACACCCTCATCTTCAGCAATCGCAAACGCTTCCATCGCGAGGTGGTAACGGTCGACATGGTTGCGCACCATCATATCAAAGGCGGTAGTTGTCGAACCACTCTCCTCATACCCATGCACCCTAAATCGCCGGATGTCACCACCGTAATCAAAGAGTATCTGCTTAATAGTCTGCGGGTACCCATGGAAGTTAATGCGGACCTGCTTATCTTCGGTAAAGTAATCTGCAAACTCGTGTCGCAATACTCGATGTTCTGAGTGACCGAGCCCGCCACCAGAAAGTGCACTGATATTGACGTAGCGCATACGGAAAGCTGGTATTTCTTGGCGGACAATACTGATTGCCGCGAGCGTCTCCTGGGTCGGATAGTCACCTGCTGAAGCAAACACCATATGCGGATCCTCATCGGTCGCGAAGTCCCAAATGGCAATTCCCTTCTCAATATCACGAGCCGCTTCTTCGGTCGTGCGCCAGATAGGAAGTGGTCGCTTTTCACACACCATTACGTTTATCTCCCGCTCACTCTGAAGCATCCGGGCAAAAGCAGTTACGGCAAGATTGGCGTCCGCTGGAAAGTACACATTCGTGAAGTCACTCTGACGCTGGAGGACACCATCAATAAAGCCAGGGTTCTGGTGTGAGAAGCCATTATGCTCTTGACGCCAGCCGGTTGAGGTTAAAATGTAATTAAGGGACGCAATCGTACCCCGCCATGGGACCGAGCGAGCAATCTTTAAAAACTTGGCATACTGATCGGTCATACTCGCCACTATCTGGGCGAAGGCTTCGTAAGACACCAGAAGCCCGTGCCGACCGGTGAGCACATAGCCCTGAAGGAGGCCCTGGAGGGTATGCTCTGAGAGCATCTCAAGGACGCGACCGTCGCGCGCAATATCCTTATCCCATGGTCGCAGTGGCCACATAAACGCACGAGTGGTTGTTTCAAAGACAGCGTGAATTTTGTTTGAGTAGGTCTCATCAGGTGACATGAGGCGGATATTTCGAGCCTCTGCATTCTCCTTCATCACATCACGGAGATAGGCACCAATAGTCTCCATACTACTCACTTGCCCACAAATCGGGTCGTCGAGGTTACAGGTATTTGTACTCGTGTAGTGCGAGACGGCCGGGAGGGCGAGCGCTTTGTAGTGTGGTGCACCACCCAAGGTATGACGATTACTTCCCATACGACGATGGCGTGCCGGCACGAGTGATTCTATTTCACCAGCAAAGCGCTCACCATCAAACAGTTCTTCAAAACGATACGAACGGAGCCAGGCTTCAAGTGCTTCGCGATGGGTTTCATTCGTCTTAGCGAGCTCTGCTATTACCTGGTGTGATGCATGATTGTCCTCTATCCGCTTACCATCAAGCTCGGGAATACTATGCCAGCCCTTCGGTGTGCGGAGAATAATCATCGGCCACTTTGGTGGCTTCGTGAGTGTACCCTCGCGCGCGCAGTGCTGCGTGAAGCGAATGGCAGCCACCGCAGTATCAAGTGCTGTCATCATGTCACCATGTACGTCCTCACTCACATACGCGTCGACAATATGCGGCTCATACCCATAGCCGGTAAAGAGCGCAGTGAGCTCTTCGTCACTCATGCGCCCAGCGAAGGTCGGACCAGAAATCTTGTACCCATTGAGGTGAAGAATCGGGAGGACTGCTCCATTCGTAGCTGGGTCAATGAGCTTACTCGTGTGCCAAGCGGTCGCAGTTGGCCCGGTCTCAAATTCACCGTCACCAATCAAACACGTCGCAATGAGCTCAGGGTTATCAAGCACGGCGCCATAGGCGGTCGCGAGCGCGTACCCAAGCTCTCCACCTTCGAGAATAACACCCGGTGCCTCGGGGTTACTGTGGCTTGGGAAGCCGTACGGCCAACTAAACTGCCCTGCTACTTTCGCCATACCTTCTTTGGTACGAGGAAGTGTTGGGTAGAACTCACTCAAGGTCCCTTCAAGAAAGAGATTCGCCTGAATCGCCGGGAAGCCGTGACCTGGACCAAGCACAAAGAGCATCTCGAGGTCGTGTGCCTGAATCGCCCGATTGAGATGGGCGTAAGTAAAGTTGATACCAGGGCAAGTACCCCAGTGACCAAGGAGTCTCGTCTTGATATGTTCGGGCCGGAGTGGTTCCTCAAGGAGGAAGTTATCTTGCAAATAAATTTGGACTGCAGCCAAATAATCAGCCGCCCGAATGTATCGAGAAAGAGCTTCTTTCATATATGTACAGTATAACTCTCGCCTCACGGCATTTTACCAATCAGTGTTTACAATCGACAAGATGACGATTATGGCGGGTATGCTACAATCGACACCATTATGAAAAACAACCTCATCGTCAAACGTGGTACCCACGGACTTGGACTCTTCACCACCGAAGCTATCAAAAAAGGTGACCTTATCATTGAGTACACCGGCGAGCGAATCACGGCCGAGGAAGCCAACCGTCGTGGTGGCCAATACCTATTTGAGATTAATGACGACTTTACCATCGACGGCCGTGGTCGTGAGAATACTGCCCGCTACATCAATCACTCATGTCGACCAAACTGCTACCCGGAGATTGATGAGAGCGAGACACACATCTATATCTACGCGAAGCGAGCGATTAAGCCTGGCGAAGAACTCACCTACGACTACGGCAAAGAATTCTTCAATACGTACATTAAGCCAAAGCAGTGTCGGTGCGAAAAATGCACCGAGACACGGACTGCTACCGCCTAACAAAATGACTCCGCGTGCGGAGTCATTTTGTTAGGTACTCGATTCAGTAGTAGCGACCACTTCAGGCTCTTCATTGGTGGTTTCCGCCTCTTCACCATCTACCGCCTCAGTAGATGACGCGGTTTCATCAGTGGTAGTAGCGGTACTTGAGGCAGTCTCTGCTGGTACGGGCGGTGGTGTTGGTATGAGACTTGGATCTGCCGGAATCATACCGCCGTTGTCTCCTCCGGTCATGTTTTGGACTGGCACGGTCATTGTCGATTCACCTTCACGCACCTCACCACGACCGACTCGCTCATTACGCTCATTGACGACGGCTACCACATCAATCTGTCCACTGTCAGTCATCCCTATCGCCACACCACTCCCGGCAACAACTATAAAAAAGATACCGATCGCAACAAGTGCCCGATTGCCACGCTTGGCAGCCTTGCGCTCAGCCTGAATCGGGGTCGGAGCGCGACGCACTGGTTCTTCTGGAGTCGGCTCTGGTGCCAGCCGAGGTGCTACAGTACGCGGACGGCGAGCACGCGGCTTTGGTGTCACCACCTCGTCTGTCTCACCCTCTTCAACACGGGAAATACGCTTACGCGGAGCACGTTTTTTAGGCGCGACAACAACCGCTTCCTCATCGGTAGACACTGTGCGAGCCCGGGGCATGTGCTGTTATTCTAGCATCTGTTACACTATTACCATATGCTCACAACCCTTCTTATCAACATGTTGCTCTTTAGTACTATCGTGTTCTCAATTGTCACCATCGTATTTCTCATCGCCCAAATCAAACGAGACAATAGCGTCATGGATATTGCCTACGGACCGACCTTTGCGCTCGCCGCCATTGGCACGCTCCTTGTCAGCAACACGACTCCACCACTCGCGGTGCTTATTGCCACCCTCATCACCATCTGGGCCACGAGGCTCGGTGTCCGTATCTGGCGCAAGAATCATGGCAAGCCGGAAGACGCCCGCTATGCGGCTTGGCGCACTGCCTGGATGGAACGCGGTCACACGTATTTCCTCATTCGGAGCTATCTCCAGATTAACCTCTTTCAAGGACTCATCATTGTCTTGATTGCCCTCCCCTTCATCATTGCAATGAGTGCAGGTATGGTCATTGGAAGTATCTACACCGTCGCCGGTATCGGTATTATGCTCTTTGGTCTCGCCTATGAAACCATCGCTGACTGGCAACTCGATCGCTACCTCGCCCGCAAGCGAGCCGGTACTGAGGCTGCCCCAATTATGCGTAGCGGTCTCTTCCGCTACAGCCGCCGTCCCAACTACTTTGGCGAATCCCTCATCTGGACTGGACTCGCGGTCATTGCCTGGCCTCTTCCTTTTGGTTACATCGCAATCGTGAGCCCTCTCCTCATCACCTACATCGTAACCAGAGTCACCGGCCCGATGCTCGAGCGGATCTTTTTGGAGAAGTATCCAAGCGAATACCGCGAGTATATGCGCACGACGAGTTACTTCATTCCGTGGCGACCAAAGCCTTCTCAGGTATAAGAAAACCGCGCCCGAGTGGGCGCGGTTCAATTTCTATCAAGTTTTCCAAATCTTCAGTTCTGATGTAGCGAAGTTGCCAATCACGTTACCGAACTGATCAATCACAACATTGAGACCTTGCTTGTGATTCACCACGCGCCCGATTCTCCCATCGGGACAGGTGACATTGGTACTCGCCGGAAAAACCTTTTTCTGTACTGGAACCACCTTCGGCTGGGTAGCGTGATATTTCTGCATGATTTTTTCACGCCGAACTTTTTCCCAGTTCATGGTCATCGAAGCCCCCTTCTTTCACTGAATCAGTCAACAAAGTATCAGACTTTGTACTTTTAGCAATAACGACTCGCCTGCTGCCAGTATGCAAAGAAGCTTGGGAAGTACCCCCGCACCTGCGGGAAGAGCCAATCTGGCTCGGTTACTGTTACACCCTGCCAGGTCTGATTTGTCTGGTGCGCAAGCGCAGTTCGGCTCACTGCTTCGTGATAGCCAGGGATTGTTGCGACGTCACCGTACCAAACCTCAAGACCAGGTATCACGAGCCGTCCCTGCGCGATGATAAAATCACGCACCTTACCAGACACCGGGAACTCATCAAACCAGGCTGGATCAAACACGAGTATGTGACGGGTCGCAGTAGTATCATGATTAGGATTAAGGGTCCACGGCGTATAGAGCAGAACCCGCTCACGAGCGACACTACTCACACCATCATTACTCCCGTAATCCATCATGAGCGTAAATGGCTCTGCTTTAAGGAGTATGTCTGGACATGGTGTCTCAAGCATCGCTTCACGACGAAAGTTGAGTATCGAGTATGGCTGCTTCTTCGAACTCCAACTATTGATGAGCGATTGATCGACCGTGTATGGCTTACTCACCGACGTCCCAGCCACCCACTGCCACGAAAGGAAATTGGAAGCGAGGTCGCCATCAGCAAGGTGGGCGTACAGCCAGCGACCCATGGTGTACCAGTCTGCTCGCGCCAAATTAGTCGCGAGGCTCGCTACCCAGAGTCGGGCATGGTTATGCATATAGCCGGTCTCATATAAGTCCCGAACTGTAGCATCTATCGTCTCGACCCCCGTCTTCCCGGCGACAATCGCAGTCACGAGATCATGATGACGCCAATCGTCACGCGGAAACCGGAGATCAGAAAATATCGCATCACCCTTCGCCCACCAGACTCGCAGGAAGTACTCCCGCCACGCGAGTTCTTGAATAAACTTTTCGGCATCACGGACTGAAGCTCGAGTAAGAATACGGTCACGAATCTCTGGGAGTGTAATCACCCCGCGCGAGATATAGGGTGAGAGGCGCGAGACCGCCCCTTCGAGATGGTTGCGTGTCTTTGCATACGCCACCACATCAAGCCCATCAACTATCGCCCAGATTTCATCACGTGTTTTTGGTTGCATGCATCCATGGTAGCGAATCACCCACCAGTTTGCAAAACCATCGGTCATACCGCACTATATGAAGAGAAAAGCACTCGGGAGAGGTGATATGTCCAAATTGCCGATCGAGCATATGCTCTTGCATCCAGTCAACGAAACGAACATCGACAGCATTCTATTCAGTCACTTTCATGGAGCGTTTATAGCGTTTCAGAAAGATGATGATTCACTCGCTCACGACTTGATCATTTCGGTATTTGATGCGATGTGCTTGGGGTTATTTTACGAGTATGCCCGCCAACACCAATGGTCGAGAGAATGTATCAATGCTGCCGAGAAACTGAGCAACGAGCAACGAGCGGTACGTGGCTGGAGTCTTGCGCGCGAAGCCCGTGAGCTGGCGTGTGGACGACACTCATACACAGCTACTTCAGCAGTCTATATGTTGATTCAAAAAACATATGTTCACACTGAAGAAATCTTCGTCGAGAGTATCATCGCTGGGAAGTCAGCTACACAACGCCTCCTCCCCGCACCGAAGCCCTCACAAAAAAGGTCGCCCTAACTTAGGCGGCCTTTTTCCTACTTCCCCTGACGACAGCGGTCGCTACAATACACCACCGAATCCCACTGTCCACGCAGCTTCCAACTCTTCCGATTTGTAAATGGCTTCCCACAACGAATACAGAGTTTTGATTCTTTCATACTACTGCTTCATGATGAATGAAGAGTGACTTCCTTACCTTCTCTACCGCCAGCACGAACGCTTCATGATTATGCTTGATTTGCTTTGGGTTAATCGTGAAGCCTTTAGTGATATGGTCACGGAGGGTCTTTGTCGCCCACTGACGGAATTGTGTACCAGTCACAGAGTTAATCCGATACCCAACCGCAATCATCACGTCGAGGTTGTAGTACAACACGGTACGACGAACGGTACGATTTCCCTCAGTTTGAACTTGTTCAATTTTGGAACAAGTTGCTAACTCATCCAACTCAGCGTCATTGTATATATTTTTAATATGCTTAGTTATCGCTTGTGAATTAACACCAAACATCTGAGCCATGTCAGCCTGTGTCGCCCAAATTGTCTCACGGTCAAAATCACCGCGGAGCTTTACCTGCCCGTCTTTCGTGGTAAAGAACACTAACTCTTTTTGGATGATTGGCTTCTTCATAGTCATACTATAGCAGACGTCGCTTGAGGCGGTATATTACCCGATTGTGCTACACTACCACTCTATGCGATATCTACACACCATGGTGCGTGTCCATGATCTTGACGCCGCCTGCCACTTTTACGGGACCATTATGGGACTTCGCGAAGTCCGTCGCTATGAGAGTGAAAGTGGTCGCTTCACCAATATCTTCTTCGCAGCTCCGGGCGATTATGACGAAGCCAAAGCCAAGAACGCTCCGCTTATCGAGCTCACATACAACTGGCCACAGGAAGACGGCACAACTGAGACGTACACCGGCGGTCGCAACTTCGGACACCTCGCGTATGCGGTCGATAATATCTACGACTACTGCACTATGCTCGAGACACATGGCGTAATCATCAACCGCCCACCACGTGATGGACGGATGGCGTTTTTCAAATCACCGGAAGGTATCTCGATTGAAATCCTCCAAGCCGGCGACGCCCTCCCGCCGACCGAACCCTGGCAGAGTCGAGAAAATAGCGGCTCGTGGTAACAACACGACTATCCCCAGTTGACAATACTAGCTGAAGCGGGTATTCTCCACGGTCCTGCCACACACATCATAGTGGCAGAGAATCAAGAAAAGAAAGAGGTTAGCATGAATACGACCAGGCTCACGGCAACAGCAACGAACCCGCTCGCGCGGGCCATCGAGGCAGCCCGGCGGGCACCCTGGCTGACGGAGGGAATCACCTTCTTCCGTCGTCGTCGGACCGAAGAGCCCATGACACGGGCACAGCTCGTGCGGGAAATCACGAAAAATCGGTGCCACTGCGGTGGTACCTGCAGCAGCTGCCAACACATCATCAAAGACATGATTGGCGACTACCCCCACTAAGGTGGGCGCGACCGGGGTTCACCCTCGGTCGCTTTTCATATCTACAAAAAACTTCACCCACACCGGGTGAAGTTTTTGTATGTCTTTGTGACTAGAGTTCAAAAGTCGCTCGCACGGTCACCATCACCTCCTTATTTACACTCTGGGTATCGTAGGTACCATAATCACTGATATCAACTCCACCCGCTGGTAGTACCTGCACCACCCCACTAGACGCGTTCCTGAGCACACCTACCGATCGCCCAGACTCATTTGCAATTGCTTCCGCCCGTGCCTTGGCGTCTGCAATTGCTTGTCCGAGAAGCTTCACCCGCATCTCATCGAGCTTACTGTACGTGAGCTCGAGCGATTGTGAAGAGACGGTATACCCCTGCCCCATAAACGGTTCAATTGTATTTGCGAGTGTACTGATTTTTTCGATATCGCTACTCCTTATAATCACCTGCCGCATGACGGTGTAGCCGGTAAAGATAGGCTCACCGAATTGTGGGTAGGTGTAGTTTGGTGAGGTAGTAATCGCCGGCATCTCGTACTCACTAAAGCCCTGTGATTCGAGGTAGGTGCCAATCTGCTCGCTCGCTGCCTCGAGGCGAGCATAGCCAGCCTGCTGATCATTCACCCCCGTCTTCGTTTCAAGATTGAGAATCCACCGCGCCGCATCAGCCGTCACCGCCTCTTTGGCAGAGCCGGTCACCTCGACACTATCGCGCGAGAGCTTAATATCGTACATAGTGTACGCACCAATGAGTGCCACCCCAATCGCCCCAACGACCAAGACGGTTGCCGCAGCCACCAGCGGTACTGAATAATCAAATAATTTACGAACAGACATAGATGAAAAATTACACCGGATAATACCTAGTATACACCCGCAAAAGATAATCTGCCGAGACAAGAAAAATCCCCGGGACCAGTATTACGGTCCCGGGGGTAATCGTCACTTAGCTGACAGCCCTTCCTTCATGAGCCTCTGCCGCTCCCTCCGCTCGGCTTTCGTGAGGGTCGTTGTCATCCCCCACAGCTTGGCGACATGGACCCTGAGCATGATGGCAATCCCGAGCGGCAACTCCTTGCCATTGAGGAGGGTGACCTGCTCAACGATGTCGTATGGTGTACCAGCCTTCACATGCACCTGGAAGAGCAAGTTCGTGAATTCAAACAGGTGAATTCGCTGTTGCTCACCCCAGGGGACATTCGGCTGGTAGTTGACCGAGTACCGCCACACCAGTACCTCACCCCGATAGATTGAATCGAGAAGCGGACGGGCACCAACCGGCGCATTTTTTGGTATCCGAAGCCGGATTTGGAACTCCTCTCCGCCGACCACGAACGGACAGAAAGCGAACGCGCCACGCGGGTCGAGGAACGTCTTCTGCGGGACAAGGAGCGGATAATGTCGCGGAATGTACTTCTTCAGATACTCGACCAAACCAGTGAACTGGGCAGTCTGCTGCGAACTTTTCATGAGGAACCCCCTTCTGTTTCAGAAATACTATAACACGATTCTTAATTTTTGCAATATTTTAAAAAAATCAGTATGCCGTATCGCCCTCATCCCGATGTATAAGACTTAGAGGAGAATAAACAGAAAAACCTAAGGGTTCACTGGGAATCATCGGATGAGACTTGCATCATAGCGAGCTTCGGCGTACCGTAGTGGAAGACGGTGGCGACCTATACGCACACATGAGCACCTTAAAAACAAGGAGGGACACATGCCAACACCTGGGTATCAAATCTGCACGACCGGACAAAGTACGATTCTCCGGTACGTCAGCCCAACCGGAGAACGGGCAATTCGCCCATACTGCCTTGAGTCAGTACTGCGGTACGGACGACCGATGCTCCATATCGTCGATGGTGCCACTGGTGCACCGGCTTTTCCAGGATGCTACTTTGATGATATCGGTGGATTCCGTCATGGGTATGTACCAGTACTCTACCGGCGCAGACAGTTCCATATTGATAGTCGTGGTCGGGTCGCGTATCGGTGGCGCTTCCTCGATTGCGGACCAGTGAATGACCATGGCGAGGTGCGTGTCAGGCACCCGCGCGCGCGGGGATGGTCGGTATTTCATATCCCGATGGCTATGTTCGTCTCCAATCCCCCACGCCCAACTGAACACGTCAACTAACGGAGCCAGGCAATGTACAAGCAATGTCATAAGGACCCACTCTCACCCTGGGACGAGGGTGCTGACTATGATGAAATCTGTCACATACTTGATCTGCCGGTTGGGATGTACGTTATGATTGGGATTCGTACAATCGCGGGAAGACGGTATGCTTACCCACTTATCTGGGACGATGTAACTGGCAGGCTTCGTCGATATGACATCACCTATGGTGAAGACCTCATTACGCAACAAATCGAACTGCGAGCGAGCGAACATTTCAGAACACAGAGAGTGTATCTGATCTACTCAGGAGTGAGCAACCTGCCACATCGTCCACACACGAACGGCAACACCATTGTGACATTATAAATACCCCGCCCGGCATAACCGGACGGGGCTTTTTGTGTTGATTCAGGCTCAGTAGAATGCGATTGACGAGGCCATACCATTGACCGAGGTACCAACCTCGCCCCAACGCTCCGACCGAGGCTTTTTGTTGAGACGGGCCTTAAAGGCGACTAACAAGTCCTCGGCGGCGGTTTCGGGGAAGATGATGTTCGGATGTGTATCCCTGAACACTTTCCAGATGTCTTCTGGCGCCACCTGGTGAAACACCCCAAACCGACCAGCCTGCACACCGCGGAGTTCGATGCGAACGAAGTCGCCCTCAACAACCGCCAGGCTCCGCGACCATTCCGCGAGCGCCCGCGCCAGCGTGCCTGCGACCAGCGCAGGATTAGCCTGCCGCAGACCAGCTTCCAGGGCAGAGAACGAGGCCTTGCGACCGACCTCTTTCGACGGAGGTGCCTTTGACATGCCACCGATTTCTTCCGGAAAGGCGTTTGCTGCAATCAGCTGAAGGAACCTGATGGTGCTGTTTTCCATTGCTCTGTCTTCTCTCTTTTTGCTTTTGAACTTTGTGACCCGACGTCACGAGCTATTCTTTAACATATTTTATTGATTTTGTCAAAATAGCTGAGACAAAATAAAAGGCATCGCGGACCCTCATTATCACCTCGGTGATAATGAGGGTCCGCCTGATGCCATCAGGCTGCCCGCAACAGAATCGGGGCTTTGACCTCAGTCACATAGCGCCGACCACACTCTGCCATATGGACTAGCCGATGCTTACCTCTCCAGAAGAAGGTCGTGCCAACTGGGGTCTCGGCGAGCAGTTCACTGTACTTATCCAATTTCATTTGGTTCCCTCCACTTCTTTTTTGTGACGAGCATCTTGCCACAGAGCGCCGACTCACGCAAGTATATTGCAATCTATTTGCATATAGTTATTATCATAGTCATGTCATCTGTTCGCCAATGTATTACCCACCCGTGGTTTGAACGAATTGTTCTCTTTGTGATTGTGCTCAATGCAGTCACGCTCGGTCTTGAAACATATCCCGCAATTATGGGACAGTACGGTACTGTACTCCTCCGGATAGACTTGGTGTTTGTTATCTTTTTTGTGATTGAACTCACGCTCCGCCTTAGTGTCTTCCGACACGCCTTTTTTAAGAGTGGGTGGAATTGTTTTGATTTCGTCATTGTGCTTCTCACCCTCCTCCCCTTCTTAGGCATCAATGGACTTGGCAACCTCTCTGCCTTCCGCGCACTTCGACTCCTCCGGGTACTCAGCATCATTCCTTCATTCAAGCGAGTACTGTCCGGAATTGGTCGAGCGCTGGCGGGCAGTCTCGCGGTGATGTCGGTACTTACTATCCTTCTCTATGTCTACGCGGTAATTGCAGTAAAACTTTTTCGCGACGCGAGTCCGGAGCGTTTTGCTGATCTGGATACTGCCTTCTTTACGTTTTTCCAGATTATGACACTCGATGCCTGGAGTGATATCGTCCGTCCGATAATGGACACACACTGGTGGGCGGGATTATTTTTTATGAGCTTTATCATTACTGCGGTCTTCATTCTCCTTAGTATCATTATTGGTGTGGCAAGCAGTGCGATGCAGCACACAACAGACGACGACAAATCCTCATAACATCACACACCCTAAGTTGACACTCACTGAAACAGGTATAGAGTAATAAGATACCTTCATAGTTCTCCTTACCTGGAATAACGAGACGAGCGCTCGTGACGTTATTCCAGGTTGTGAGAACAGTCTGGAGGGAGTAACTGCCAACAAGGGGGCAATCATGGCAGATGCAAAAAAAGAAGAGACCGTCGATTTGAACAAGTCGACAAGCGTTCCCGCACCGCTTGGTCGCGATGCTGCGGTCGGATTTCGTCTCGGCAACTCGACCGAAGGTGGCGTCATCTGTCGCGGAACGAGTGTCCCGCAGCGCCGTCCGGGAGCGTACACGGTCGATTGATGTTCACGTTGACTTCGGGAGCCATTGGCTCCCTTTTTCTTACCTGCCTGTTTTAAACAAAGATACGCTATACTACGAACTATGGAAGCCACCCTCATCTACCCACACCAACTCTTTAAATTTGAAGTTCATCCTGCTCTTGCGCACGGGCGCCCGGTCTACCTGATTGAAGAACCCCTTCTCCTCACTCACAACCCCATACACCGAACGAAGCTCCTCTTCCATCGGATGAGTATGCAGACATATAAGACTCATCTTATCTCAGCTGGGTACCACGTCACCTATCTCGATATTAGAGAATACAAGACGACCAAGAGCATATTCAAAAAGCTGAAGCATGACGGTGTTACAACTATCCATGTAGTCGACACCACGGATGATTACCTCGAGCGCGCTCTTGGTGATAGTGGTCTCACCCGCATCACGTATGACTCTCCCCTCTTTATCTTGAGTAAAGCTGAGGCGATGGATCGCTACGTGAAGAGCAAGCGCTTCATGGCGAACTTTTATAAAAAGCTCCGCCAAGATACCGTCATCCTCATGGAAGATGGCGAGCCAATTGGTGGTGCGTTTAGCTTTGATGTCGAGAATCGCAACAAACTCCCAAAGGGTATCATCATCCCAGCTGATATTACTGATACCGATGAGAGCGACGCCGTGATTGAAGCGAAAGCCTGGCTCAATGATGTTGGTGGTGAATGTTATGGTGAGGTACGCCACTACCTCCCGACCACTCATGCCGCGGCAACGGTATGGCTGCGCGCTTTTCTTAAAGAACGCCTCAATGATTTTGGACCATATGAGGACGCGATGACAGAGTCCCATACGCGTGTCTACCACTCACTTCTCTCGCCACTGATGAATGTCGGGCTGTTAACCGCACGCGAAATAGTCGACGAGACACTCGCGTATCATAAGAAGCATCCCGTGCCTATTGCTTCACTTGAAGGCTTCATCCGGCAGATTATTGGCTGGCGGGAATTCATCCGTGCAAGCTACGAGGTCGATGGTCGCATGATGCGCACCAAGAACTTTTTTGGACACACGAGAAAACTCAGTGACCACTGGTGGAATGGTACAACCGGTCTTCTGCCCGCAGATATAAGTATCAACCGAGCCCTCTCGACCGGATACACCCACCATATCGAACGCCTCATGGTACTCGGGAATCTCATGCTCCTCGCGGAGATACACCCTGATGAGGTCTACCGCTGGTTTATGGGGATGTATGTCGATGCATATGATTGGGTGATGGTACCCAATGTCTACGGCATGAGCCAGTTTGCCGATGGTGGGAGCTTTGCCACGAAGCCCTATATCAGTGGGTCTTCATATATTAAGAAAATGAGTGATTATCCAAAAGGCGACTGGGAAGCCACCTGGACCGCCCTCTACTGGCACTTCATCGCTAAGAACGAGACCATCTTTCTTAAAAATCATCGCCTTGCGATGATGCCACGCCTCTGGGCCAAGATGTCTAGGGAAACTCGAAACGAACATTTACAACGCGCCCAAGCCTGGCTCAATCAAACGTCATAAAATGACGCCGAATCGAAATTGATTCGGCGTCTTTCTGTAGTCGCACCTGCATGTCACACTCCCACGCCACCGGTCATGTCTGCCTGGTAGGTATTCACTGTCACACCAGTCTGACTCGCATACCCGACCACGAGCGCCCACGGCTCATTATGAATCTTCTCACCCCAGACGAGATACTGCTGGCGAATACTCATGATTTCATGGTCGGTCATGGTGCGAATGAACGTCACTCGACCAGCCACCAGGTGACCCCAGGCCCAGTGTCCGTACTCGGGACGAACCGGGTTGTGCAAGGACCAAAGTGCCACCCCGTCACACGCTCGACTCGTAAAGAACTGCTTCTCCTTAGACATTATGTATCTCCATTGTCTGCCTAAACAAAACCCACCTTGCACGACTGCGAGGTGGGTTTTGGGCTCAAAAGAGTCATTACGATATCCGTGGAGCACACAACCAACCTCGCACTGAAGCGAGGAGAAGGACGACCACGAGGACGTTCATTCTAATTGGCTGTGTCTGCATATGTTTATAGTAGCAGTTCATTGGCAGGTTGCAACTAACGCCACAGACACACATTGCAAATTAAGGCTTTCATGGTATATTGGCCCTACGAATTGGTAGCCACTCTACTCCTACCCTGAAGTTTTATTTCTTAAGCCCAACCACTTTGCAAAACCAACAAAAAGACTCGTACACTCAAAAGGTAAAAACCCGCATTAATCAGGCTATTAAGGCGAAAGAGCTACGTGTCGTTGGTCCAGAAGGTGAAAACTTTGGCGTCCTCTCCGTCGCTGATGCTCTCAAGAAGGCCGACGAACTCAATCTCGACCTCATCGAGATTAGCCCGAATGCCAACCCACCCGTCGCCAAAATCATGGACTACGGTAAGTTCCGCTACGACACGGGCCGTAAGGCGAGCGAAATGAAGGCGAAGTCACACGTGACCGAAACGAAGAGTGTCCAGGTAAAAATCGGCACTGGTGAAAACGACCAGCTCCTTAAAGCCAGTCGTGTTGCTGAGTGGCTCGAGGAGGGACACCGCGTGAAGGTCGACCTCTTCCTCTGGGGTCGCTATAAGTACATGGACGCTGCCTTCCTCAAAGAGCGCCTCGAGCGATTTTTGAAGATTATCCCGACTGAATATAAAGTCGCAGACGAAATGAAAAAGAGCCCAAAAGGCTACACTACCACCCTCGAGCGTATGCCTGGCACGAAGGTCCAAAAGCTCAAAGATGCCGCGAAGCCCGTCATAGAAGAGAAAAAAGCGCCAGCAGCTCCCCAAAAGAACAAGAAAAAGGATCTCGACACCCTCCTTGAAGCCGGCCTTATCTAAAATCACTATAAAAACACCCATTATGGATAAACAGCCAAAATGGGTGTTTTTGGTCGAGACCTATTGATATTTATGCCGAAATGCGGTATATTTCTGCCACCTTGCCAAATCCCCTTTTGGCAACCCGATCAAAACACGCAACTGTATACCGAGGTATGAGACGCTTCATTTCTCCGTCTCTCCTTCCGGGAATCCAGTGACATCTTTATTCATCAAACTAGAATTGGCATGAAGACCAACAAATCATTCACCAAGCGCATCAAGGTGACCAAGAACGGCAAGCTTGTAGCGCGCAAGCCCGGACAAAACCACTTCAACGCTCGCCAGACCGGACAGCAGCGACTTCGCCGCAAGCGAACCCAGCTTCTTAACTTCAGTAAGCGTATCTCACGACGCTTCCTTCCAGGTATGGGTGCCAAGCCATTAGCAGAAACCAACGGCAATACTGCCAAGTAACCTTTAGTTTTCGTATGTCACGTGTTAAAGGAGGATTGATGGCCCAGAAGCGCCGTCGCAATATCCTCGACCAGGTAAAGGGCTACCGCCTCCAGCGCTCAAAGAAGAAGCGTGTCGCCAAGGAAGCCATCTACCACGCGCAGCTCCACGCTTTCGCGCACCGTAAGGACAAGAAGAATGACTTCCGTCGTCTCTGGACCGTACGTATCAATGCCGCTCTTGCTGCTTTTGATATCAAGTACAGTCGCTTCATCAATCTGATGAACGTGAAGGGTGTGAAGCTTGACCGTAAGGTCCTCGCTACCCTCGCGAAGGATCGTCCAGATGCCTTCAAGCGTGTTGTTGAGGCGGTAAAGTAATCGTCAAACAATCATCAAAAAGACCAGTCCCTAGGACTGGTCTTTTTGTATCTGCGACTACCTCTTAGAAGAGATAACGCACTATGAAGTATAGTGAAGCTACGATAAGTGGCGTAAACGTACACATCATCGCTACTATCCGAGTGATACTGACTGTTGTTTTTGGACTGCGAAATACAAACGCATGCAAGACTCGTCCAACGAGTATCATGGCACCAAAAAGATACAAATAGACCGTGGCGACTCCGGTCAGTTCCAGCAGTAAGAGTATGAACAGCGAGAGCGGAATATACTCATTAAAGTTCGCATGGGCTCTCATCGCTACTCGTAGCTCAGGGACATCACCGTCCCCAACAGAGACCCGGTGTCGTCCGCGAAGGCGGATCACCCGTGCCGCGAGATAGATATACAGAAGCGTCGCTATAGCTGCAAAGAGTGTCGTAATAATCATACTAGAAATCTATTTCTACTTCTTCATTCTGGTCTGGTGCCTTGGCATTTAGGCCGAGGTAGTCGCGGAGGCGTTGGGTCAAGAAAAGTGACGACCGCTCCTCCCCCATCACCACAAATACCTGCTTCGCCTTAGCACATCCCTCAGCGACGAGCCCGAGGAGCTGGTCTCTATCGGCATGACCAGAATAACCGGCAATACGTGCGACTGATGCTTTTACTTTCACCTCCTTCCCATCAATCCGCACTTTCTTGGCACCATCCTGGAGAATACGCCCGATACTCCCAGCCGCCTGGTATCCGACAAGGAGTACCGTTGTCTTTTTATCATCAAGGTAGTTCTGCTCATGACGCTGAATCCGTCCACCATGACTCATACCTGAGCCTGCTATGATAACCTTCGCCCCCTTCTCTTCATCGATTTCGTGGGACTCTTTTACCGTGCGGGTGAACTCAAGACCAGAAAAATCAAAGATATCATCCCCTGCTTTGATTTGTGCCTGAATCGCTGGCGCGAGGTAGGCCGTGTAGCGACGATAGATATCAGTTACGCTTATCGCCAGTGGTGAGTCGAGAAATACCGGCAGTGGCGCAAGTTGCTTGCTCTCAACGAGATTGTTAATCTCAAGGAGCATGCCTTGCGTTCGCTCAAGCGAGAAGGCCGGAATGATAAGCGTCCCCTGCTTTTGCCGGGTTACTTCAAGATAGTGCTGAAGCAGTGCAGTGCGTTCCTCGACCTGCTCATGGAGCCGGTCACCATAGACACTCTCCATGACGAGGTAGTCATAGTCCTTTGGTATCTCTGGAGGTGCCAAGAGTGGTTGCGGTACATTGCCAATATCACCAGTAAACACAATCTTCTTCCCGCTGCGTTCAAGGTGAACCATGCCTGAGCCAAGAATATGCCCCGCGTCAGTGTAGTGCGCAGTCACCCCATCTGGGAGCGTGAAGGTCTCATGATACGCCACTGTACGCCAGAGGGATAAAGCCTTATCGATATCAGCCAATTCATAGAGCACCTCATACCCATAGCGTTCATACTCATACTCCATCACCTTGAGTGCATCGCGGAGCATAACATTAGCCAAGTCTCTTGTTGGTTCGGTCGAGTAAATCACCCCCGCAAAGCCATCGCGGACAAGCTTTGGAATTCGCCCGATGTGATCGGCGTGCGCGTGGGTCACGAGGAGCACGTCGATATGAGTCGGATTATACACAAACGGAACAGCATTCTGCTCGGCAGCAAAGCGATCACCCTGGACCAACCCACAGTCAACAAGAAAGGCTGCCTTGCCGGTATCAAGCATGAAGTTTGCACCCGTCACACTCCCCACCCCACCATAAAACCCAAGGATACTTTTCATAGATACTTTTTTATACCATGCGCGTGAGTGCACGAACGAGCAAATACCCCAACACAATACCAATCACCCCACAGGCGATATCAAGTGTGGTATCACCAACAAACCCAGGCTTGATACCTTGGTAACGGTAGATACCAAAAAGTTCCCATCCGACTAGAGTCAGCGCGAGGCTCACCGGCAAACGCCAACCACTCACCAGATACTTGCCAACGACACGCATTTCAACCAAAGTACCAACAATCAACATAAGCAACATCCCACCAAAGACATGCATCGGGATATCAAGCCAGGGGTACCGCCAGTAGAGTGAAAGTTGTTCAGCCAGAATGTGGAGCACCGCAAATTGGACACCAAAGATGAGCGTAACAGCGTACGTGAGCTTCATGACACCATCGTACCACGACCGAACCCGATACGAAAAATCACCTCAAAGTGAGGTGATGCTTCGTGGGAACGACAGACGCATGCTCCTAGAAAAATTCTAGGTGGGTACCCTTTCTGAACACGGTCTGAAATCTCAAATGAATGAGTTCTCATTGGTGTTCACGACTGCAGGCAACCCTGCGTGTTATATAACCGGAACATACGTGATGTCGTTCCTTTGGTAGTATAGCAAAAACGGTACGACCTCTAAAGGGGTCGTGTCGTTTTTGCTGGTGATAGATTTAGTAACAGCCGATTTGTGTTCGCACAGCAGTACAAATTGCCGTACCAGTAAAATCACAACCTCTCGCAGTGTCACGTCCTGTCTGATAAACACATGACGGAATAGCGCCTGTATTGTTACCCCATGCGAGACCAGCTGTGCTACAGCGACCACTACAACCACCACCGCAAGATTGACTTGGGTAGGTTGACCAAGACTGAAATTGCTGCCAACCAGCTGGACAACTAGCAGCATTTAGACGACAGATCCTTTGACCATTTACCGTCAGTGGTGTCCCACCAAGCGCTGTACATTCAGCATCAGTACGACCTACAACAAGTGGTGGCGCAGCTGGCACGACTTGACACACAACCGATCCATCTGGATTGATCGCTCGAATGGCGGTTCCTTCAGGACAGCTAGTGATTATTCTCCCCTGTGGGGTATCAATACAATTGTAGCCAAGCGCATCACAATACCGGTCAGACCATATTGCCGAACGAGCTTGAATAGTGCTGGCATTAAAATTACCACTTTTTACCTGTGTCGTACTACCGGTGTTAATTGGAACATCGGCATTGTTATTTGGAGGTATCGCAGTTGGCGCACCCCAGGCAGCGCTCATAAACTGGAAGCCGAGGAGGACAAATACTGCTACAAATATACTGAGGAGCGTTCGGTAGGATTGCATGACATAAGTGTATCGTATCCGCAGTGCACATTACACAAAACTCCCCAATGGGGAGTTTTGTAGTATCAAGGACGGATTAATGATTACTCGTTTGAACCATCAAAGTTGACATCGTACATGATGCGTTCTTGCGCAGTCACGTAGTTCATCACTTCATCCTCACTCAGCCAGAGAGCAATTTCGCGCTCTGCCTCTTCAGGAGCGTCTGAACAGTGAATGAGATTTCGTACTGCACGGTCTTCGTAGGCTGAGTGAGCGTATGAGTCAATAGTGTAGTCACCACGAATGGTACCGACATCTGAGGTGGCTGGTTCAGTTGAACCAACAAGCTTCTTAATCACGGCGACTGCCTGGTTACCCTCCCACACCATTGCTACCACTGGAGCAGCACTCATGTACTTGGCATTTGCTCGGATGATATCCTTACCATACTCAATTGCCTCCTTCTCGACTGGCTTACCTGCGGCCTTGAGATTCTCGACGATACCGTTACCCTTCTTCAAAAACCAGGCTTCGTCCTTGTTGTAGTGTTGGAACAGACGCGCTTCATCAGCCACAAACATCTTCATCGCGGTGCACTTCAGTCCCGTCTGCTCAAAGCGACGAATCACCTCACCCATGAGTGAGCGCTGAACGGTATCAGGCTTAAGGATAACAAAGGTTCGTTCTTGGTGTGGGTGCTTCATGGTAAATATAAGTTACAAAATAACGTCGCTACAATAACACGAAATCTACAGAATTAAAAGTCGACGTCGCTTCTAGACCTTGGTCAAAATGAGTGGACCATCTTCGGTAATAGCAACCGTATGCTCAAAGTGAGCGCTCCAGGTGCCATCAGATGTATACACACTGTAGCCATCGCCTTCATCATCAAAATAGACGTCAGCCTTACCGAGATTGACTATCGGCTCAATAGCATAGACATGCCCGACCTCAATGAGAGGACCTTGACCCGCCTTACCGACATTTGGAATCATCGGCTCTTCATGCACCGCGTACCCCACCCCGTGACCACAGAGAACCTCAACTGGACTCATACCGCGACTTTTTACAAACTCCTCAATCGCGTGACTAATGTCCCCAATATGATTACCTGGCTTAGCCTCTTTAATCGCATGTGCGAGCGCCTCGCGGGTACAGGCAATGAGCGATGACGCCTCTTTACTAATCTCCCCCACCCCGACCGTAATACCAGAATCAACAATCATACCCTGGTAGCCAATCGACATATCGATATTCACCACATCACCCTCTGTAAGCACGATCTCATCTGAAGGGATGCCGTGCTGCACACAGTCATTGACCGAAATACAGACCGCGGCCGGGTACGGTGTCGGGGCAAAGGTTGGATGATAGCCAAGGAGTACCGGTTCAACACCATATTCAGCCACGAGCTCCATTGCGAGATCATCAAGATCAAGCGTAGTCACACCAGGCTTAGCTGCCTCACCAAGACGCTTTAAAATCGTCGCCAAAATGCGACCCGCTTCTTGGAGGACATTGATTTCTTCAGGAGACTTCTTTTTGATACCAGACATGGCACCTACTATAGGGGAAAAAGCACTGGATAGCAATGAATCTGGATGATTGTGCTCTCATCTTTTTAACACGGGGAGGTGAAGAGGTACACTCAACTCGCACAAAAACCTTTCAGTTAACTGAAAGGTTTTGTCATTTTTCTAGATTAATTTGCTTTCTTTTAGAACTAAGACAGACTTTAATCGAGGTTGAGTGCGGTCACAATGGCAGCATGTACCTCATCGATACCACCGGTCCCATCAAGGTCATGCACGAGCGTGTTCGGGCGACCGCGGTAATACTCAATCACCGGAAGGGTTTCGTCTCGATACCAACGGAGCCGCTCTTCGATAGAATCGCTCGTATCATCAAGACGTGCTCGACTCTCCATACGCTCACGCACCACCTCTTCAGGAGTGACAAGATTTACGATATCGAGACTTTGACGATCAAAAAACTTGAACGCATCTTCAAGGTCAGGAATTTGCTTTAAGGTGCGCGGGAAACCGTCAATGAGTAAGTGGCTTTTCTCATCGAGCTGATCAAGCATTGCTCGGCCCCACAACACAGTCGTGATGAAGTCTGGCTGGAGGATACCAGTATTAAGGGTCGCCGCAATCTTATCCTCAGCGTAGGTCTCCTGTGTCGCTGCAAGCGCACGAAAGCGTCGCCCGGTCTGAATATCGACGACCCGACGACGATCACGCTCTTCTAGCACTACCTTAAGGCGCTCAATCTGAGTACCCTTACCACTCCCCTGCGGTCCTATAAAAATGACAGTTTTGATATCCATATGCAAATACTAACGTTATTAAAGTTCCTACGATGATAAAACGTTAAAGATGTGCTGACGCACCTCTTCCTGAGACTGCGACCCATCGATATCAATAAGGGTCCCGCGTGACCGGAAAAATTCTATCGATTTTTCGGTATAGGTGTGATACTCCTCTAGACGCTTCTCGACTGACTTCGGGGTATCAACCACATCACGCGCGCGAGCAGCACTGCGATCGCGCACCTCGTCATCAGAAATCCGAAGATTAAAGACAATATACGGACGGTTAATCCAGGTATGAATCTCATCGAATAATTCTGCCTCATTTGGCTTCTTAGCCACCGCCTCAAAAATTACCCGCTCTTGTTCAAACTGACTTACGAGTGCGTGGGTCATCCAATATGATGCCACCCATTCTGGCATCAGGTACCCACCCTCATACATCTCTTTCATCTTCTTCCCAAACACCGTTGGTTGCTGTGCTACCTCACGTACTTTATTTCCATTTGAGTAGAGCACGCCGCCGAAGTGATCAAGGATATGAGTAGCTTGCGTCCCCTTGCCTGAAGCAATCTTACCCATGAGCACAATACTCTGATACTTGGTCGTATATGTCATAACTCCCCTACGCTACCAAGTTTCAAACTGAAACGCAAACAAATCTCGTGTTACTATTACCACAATGAAGCGTAATCACATCATTACTATCTCTGGTAAACCCGGAAGTGGTAAGTCATCGACAGCAGATATAGTGGCTGAGCTCCTTGGCTATACCCGCCATTCATCAGGTGACATGGTGCGACAGATTCTCGCCGAAAAAGGCATGTCCCTTGCCGAATATAATGAGCGAGCGAAGAGTGACCATGCGCTCGATGACGCAGTGGACGATCGTCTCCGTGCCCTTCGTACTAAGAAAGATATCGTGGTTGATTCACGGCTTGGCTTTTACTGGATTCCAGAATCCTTTAAGGTGTACCTCGATCTCGACATCGAGGTGGCGACGGTACGCATTTATAAAGATGCAGTGAGTAATGCCTCACGCAGTAATACTGGCGAGGGTATCAGTTCGCTCGCAGCAGTATCAAAACAAGTCCGGACACGCATGGAAGAAGAGCGGTCTCGATTCCGCAACCTCTACCATATCGACCCATACGATCTCGCTCACTTTGACCTGATCATCGATACCTCGCGTCACTCGCCCCAGACCGTAGCCCTCACCGTCTACGATACCTATCGTCGCTGGCTCGTGACTGAAGTCTGGAAACAGGAACGGAGTGCGATACCAGCTGGGTACTCCTTCAAAAATCAATACTAGAGTCCTTTATACCGTTCCAAGATGTACCCTAGAAAAGATGGTGGCTTGCTTTCTATCGCTCGCAATGACGAAGGGAGTGTAGTTCAAAATAACGGAAGAAGATTACTATTTAAAACACAAAAGACCCCGTACAGGGTCTTTTGTGTTTCTGCCACCTCCTGAAGTGAGTCTAAAATTGCTTTAAATACGCGGCGCGAGAAAATGATAGAATTGCTGCAGATACAAGGCGAACAAAGAAAAAGAGCCGAGCTGTACTTGATTGTACTGCGAGGCTCTTTTTCTGTAGTTCAACGACGTAGATGTAGTGATTCTACCGTTTTCTTTTAGTACTCGCGGAGTGATACTTGAGCGTCGAGACGTCGGATGAGATCCAACACTACCGACACCACAATCAGAATCGCTGTACCACCAATCGCAAGCGCTGCAATACCGGTAGCCACCTGGAGTCCAACCGGCAACACCGCAATGAGTGCCAGGAAGGTTGCGCCAACGAGCGTCAAGCGCGTAATCAAGTTGCCGAGATACTCGGCGGTATGTTCACCAGGTCGGATACCCGGAATAAACGCACCATTACGCTGGAGATTCTTCGAGATAGCATCAGGATCAAAGGTGACCGCTGTGTAGAAGAAGGTAAAGAGGAATACCAGAACGAAGTAGGTCACTCCGTAAAGGAGATAGTCATTCATGAAGCTTGTCACCGCCGCATTTGCTCCCGCTACCCACGGCAGATTGAACGCCGAGAGGATATTAAGAACCATCTGTGGGAAGAGCAAGATTGAGAGCGCGAAGATGATTGGAATCACGCCAGCCTGGTTGAGGCGAAGTGGCAAGTATGAATTGTTACCACGAGTCGAGAGCATAAGATTACCTCGACTCTGCTTCGCGTGAGTAACCGGGACTACACGCTCAGCTTCAGTCATCACTACTACCGCGTAGATAACACCAAGCGTCAGGAAGACGAAGCCAATGTAGAGTGGGAGCTGGGCGGCGTCAAAGTTGAAGATGAGCTGTGAAAGCGTGGCTGGAAGACCAGCAAGAATACCAGCAAAGATGATGATAGACACACCGTTACCAATACCGTACTCGGTCACGAGCTCACCGAGCCACATGAGGAGAACCGCACCGGCCACCACCAAGATGACATTGAGCGCGAAATCAAACATCGTGAGATGTTGGATAACACCCTGACTCTCAAGGAGCTTAAGGAACCCAAAGCCCTGGAGAATTGCGAGTGGGAGCGAAAGCATACGACTGTATTGCGTAAACTTCGCTCGTCCTGCCTCACCTTCTTCAGTGTAGAGACTCTTCATCTTTGGCGACATCACCGTCAAAAGCTGCATGATGATGGAGGCCGTAATAAATGGACCCACACCAAGCATCACAATTGAGAGGTTGGCGAGCCCGCCACCAGAGAAGATATTGAGGAGACCGAGAAATTGGTTGTTCGCAAAGAATTGCTGCAACACAATCTGGTCAACCCCTGGAATTGGTACCGCCGCCAAGAAACGGAATACCACAAGCGCACCGAGTACGAAGAGGACTCGATTACGGATAGCTGAATCGGTAAAGATTATCTTGAGCTTTCGGAAAAAAGTTTGCATACCCAAGTAGTATACCGATTAAACTACCTTTCCACCAGCTGCCTCAATCTTAGTCTTTGCGGTTGCTGACACTTCACAGCCTTCGACCGTGAGAGCCTTCGTAATCTCACCAGTCGCGAGGATCTTCACCTGTGGAGCACGCTTGCGTACTGCACTGACAACACCAGCTGCGACGAGCGTCTTTGGAGAGACGGTATCCCCTGCCTTGAACGCAGTCTCAAGGACCGATACGTTCACGGCAATTGGGCGTACACGCTCCTCGTTTACGGTTCGTGAACGGTTGGTACCGTGACCACGGAGCTTTGGCAACTTCTTGATGAAGTCACGCATTTCAGGACGGGTACTGTTACCAGCACGGGCAGTCTGGCCCTTTCCACCGCGACCTGACGTCTTACCTCGCTTACCACCGCGACCAATGCGCTTGGCAGCCTTGCGGATAGTATCCCGCTTTAATTCATGGAGCTGCATATTATTTTGACTTCTTTAGAAGCTTGAGCGCCTCGACAGCAGCGCGAGCATTATTAAGCTTGTTCTTACTACGAGAGAAAATCTTCGCGGTAACATCCTTTACACCAGCGAGTTCAAGAACAGTACGGACTGATGAACCGGCTACAAGTCCACGACCTGGAGCTGGCATAATCATCACCTCACTTGAAGCGTACTTCGTGTGTACGTCGTGTGGAATGTGACTATCCTTGTTCATTGGGATGATAATCATGTTCTTCTTTGCATCGCGAACAGCCTTATCAATTGCAAGCTGAGTGTCACCGGCCTTGCCGATACCAACACCAACCTTACCCTTCTTATCACCCACGACCATAGCCACAGAAAAACTGAAGCGACGACCACCAGCCATCACACGCGTTACGCGACGGATACTGATAATCTTCTGATCAAATTCTGGGCGAGTGCGCTCGGGGCGACCGGCACCACCACGGCGTGGACGACGTCCACCACGATCACCTCCTCGTTCACCGCGGCGAGGGCGACGTTCAGTCGCTGCTTCACCAGCTGGTGCATCGGTTGCTGGCACCACTGGTGCCGCAGTCTCTGACTGTACGTCAGTTGTAGCTTCCTGCTGAGACATAATTAATGGTTATTGTAAGTAACTTCTTTTAGAAGGTAAGACCATTACCACGAGCACTATCAGCCAACGCCGCAATCATGCCCTGATACTTGAATCCACCACGGTCGAATACCACCGCAGTGATACCCTTTCCAGCCGCCTGCTTGGCTACATCGGCTCCAACAGCAACGGCACCTTCAGTCATCGTACCCTTGAACTTGCGAGAGTCAGACGATGCAATCGTTACGCCTGCCACATCATCGATGAGCTGCGCGTAGATAAAACGATTACTCTTAAAGACTGCAAGACGAGGTCGCTCAGCTGTGCCTGACACCTTAGCGCGAATACGATTGTGACGAGTAGCGCGCTTGGTCTGTTTGTATTGACTTTTTTCCATACTGAGACAGGGCTAGACAGCCTTCTTACCTTGCTTACGAATAATGAACTCTCCACGATAGCGAATACCCTTACCCTTGTATGGTTCTGGCTCACGTACCTTACGGACGTTTGCGGCAAACTGACCAAGGAGTTCAAGGTCGTGACTCGCAAGCGTGATAGCAGACTTCTCAACGGTCGCGGTAATACCTGCTGGAATCGCAAGTACCACTGGGTGTGAGTATCCCATACTGAGTGAAAGGTCTGTTCCCTTTACTTCAGCACGGTACCCGACTCCTTCAATATCGAGGATCTTTGTAAAACCAGTACTGACACCAGTGACCATATTGCGGAGATGTGCCGCATAGGTACCCCAGAGGGCTGGTGCGAGATCGGTCTTACCTGGAGCAAGCTTTACCTCACTTCCTTCAACGGTGATTTCTACATCAGGGCGCACGGCGCGCACCAATGTTCCCTTTGGACCTTTGACAGTCAATTGACCATCAGCCACGGTTACTTCTACTCCTGCTGGAATAGCAACCGGCAATTTTCCAAGACGACTCATATTACCAAATGATAAAGAGCTGCTCACCACCAACATTCTTCGCCTTAGCTTCCACGTTTGTGAGGATGCCGGCTGGTGTTGAGAGGATGAGATGACCCTTACCGAATTTTACTGGGTGGATAGTTTCGACCTTTGCGTAGAGACGGCGTCCTGGCTTACTGATGCGCTTTACACCAGTAATACGATGGGCTCCGTCTTCGTACTTGAGCGTTACCTCAAGTGTCTTCTGTGCCCCCTTGCCTGCTGGCGCTGCAGCTTCGATATATCCTGCCTCAACGAGCTTCGTTGCAATTGCATGACGGAGCTTTGAATACGGTGTTGATACGGTCTTGTGACCAACCACACCCGCATTTTTGAGACGGATGATGAAATCGCCAATTACGTCGCCTACCATGATGATTTCTTAATACCTGGGATAAGTCCTTCGTGGGCGAGCTCACGGAAGCAGATTCGACAAATGTCAAAATCACGCAAGTATCCGTGCTTTCGGCCACAGAGCTTGCAGCGTCGGACGACGCGTGAAGCATACTTCGGGGTACGCGCTGCGCGTACCTTGATTGATGTTCGAGCCACTGTGTTGTGAAATTATGAGGCCGTATCACTGAGAATTAGTGACGTGCCCCCTTGTAAATAAGCGCAGAAAAAGGTTATAGCGAGCCGATTCGTATGAACCACGATGACTCTACCCTCTTCGCACACCACGATACCGAGATTATCGATGAGATACTTGGTACCGCAGATGGCCATACAGTACCAGAAAATCAATAAATTGCAATGATTTTGACTACTGTCAAAGCGTCCGCTAATACTAGACAAATTATATAGTTAGGGTATAGTATTTTTAGTTAAGCACACCACGGAGGTTTATCGTGCAGCAAACAAAAACAACGATTCTTCACCACCTCAAAGAGACTAGTGTCCAGGCAATTGCAGTCGCAATTGCAGGCTGGCTCGTCGGTGCAGCGAGTTTTCTAGGTATTATTGGAGGTATAATGGTCACGAACCGTCCCCCCAATGAAATTGGAACTGGGTCAGTACTCGATCAGTTATCTTCTACACCCACGCTGATCACCATCTTTACCATGAGCACGCTTTGCCTCCTGTTCTCATTGTTCTCGATTCCAGTCTATGGTCTCCTTCAAAAGAAGGTGGAGGCTCTCGACTTCGAACGGATGTACCGTGAGCTGCCCGCACTGATGAAGGAGGCAATGTACCTGTATCAAGTAGAGCTGGCCAAGGACGTGGGCGATTACATCGCCTTCCATCGACTGATGGAGCGCTTGCGGAGTGACTACCCCAACATGAAGCAAGAACTGCTCACGCTAGCCGGGGAAATCAGCCGCTTGTCGACCACCGACTTTACACCGTTAACCGCCAAAATGAGTGAGCTCAAAAAGCTCATTGAGGCAGTGCAGGTCGAAGCAGAGCATGGTGGAAAAACGCTCGAGCAAGGACGTCAGACCGTCTCTGAACTTGGACCGCAGGTGCGGGACATTCAGAGTCATGCCCGGAGTCACACCATCATGGCAGACTATGTTCTCAAAGAGCTCGAGCGGATGACTGAAGCGGTACGACAAACACTTCCCGCTTCACCTGAACCAACGACCAATGTTGTCTCTATCCGTCCCGGAGAGTGACGACACGGCGGCCACACCAAGGGCCGCCTTTTCTTTACCAGACAAAAACCGACTCAGTTGAGTCGGTTTTTGTTATGCTATCTCGTTACTTACGCGAGTGGCAATCCAACGTGACGGAGGAATGCTTCTGCTTCAGCCTTAGTCTTCGCTGTAGTGACAATAGTCACTGCGAGTGAGAATGAATCCTTGAGTTCATCATCGCCACACTCTGGGAAGATAGTACTGTCCTTGATACCGATGGTGATATTACCCATATCATCGATAGCAGTTGCCTTCAGACCGCGGAAGTCACGAGTCTGTGGCAAGGCGATGTGTACCAACTTGTCCATGAAGTGCACCATATGCTTACCGCGGAGGGTAATCTGGTAGCCAATGATTTCACCAGCACGGAGCTTGAATGATGCAATTGACTGCTTGGCTGGACGTGGTGACGCCTTCTGACCAGTGATGAGTGAGAGACGATCACGGATGAGCGCTTCACGTTGCTTATCAGAAACGCGACCGGTACCCACTGATACGACGATTTTCTCAAGCTTTGGTGTCTGCATGACGTTGGTGTAACCAAACGTACCCTTGAGGGCCGCAAACGCTGAAGCGAGCTTTGTCTGTGTAGTTTCCATATGCGTTAGATTTTCTTACCACTTTTGCGAGATACGCGCACCTTGGTACGCTTCTCCCCTTCACCTTCAAAGATGTACCCAACACGCACTGGCTTGCCACCCTCGAGGAGTGCAACATTTGATGCATCAATTGGCATACTCTTCTCAATGATCTGACCCTGTGAACGTGTACGACGACTCTTCTGGTGCTTTGTCGCAACGTTAACGCCCTCGATAACGACCTGGTTCGTATCCTTCATTGTGCGAAGAATAGTACCTGTCTTCCCTTTATCCTTACCGGCAATAACTTGCACAGTGTCTCCTTGCTTGATTTTCATACAAATACAATACTTAGCGACTACACGACCTCAGGGGCGAGTGAGACGATTTTCTGATAACCAGCTTCTGCGAGTTCACGAGGAATTGGACCGAAGACGCGGTTCGCCTTTGGCTCCTTCTTTACCTTGTCAACGAGTACGACCGCATTGTCGTCAAAGCTTACGTACGAACCATCCTTACGACGGTACGGCTTAACCTGACGAACAACTACGCCGTAGACAACATCCTTCTTCTTGACGGCCTTGCGTGGCTCAGCAGTCTGGACTGCGAGCACCACCATTTCGCCAAGCTCAGCGTAACGCTTCTTTGAGCCGCCCAAGATCTTGAACACGCGTCCGATCTTGGCACCTGAGTTGTCCGTGATACGGACAATAGTCTGTGGTTGAATCATAAGCTATGCATTACTTGGTGATAAGCTCAAAGCACTTACGCTTTGAGAGTGGACGCGTCTCGCGGATGTCGACCACCTGTCCAACCACTGCTGTGTTACCAGCATCGTGAACAAGGTACTTCTTTGTACGACGCATGAACTTCTTGTACTTTGGATGCATCACGTACCGCTCTACGGCGACCGTAATGGTATCCTTCATCTTGGTGCCAACGACCGTCCCCCGAAGGACACGACCATTCTTGGTTGTAGATTCTGTTGCCATACCTGTTACTTGGTGTCACCCTGACGGCCACGAGCGTTGAGTTCAGTGAGTGCGCGTGCAATGGTGAGCTTAGCCTGACGGATAATTGATGCCTTCTTTGTGAAACGGTCCTTGAAGCGCTCACTGCGGAGTTCTTCGCGGGTAGTGGTGATGAGCTCCTCTAGTTCACCAGCACTCTTCTTTGCGATATCGATGTATTTCATAGTCGAGCTGATTACTTAAGAGTGGCGGCTTGCTGAGCCTTCGTGACCACCTTGGCTTTTAATGGAAGCTTGTTGACTGCCTTGCGGAGTGCCTTGCGAGCAATCTCCTCTGAGGTAGCCCCCTTTACTTCAAAGAGGATACGACCTGGTTCTACTTCAAAGACGTAGTGGTCAAGATCACCCTTACCCTTACCCATCGGTACCTCAGCTGCCTTCTTGGTGATTGGACGGTCTGGGAAGATACGGATGTAAATCTGACCAGTCTTACCAAGGGTACGTGAGATAACGCGACGTGCCGCTTCAATCTGATTTGATCGCACGCGTGATGGCGTGGTGGCCTGGAGTCCAATCTCACCAAATGAGATGGTAGTTCCACGAGTGGCTGGGCGCTGACGCTTCGCTTCACTCTTACGACCTGTCTGCCACTTTCGGTGCGCTACTTTCTTAGGAAACAACATAACGATTAACGGTTACGTGGTGCACGCTCCTTGGTAGCGGCAGCGCGTGGTGCTACTGCTTCTTGACCAGCCTTGCGGTCACCAAAGATATCACCCTTGTAAATCCACACCTTGATACCAATCGCTCCGTATGGGAGACGAGCAGTAACACGGGCAAAGTCGATATCCGCTCGAAGTGTCTGGAGTGGAATACGACCTTTCTTGAGCTCTTCGATACGCGCCATATCAGCACCGCCGAGACGACCTGAGAGCTTGATACGAACACCCTGTACGTCACGATTGGCCATCACCTTTTCGATGGTCTGCTTCATAACGCGACGGAAGGTCATTCGCTTCTCAAGTCCTTCAGCAATCATCTGACCAACGATATTAGCACTACTCTCTGGAGAACGAACCTCCTCGATGTCGAGCTTAATCTCTGGCTTACTGATGAGCTTTGACTGACGGAAGAGCATGTCGAGCTCTTGCTTGAGCTTGACGGCACCCTCACCACTACGACCGATAATCATACCTGGTCGAGCAGTCTTAATAATGATGCGTACCATCTTTTCGTTTCGCTCGATTTCTACCGTGTCTACCGACATACCCTTGAGACGCTTCTCGAGGAACTTGCGGATAGCGGCATCAACGCGAATGTACTCACGGTACTGCTTTGGGTCGGTGGTGAACCAGCGACTCTTCCAGTCGCGGATAATACCGACACGCTGTACATATGGATGTGCTACGTGTGTCATAAATTATTTGGTACCGAGTTCAATGGTAATGTGACTTGAACGCTTGTTGATGCGAGACGCTGAACCACGAGCTCGTGGCATGAAGCGCTTCTGGGTTGGTGCCTTATCAACTGATACGAACTTAACGATCAAGTGATCTGGATTAGCACCAGCCTGCTTCGCGTTTGCAACAGCAGAGAGGAGAAGCTTGTGGAACTGTGTCGCTGCACGCTTTTCAACGAATTGCAGAGCGTTGAGCGCAACCGCTACCTTCTTACCTCGGATAACATCAGCAACCAAACGCACTTTGCGTGGTGACTGACGGTAGTTTTTGAGAATTGCTTTCATAATACGAGGTTACTACTTCTTCTTAGCGGTTGGACCAGAAGCCTTAGCAGCCTTAGCAGCTGCGATTTCAGCTTCTTTCTTCTTCTGTTCAAGTTCCTTCTGCATCTTACCTCCGTGACGGTGGAATTTCTTCGTTGGTGAGAATTCACCAAGGCGGTGACCTACCATTTCTTCTGATACGGTAACTGGAATGTGCTCCTTACCATTATGAACGCCAAAGGTGAATCCGACCATTTCCGGCGCGATTTGACTATCGCGAGCCCAGGTCTTCACTACACCACCCTCTCCGGGTTTCTTTCCGGCGATCTTTTTGAGGAGCTTCTCGTCTACGTATGGTCCTTTATAGAGTGATCGTGACATAACTTGTATTTACGAATAAATCCGCACACTAAGGTGCGTTCTGTAGAGAACCCCTCAAAAAGACAGGTAACGGCCGGCCTCAAGAGGGGTTCCCACGCCTCAATGTTCTTCTTTTGACACTTCCTATGGTGATATATCGTATATCACCCGAGGTTGGAACGCCCAGAATACTACGGTAAAAGCCCCTAAAAGTCAACAAAATCGGACATTCTCTTCGACCTTTGCTATACTCGATACATATATATGATAACTCCCTCACACCTCATCTACAGCTGGGCGGTCGCAAAATCGACCGAGACTACCACCCCGCCAGCTGAGCAACGCCATCGCACCCTCGCCTTTATCCTTGGTGCCCTCCTGCCGGACACCCCGGTCTATATCTTTTTTATTGTAAATGGACTCATTCTCGGCTATAGCCACGAGCGACTTTGGGATGATATGTATTTTAACTCCGACTGGTCTATCCTCTTTACCTTGAGCCATTCCCTCCTCCTCTGGCCATTGTTAGCACTATTTGGACACCTCCTCAAGATTAAACTCCTCGTACCGCTCGCGCTATCTGCCCTTCTTCATATCGGCGTCGACTTCCTTGTTCATACCGAGGATGCGTACAAACACTTCTGGCCCCTCACCGACTGGCGATTTGTAAGTCCCGTCTCCTACTGGAACCGCGCTGAATACGGGCAGTATGTTGGGGTCTTAGACAGTCTCCTCATCCTTGGTCTCCTCACGTATCTGTTCACTCGCTACCAGACGACATGGTTCCGACTATTCATCAGTGTCCTTGGTACTCTTTACACCATTCGATTATTCGCTGAAGTCATCATTGCCTAGATATGCCCCGACCCCGTGGTAGCGAACACACTACTTTGACGGAGACCGCTGAGGAGGTGGTCAAGGTACTGAAAACCTTCCCGGCAATCAAAATGATTGCTCCAGGTATCATCGACCCAAAACGCTCCGGCAAGCGGTTTGTCACTATCGTTCATACAACCGGTGGTTTTACCTTGATTATCTCGGGGACTGGTGTCCAAAAGATTGCCGTACATCTCACTGACATCAGTAAGCGACACGAGGTAGTGAAAGCCCTCGTCACCCACAAACGCCTCACCGCCTTTCGCTTTAACGAGCGAGATAAGCAGCTAACCTAGATTAGGCCGCCTTCCGTTCATATACTACCGGTACAAATGGATGCTTCGTATGTGCAGTGTACGCTGCGATGAAGTCTTCGATATCTCCGTCCAGTTCTACTTTACACTCAGTACGCAAGGTCTCGCGAATCACCGACCCAAGATTACCGAGCATCGTCGCGTAATCAAATCGTCCACTCTCCGTGTAACCATGAGCATGATGGTAAGTTTCGATATAATCTGCAATCGCTTTACCAAGCGACTCACTCTTAAACTGCACATAATCGGCTGCTTCAAGCGGAGACAGCTGACGCAATCCTTCATTCATCTTTATTACTTCAGACATATGTATTATTGTAACAGTTAACTGACAATCAACTCTTTGAAATCTTACTAATCGTTCGGATCAACTTTTGCTTCTTCAAAGGTTACCGCTGGCATCGAATTGGCATCCTCAGCAAAACGGACAATCGGTGGATGCTCAACACCTTCCGGATACACCGGGGCTTCATGAACAATTATTTCAGAACTTGATGCTGTTACCATATCTGGCATCGGTGGTATAACTGGCATAGCCTTCATTTGATACCAGGCTATCGCGAGCACGCTTGCTACCAATATGAAGGTGGCGATTGCTCCAATAATGAGGGCCTGCTTGGTCATACTAGCGACAGTAGAGTGACATAATCATCACATTGCGAGCTGAGGCTCCACCCCAGGCCCAGGTACCACTCGCGGTCAGGTAGTGCATGCCGTTATCACCGGGAGAGCTGTACGAGTGCGTCGAGCTCCAAACCGGCCTACTGCCCGGCAAAAAGTAGTTACACACCCACTCCCGCTCGGCTGTACCATGATACACACCGGACACGTTCCATGAACGGAACCCGGGGACACCATCAGTTTGAAGCTCATACGAGAGCGCGTGTCCACCCACAATCCAAATACCCATATTAGTTCCTGGTACAAAGTCCTCAACGCCGTAACTAAGCGCTTTTCCTTCTTGCGCTAACTGCGTGATTGACTTACCAGTACAGTTACCTGCCCAATTTTCTGTATAAAAGGTGCCATCGAGACGGTAAATCTTATAGGTGCTACCGGCCGGACCATAGTAGTACGCATAGCCATTATTGTATGGCAGGTACCCGCCGCGATAGACATTAGTCACGCCGTTTGTTTCGTTACAAATAATTGAATCTGGCCAATCTTGTACCTGGGTACGGAGCTTTTCTGGATCACCCCCCTGTGCTGCTAGATCAATACAATTGGCACCAAGTGAATCACAATATCGATCTGAGCGAACTTCGGTGGTCGCACCAAGGATTGGTGCTAGTAAATTACCGAGCTTTGTTTGTGTTGTTGAGCCAATATTGATCGGAGCGGTAACATTGCCTCCAGGCGGAGTTGAGGTCGGCGCCGTCCAAGTTGCTTCAATAAAACTATAGCTTGTGAGGAGACCGGCTGCAATTACTAATACAAGGACACTGAGAACATTCTTCATGCATATATTATATATGTATGTAGCTATGGTGCGAGTGGGTCAGGTGTATTAGTCTCAGTAGTGCTTGGAGTAGTTGGTGATGGCTCAGGCACTGATTCCTGTACCGGCTCGGTAGTTGAACTTTGATCACCTGGCACCTCTGGCACCGGTTCAGGTTCTGGTGCTGATGGAGGTGGTATTGGTGTAGATGTATTACTACTATTTGAGGCGCCAACAGTACCACAACCCCACACACCGCTGTTGGATACCAATGTCTGACCGTGCCACGTGCAGGCAACAGTTATTTCCAGCTTCATCACAGTATTCAGCCGACCACATATGATTTGTAGCTGCTACAATATTAGCAGCAAAGTTCCCTGCCTTAGCCTGGGCACTTGAACTGACATCAATGGGAGCAGGAACATTGCTATTTGGCGGTGTATCAAGCGATGGCGTCCACGAAGCCGGCAAAAAGTTATAAGTCACGAGTATAATCTCTGCACATAACAACAATAATAATATGAGGGGTCGAACGCTTAAACACTAAAGAGTATTTCATACAATGACTATAACAACATGCCGTCGTTTAAAATAAACAAGTGCATACGACGTACTATGGACAATTTGGTATTGGTGGCACTGCTGCGTTACAGATATTAGTCATCGCCCAGGTACCATTTGCCTGACAGGTCATGATACCTACGTTTGGACTGAGTGGTTGGTTAAAACCAGTAAAACAACCAGTCTGGGCCGTCCGACACTGATACCCAGTACTGTATGACAGTCCTTTATATAGACATGGAGCATGGGACGGTACTGCTTGACAAGTCACCGAGCCATCACTATTTACGAGACGTATTGCTTGTCCAGCTGGACAGGTACCACTAACCCGTTGCTGTACAATTGATGTACTAGCGCTAATAGTTCCAGCACTTGTGATCGTAGTAGGGTTCAATGCTATACCATATCCTCCGGTGAGTGAGGTTATACCTGATCCACCCCCAGATCCAGGCGCAGCACAATTATTACCAAGGGCGTCACAATAGAGATTTGAGCGCATCTGATGCGTGGCAGCAAAAATTGTAGCCATAATACTACCAGACTTAGTTTGCGTTGAAGTGCCTATGTTAATCGGCTCTAGGGCATTATTATTAGTCGGTACTCCAGATGGTGGTGACCAGACTGCATAGAGTATAGTAAATGATACCAGCAGAATACCAGCTGCTAATCCAAGACTAAAAAAATATGTAATATATCGTAAACTATTCATAGTACTTTTCATAAAATTACGGACAAACCATTTCTGGTGGCGGCTGAGCGACACAGCCTGTAGCAGATGGTGCCCATGTGCCGTCTGCCTGACAGGTAATCATAGAAGTCGAGGATCCTGAAGAAAAGCCGAGAGAACACGTAGACCGAGCAGTCCGACAACGAAAGCCTTGGCTATATGTTAATCCATTAAGTGTACAAGTACCTGCTAGTCCCATGGCTGCCTGGCAAACTACCGTACCATCAACATTAATAGATCGAAGCACTTGCCCTGCTGGACAAACGCCTGAAATACGCCGCTGAACATAATTAACATCCAAACTAATACTACCTGTACTGGTAATCGTAGAAGGATTTAAAACGATACCAGGACCAGCAGTAAGACTAGTTATGCCACCCCCACTTAATGGAACAGAGGGGGCACAATTATCACCTAGCGCATCGCAATAAAGGTTTGAACGCATTTGATTTGATGCAGTAAATATAGTAGCCATAATCTCACCAGCTTTTTCTTGCATCAATGGCAACCTAGTGAGCGGTGCAGGCACATTTTGACCAGGAGCTGGTGAGGCGGGTGCCGTCCACGCTGCCGACAAAAAGCTATATCCAACCAGTGTAATGACCCCAAAAAAAATCAGGGTAACTGGAATGGCAAATAAAAAAGTTCTTCTCATTACAAGTATCATAGCATCTCCAACCACCCTGAGTACGATATAAGTAACTCACAATGCTTGACGAGAACGCAAACGCCACGACTGTCGTCGAAAACTATTGACCACCTCGGAGGCTGACTATGGTGTTCCCTCAGTCATTGTACCACTAGTCTCAGAGATTAACTCTGTAGCGCCACCTTGCGCTTCATTCGTGTTTTCGGGAACAGTATTTTCTACTTCAGGTATCGGTTCGGGCAATTCGCCATCAAGCAGAGATTCTGGTTCAGGTGCAGGTGTCGGTACGATATTTTGTGCTGGAGCTTGTGCGTTTTGAAGGAGTGCATTGAGCTGATTACGATCGATACACGTCTCTCCCCCAGCGTCTACGACACAGATTTCATTCGTACGAAGTCCCGCGACGGTGAGCACTCCATCGACGAAGTTGCGTGCCAACGTGACAAGGCGACCCCAAATAGTATTAGTATCGAGACTGAGTGCGTTCTCATCACCAAGCGAGGCAAGGTCGAGCTTAAGCGCGGTGTGGTAACTCACATACACTCGGATAGTACCTGTCGCAGCGTCGCCTGAGAACGATTCGAGCGCATACGCCACTGCTCGGTCACCAAAATTAGCACGCATACCGACTCCAGCGGTTGTAGACGAGATAGTAATTGAATCACCAACCTTAATTGGGCCATTATCAGCGTTGACCATGAGCGGCACCTGTCCGATGAGCGACACGAGCGCATTATCTTTAGCATACTCAGCGTCACAGTTATTGTCTCGCGCCCGACAAATAGGACCGTTACCTATAAATCCAGGATTGGTGGTAATAATACCAAATGGCACCTGTCCGGGCTCTGCGCGCTTTACCCCCTTCTCATAGTCAGCATCAAGCATAACGATTTCTCCCGCCGTCGGCATCTCCTCACCATCATCAACTGGGAAGTACTCAGCGAGGTCGGCTGCAGTCGTGGTATACGCTACCGCACTGGCACCACCTTGAATCTTTCCCGCAACAGTACCATCGCCAGTTGAGAACCCTACGAAGTAGTTACCGGCGTTACGAGAAGCGTTAGCAATTGCCAACGAGATAAGGAGTCCATCGGCACTGGTCGATGAATTAGTGTTGCTAATACGAGCCACATACCCTGACACCTGATCATCAACTACTTGGAGGCGGTGTGTCGGTGACGTCGTACCGATCCCAACAAAACCACTCGCATCAATATTAAGCCGACGATTACCCGATCCGTCAGCAAGGATAATATTATTTGAGAGTGTTGCTGAGAGTCCAGTGACACCCGCACCGATAATGGTGTTACCAGTACCAGTGGTAATCCCTCGGCCTGTATTATGTCCAATCAAGGTATTAGCACCGGTTGAGGTAGCGCTCGTAATATCGTACCCAGCACGGAAGCCGATAATGGTACTTGATGCGCCACTGACATTAGAGAAGAATGCGTCCGAACCGATGATGGTGTTTTCAAATCCATTTCGAGTTGAGTAGCCAGCATTCACTCCGATGGCAACTGAATCATATCCCGTCGTCAAGAGTCTCATCGCATTGACGCCGAGTGCAGTGTTTTCGTAGCCGCTCGTTTGTGAAACGAGTGAATACCAACCAACGGCAGTATTGTAGCTACTTGATGTTGCATTGGAGAGCGCTGTCGAACCAATCGCCGTATTGTAGAAACCAGTTATATTGCTGCCGAGGGCTGAATCACCTATTGCGGTATTATCAAATCCAGTAGTATTGGCATCAAGCGACAGGTATCCGATAGCGATATTGCCAGTACCCGTCGAGTTGTTTGCCAGCGCCCCTTCACCGAGTGCGAAGTTCTGGCTACCGGTAGTGTTCGCATTTAGGGCAAAGTTACCAATGGCCACGTTCTGAGTTCCCGTACTGTTATTCTGCAAAGCATATGCACCAATCGCCACATTACGATTACCCGTAGTATTGAAATACATTGCTCCGTGACCCACCACGACATTTTGATATCCCGTAGTATTTGAAAACATTGTTTCTGATCCAATGGACACGTTTCTATACCCGCTCGTATTTGAATATTGTGACCAGGTACCAATTGCCACGTTGTCATACGCAGCGGAGGTAGCGGTGTACATCGATTGAAAACCGATGGCAATATTATCGACCGATGAAGAAGACACTAATCGACCTGCTTCAAGACCAACAAAGGTGGTGCGGTCACTCGAAGATGCATACAAAGCTCGGATATTACCAATTTCAAGACCAGATAATGGATTAGCAATGTTTACCGTTCCATTGACGGTCAAGAGGTCGGTTGGTGTACTCGTTCCAATACCCACATTACCCGCATCTGAGAGGAGCATCACGAGCGATGGCGCACTACCAGACGTCGTATTTTGCTTGGTATAAAAGCCCATCGAACCACGAGAATTACCACCGGTGCGCTGGAAGACTATAGCACCGCCAACATTCGTATCATTAGAGGTGACGGTAAAGCCGATACCAGTACTCGAACCAACGCCTGAACCAACGTTATTACGGAGCCCAAGTGCGTAACTACTCATGTTTGCTAAGTTTTCATTGAGCGGATCCCACACCTCTGTTGCACTATGGTTAATTTGTAGTCGTGACGACTCAAACGTATCACCGATTGCCATAGTGCCGCCGAAGTAGTTTCTGGTAGTGGCCCCTCGTGCGTAGACACTATAATTACTACTTGTCCCAGCTGTTTGTGGCTCAATATACAATCCATACGCAGTACCAATCGCGCCAGCACCAGTATCATTAATCGTATCGAGGTAGAGACCCCAAACCGCGTTAACGTTTCCGATACCTGTATGATTGACCTCAATTTCAAGTCCTGAGATACCAGATTGCGTTGAAGTAGCGCCGTTCGTCACTGTTACAATACCTCCCCAGATGTTTCCACCAGCACTCGTGGTAGTTCCAAAGTTGTTTACCAGCGACTTAAATCCGTAAATTTCACCAACTGTGCCGTAATTTTGTGCGAGACTGTTAACCCCAACCTGATCACCACCAGACACTAGTCCGTAATTATTAGCTAATGCTGAGAATCCATCAAATACCGTTGTTGTACCAAAATTGTCCGGTCTCGTTCGTACACCATAGAGAAATGTGGTAGAGCCACTATTAGATACGTCAGCAAGCAGGGCGCCAGCACTTACGACCTGAGATAAGCTGTTAAAGGTCGCACTCATACGATTAGCATAACCACGCTGTACGAGCCCAGTACCACTCAAAGTTACAGAATTGTAATTACCGGTCACCTCAGTAAACGTCGACGACGTTGTGCTCGGTACATCCATAATGGCATCAAGCGCAGTAGCAGCGAGCAAAGTTGAAGTGGTGCTTGGCCGTAATGTTACCCGTGCCTCAATGCCACTGAGGTAACTTGCTAGGAAATCAGCGTTCGTAGTGAAATCCTCATCGACGCTCAACATCGTCCGGTAGGTTGATGTGGTACTCAGTGATGGTGCATTATCACCAACCGACACTCGACCGACAAAGCGACCATTCCCCACTAAAGTGAGTCGATCAGTTGGTGTCGTAGTGCCAATACCAATATTACCGGTATCCGTAATACGGAGACGTTCAAGTGCATTCGTTGAAAATCCAAGCTGTTCAGCACCAGGAGTAAACATTCCTGACCCAAAACTGTCAACAAACGAATACGCGGGAGTGCTACTAACACCAGCATTATTAGCTGAAATAAATACCGCATCCCAGTAATCAGGGTTTAATTCACCAAAGTATTCACTATAAAAACCTATTTCAGAAAAAGTAAATGAATTTACACCGTTATTCACTATACTAATAAGACCGCTCGGACTATTTTGATCTGATACAAATCCAGTATCTACGTCGTTTACAAATGCGTACGAGAGTGTACCTGAAGCAATATCACCCTGACTCGCAAAAATTTGCCCCCGAGCATTGATTGTGGTGCTACCGTTTACTATGAGACTGCCACTCATACTGGTAGTCGCGAGACTGGTCGTCCCCACGACCGTGAGGAGACTGCTTGGTGAGGTGGTGCCAAGACCAAAGTTGCCATTGGCAGTAAGGGTGAGGAGGTTACTACCAGTTGATGAGGCGATACTGAGGAGACTGTCTGATGATGAAGCGATGCCTTGGATCGTAAGTGAAGCCCGATTGGTGGTAGTACCAATGTTGAGAGCGGTACTGAATGTTTGAATACCCTGGAAGAGGTTATTGGTTAGAAGTGCGTTACTGTAAATTGTGCCAGAGTAAGTAACTGATGTACCGGAACCACTTACAGATACAAACCGGCCATTACCGTAAGTAATAGCAAAATTAGGATAAAGAACTGTACCAGTAGTCCTCACCGTCCAGTTGATGCCGTCTGGTGAAGTCATGAGTCTGTCACCTAAAGAACTCACCGCCACAAAGAGACCGTTGCCGTAGGTAACACTATTCCAACTATCATTATTTCCGGCCGCACTGCGTGCGGTCCAATTGATACCATCAGGAGATGTCATGACGCGGTCGCCTGTGTCTCCAACTGCCACGAAGAGACCGTTGCCGTAGGTAACACTATTCCAACGATCATCATTCCCAGCTGCTGTAGTCGTAGCCCAATTGATACCATCAGGTGAGGTCATGACACGGTCATCAGCAAAACCATAAACCGCGCTACTCACTGCCACAAAGCGGCCATTGCCATAGGTGACCGCACTCCATTCATCATTATTACCTGCCGCACTCCGTGCAGTCCAATTGATACCATCAGGTGAGGTCATGACTACATCATCTGGCGTTCCTGCAGTACTGCCCACTGCCACAAAGCGGCCATTGCCATAGGTGACCGCTCTCCATTCATCATCAGAGTCAATTACACCCGCATCCAGTCGAGGTGTCCAGTTGATACCATCAGGTGAGGTCATGACACGGTCACCAGAGGTTGCAAATGCATATGCCACAGCCACAAAGAGACCGTTGCCGTAGGTAACACTATCCCAACTATCATTATTCCCAGCTGCTGTAGTCGTGGCCCAATTGATACCATCAGGTGAGGTCATGACACGGTCACCAGAAATTGACACTGCGACAAACAACCCGTTACCGTATGTAATATCTCGCCACGAATCATTATCCCCGGCCGCCGACGTAGTCGCCCACGTCACCCCCCGATCAATGAGTTGTCCCGTGATTTCGGTGTTACCTGAGGCAAGGGCACGGAGGATAGGAGTACCCGTTGATGAAGCA
>JACCDT010445854.1_pt1 | contig 44798 bp, 46 predicted proteins | sample 7446291 | NCBI WGS metagenome assembly JACCDT01 (sample SAMN15323446, study PRJNA562643) | freshwater metagenome | isolation source: river surface water | place: USA:Blue River Watershed | collected 2017-08-17
ATTTCATATTTTGTAAAATCATTTAACCATTTTATATTATCTATTATAAATTCTATGTCTTCTTTATTATGCAATATATCCTCAATATTTACATTCAATTCATCCATATTATCTATTAATCCTCCATATTTCCATTCATATTGTTGTCCTTGATATGTAATATATATCATATATTTTATAATTAATAAATATTACAAACATTTTTATTTTCATTTTTTATTAAAATAAAAAAATAAAAAAATAAAAAAATAAAAAAATAAAAAAATAAAATTTAATGATTTTTATTTTTAAGAATTTCCTCTCTCTTAAAAATATGTCGAATTTCGTAAGTTTTGAATAGTATATTTCTTTTACTTATATCTTTATTGAGTTTTTAATATATGTCGAATTTCGTAGATTTCGAATAAAAAAATGTATAATTTCGTAGATTTCAAATAAAATATGTCGAATTTCGTAGATTTTAAATATGTAGATATTATATATGTATGAATGTGAATTATGTAATAAATCATTTAAATTAAAAACAAATTATAATAATCATATCAATAGAAAAAGAGCATGTGTTAAAGAAATAATTAATTGTTTTAAATGTAATAGATTATTTAAAACCTTAAATGATTTAAAAAAACATCTTAATAAACAAAAACCATGTGATAAAAAAGAACTATTTAAATGTGATTATTGTGTTAAACAATATATTACTAAACGAAATTATATTACTCATTTAAAAAAACATAATATTGAATTAAATAATAATATTAATTATAATATTATAAATAATAATAACAATAATAATAATTTTATCATTAATAATAATAATATTAATATTACAATTAATAAATTTGGTACTGAAGATAGAAGTTTTTTAACAACTGATAAAATATTAAGTATTTTAAATATGGGATTTCAATCAATGCCTGAATTAATTAAAGAAACTCATTTTAATAAAATTCAACCACAAAATCATAATATTTATAATTCAAATATTAATAAAAAAACCATCTTAATTTATGATGGTGAACGATGGATTATCACTCATAAAGATACAATATTAAATGATTTAATTGCTAATAATGAAGAATTTATTATTACTAATTATGAAGAGTTAAAAGAAAAATTGTCTATCAGAGCTGTTGGAAGATTAGAAAATTTTATTATGGAACTTGGTAATCCTGAATATTTATCTCAATTAAAAGATAATCTACAAATGATTTTATATAATTATAGAGATATTGTCGAAAATACTAAACACAGACATAAAAAATTAAAAATAAATTAATTAGTCTTTATTTTATTCAATCTCAATATGACTATAATTATTATTCTGTTTTATATTTATTTCTCGTTTCCCATATGTTTTTAATTGATCGTCGTGTGTTATAATTAATATAAATTTATATAATGTTTCCATATAATTTAATAAACTTTCTATTTTTGTTTTATTATCTGAATCACAATAACTAAAAACTTCATCTAATACCATGAAATTTATTTTACATACACAATTATATTTATTAAAAATTAATCTGAATGTTAAGTTTAATATCATATTTTCATATCCAGATAATCTTGATGATAATGATAATTTATTGTTGTCATCAATTTTAAAAATTTCAAATTTATCTTTCTCATATTTTATTTTAATTCTAAAATTAGCATAAATTTTTAATGTATTATTTATATTATCCTCAATTGTATTTATAATATTCATAAATAATGAATTTATAAATCCACTTTCTATTATATTATGTATCTCTGTATATAAATTTATTCTATTTAATATATCAGTCATTTTATTATTTGTCTCATTTATAGTTTCTATCTTTGTTTTTGTTATTATCAACTCATTATTTAATTCCCATATCTCATTTTCATATTTATCTAAAATAGTTTTATATTCTGTTGTCTTATTATCTATTATTATATATTCATTTTCTAATTCATGTATATTATCATTATTCATATTATCTTTCTTATAATTCTCATTTTCCATTTCTAATATACTTATGTTTTTAATAAATGTCTCTCTTTGAATAATTAATGAATTAATTTGCATATTGATTGAATTTATATTTTCATTAAATGTAATATATCCCTTTTTTATTAATTTAATTTTTTCAATCTCTTCATTGTTATTATTAATCTCATTTTCTATTTTTGTATTATTATTAATTATCTCCATTTTTTTATTATTTTCTTTTATCTCATTCTCAAGCTTCTCAGTTTCTTTATTAATATTATCAATTTCATTAGTTAATATATTTATTTGTTCTTCTTCATTTTTATATAATTCATATTTTTCATATTTTTTATTTTTTATTTCATTTATTTTATTTATAATATCATCATATTTTTGTTTTTCATTAATATCTTTTTTCATTAAATCAATTTTTTTATTATTATATTCTATTAATAAATTGTTTTTATCAATTTTATATTTTATAATATCATTTTCATTATTTTTTTTAATATTATCTATCTCATTAAATTCATCAAAATATTTTTTATTTTCATTTATAATTATTTTATTATGCCTTATTTTATCCTCATAAATTCCTATATTATTTTTATTATATTCTTCATTTTGTATTTTATCATACATTTTTTTATTATTAATACAAATTCTACATGTTTTATTAATATTTTTTGTTATATTTATTATTTTATTTATTAATTCATTTTGTTTTATCATATATTTTAATTCTAATTCTAAATTATTTGTCTCATTAATTAATGTTATATATTCACAATATGTTATTTTATTATTATTATTATTATTATTATCTAATAATTTATATAAATTCTTATTATCATTAATTAATTCGTTATTAATTTTTTCTAAATTATTATATTCATCTATTACATCATGTTTAATATTAATTAAATTAATTAAATTTTGATAATGTTGAATTTCATTATTATTATTATTTAAAAAATCATTATATTCATTTAATATATTTTCATACATATTATTTTTATTATTAATTAATACTGTTAAATGTTGTTTCTTATTTATAATAAGATCATTATTATATTTTATTTTATCATATAATATATTATTATTTGTAATAACATATTTTGAATTATCATACATTTTCCATTTTTCATTAATATTTTTTTGTATATTATTAATTTTATTATCTAAACTATTTATATCAATATTTTTATTATTTAATATTATCACATCTAATTCATTTGTTTTATTTTTAATTTCTAAATTAAGTTTATTTATTTCTTTTTTTATATTTTCAATGAGTTCAGAATTTTGAATATATTTATTTTTTTTATTAATTTGATTTTTTGATTTTTCATTTATTTCATTTATCTTATTTTCTAATAAAATTTTTTTATTATAATTGTCTAAATATAATTCATTGATATGTTTTTGTTTATTATTTAATATTTCAGCTTTATGTATAATATCATTATTTAATTTAATAAGTGCAGTGTAATCATATTTATTATTATTATTATTTAATAGATTATATCTATCTTTTAATAATTTAATTTCTTTTGATAAATAAGAACATATATCATTAAACACATCTAATTTAAAAATAGAAAAAAAATAATTTTTTTTTTCTAAAGGTGATTTATCTAAAAAAGAAACGCATTTTTTCTGATCCATAATAACATAATCAATAAAATCTTGTTGAGTAAAATGTAATATTTCATTTTCAATATATGTTTTGATATTTTGTTCTGTACGACCCGTATGAATTTCATTATTATTTTTATATATTTTAGTAATACCAGTCACAATTTTTTTATTATGATGATAATCTCGTGTAATTTTATAACATATATTATTGATTTTAAAATCAATTTCTGTATATAATTCCGTTTTATTTGAATTAATACAATGTTTATTTTCAGTTCCAAATAAAGCATATAGTAATACATAAACACATATAGTAGATTTACCAACACCATTTTTATTATTAATAGTAATGATTCCATTTAAATTTTCATAATTAATAAAATTATTTTCATCAAAAACATTAAAATTATTAAATTTAATTTTTAAAATCTCAAAATTTATTATCATTTTTTCATAATTATATTCAATTTCGTTTTTTATTATATGTTCTATTTTATCATTTATTTTTTTCTGTTTGCTCTCATAATTATCTATATGTTTTGATATATAATCTATTAAACTTTTTTTAATTTCATCTTTATTTTTATATAATAATGTATCCGAATTTAATGAATTATTAGTATTTATTATTGATGTATTTTTATTAATATAACTTATAGATACTATAGTGTATTTTTTTTTAATATCATTGCACATTTTAGTTATATATTTCATATCTGTATTTTTATGAATTATTCTTAAATTTATATATTTTGGTAAATTATCTAATTTATCTGGTGATATTTTTTTATTATTTTCAAATATTATTGTTAAATAACAATACTCATTTTCTATATGAAAATATAAATGAGTTTTGTTTTCTAAATTCCATTTTATAAAACCATGATGGTCAATATATTCCCCAAAGTTTTGTTGTATTAATGATGAACTATATGCCATAGTTTTATTTGGTCTGAATGTTTGATATTGATGAATATCACCTAATAATACATAATCATATGAATCAAAATTACTAACATTAAATAATCCAGTATTCGTGAAAATATGATTATTAGTTTTTGATCCATGAATCTGTCCATGATATAATCCAATCTTTATTTTATTTTCTCCATTCTGTATTGTATATACTTTTTTTGAAAACATAGTCGTTAATCCAAATATTAAATTCCCATATATATATTCTCCTTCTTTTATTAAATGATATATTTTGTTTTTTGTCATCAATTTATATAATACTGGTTTTATATGATTCAAATTATCGTTATTTTTACTTACTAAATCATGATTTCCTGTTATTATTATTAAATCACATATATTCGATAAATTTATAAATAAATCCTTCGCCATCATTAAATTCTGATTTGATAATCCAGCATGAAATATATCTCCACATAATATAATTATACTATTTTCATTTGATGTATTATTTATCTTCGAATATAAATTATTAAATATACGTTCATAATTAGCCATTTTAATATTGTCATTCAATGGGATATGTATATCCGATATTTGATATATCGTTTTTATTACTTTTTCATTATTTAATATTGTCGTCATTATATATTATTATTAATTTAAGTTTATAATAAATTAAAATTATATAAATAATAATTACATATATTAAATATGATTACCAATACAAATATGTTTTTTATGTTATTAATGTTATTACAAACAAGTAGTTATGCATGCAATGATTGTAATACACAACATTCAAATGATATGTTGAAATTTCAACAATTAGATATTCAAAATAATACATCAAGTGAAGATTCATTTGAAGATTCTGTTGATAATTCAAATGAACATCCATTAACACATACATCAACACATACATCAACACATACATTAGAACATACATTAGAACAAACATTAGAACAAACATTAGAACAAACATTAGAACAAACATTAGAACAAACATTAGAATATACATCAGAACAAACAGATGAACAAACAATTCAACAAACAGATGAACAAACAATTCAACAAACAGATGAACAAACAGATGAACAAACAAATGAACCTACATATGAACCTACATATGAACCTACATATGAACCAACAACAGAACCAACAACGAAACCAACAAGTGAACCAACATATGAACCAACATATGAACCAACATATGAACCAACATCAGAAACAACAACAGAACCTACATATGAACCAACATATGATCCAATGATAAATATAAGTGATGATCCAGTAACGAATAATTATTTAATTAAAACTCAATTATTAAATATTTTTTGGAGTGTATGTGGTATTTTATTATAAATTAATTTTTTTATAGATAATATAGAATAATAAACTATATTATAGAATGATTTTTGATTAATTAAATGCATAATTCCTCATAAATAAATTTATATTTTTGATTACTCATTATATAAATAGTTATTGAACCATATAATAAATCATTATCAATTGTATTAAAAGAATAAATAATATTATCATTAACAGTTTTTATTTCACAATGTTTATTGATATGCGATATTTTTCCTTTAAAATCAAGTTTAATGGTATCTTTTTGTAATAAATTATCTTTTTTAATATCATCAATAGATACAGATGATAATAAAGTTGTTTTAGAATTAATAATTTGATCATTCAAAGAATAATATAAATTTAAAAATGTTTGATTATCAGTAAAACTATCATCATTAAGTATATCTATTTTATTTGTTAAAACAGATGTAGAAAAAGTAAAATTAAAATAATCATTCAACCCTTTAGTAAAATCAGATAATTTTTGTTTAGATTCTGGTTGATTAATCTTTTTAGTTAGTGAATTGCATTCATATGAACAATTATAATCATTTATAGATAATATATAATTTATAACATTAAACAAATTAGATGAATCGAAAATAACAGGTTTAGTATCAATCAACTTTAAAATATCAGAAAATTTGAGATTTATCTTAATTGATTTTGGAATATATGATGATAATATTGATTTATTTTGTTTATTCGAATCGTCGTCTAATTCCGATTCATTTACTATATCATAATCGAATAGTTCAGATGGTGTCGAATCACTCATAAGTAATTATATTAATATTAAATTAACAATATATATATAATATCATTTTTTTTACAAAAACAATCACATAAAAAAAGGAAATGACAACAATTGTTTTGCGGATGGTCGTTGTAGAGGGTTGGGATTAAAACAGGAATCTAATACAGAAATACAGGAATCAGACAATGATGACGGATAGTAATTTTTGATACATGACGGATTTGAACCAAGATTATAAATAATCTGGATGAAATCAGTCATATCATCAAAAGGATGTACATTCCGAATAATGTCCAATATGGTAGCACCAAATGCCCAAATATCACTTACATGAGAATATGAAAGATCAGTGATAATTTCAGGAGCAAGATATGGTGGTGATCCTTTGATGTCATTGTGCATTTTTGAACCAAACAATGAAATACCAAAATCACACAACTTGACATTGCAATTGTCAAATAATAATATGTTGTGCGGTTTGATATCACAATGAATGATATTCTTTTCATGCATTGCACACAATGACAATAAAATCTGTCGTCCAATGAATTTAATCTCTTGTTCAGAAAAGGAATATAATTCCAAGGATCCAAATGAAGACTTCTCCATTTCAATATATCCAAAATTGTCATCTTCGTGATAATCATGTACTTGGACAATCCCGAATTCTTGAAGTGTCGACAAAATTGAAAATTCATTTCGTGGATGAAATTCAATTGGAATCTTTTTGATAACTGTATTGTCTGTATAAACTATGTTCACCATTGAAATAGTTTTGACAACAGACATAAATATACACGTGAAACACTGTGTATTATAGCGATAGTTAATATATTATATATATAATATATAATATAATGAAAATTTCATTTTTTTAAGATATAATACATGAACATAAACAATTAGATTTATTTTTATAAATAATATCATATAAATTAGTAGTAATACATAATAAACTACAAGAATAACAAACAGGGATTAAATTTTTAATAAATGTATCATTCTTATTAATTAATTTACAAATATAATTATTATCAAATGAGATAATATTATTTTTACAACAATAACATAACGATTTATCTTTATTATAAAATTTCTTCCATATTTTAATCTTAAATATTTTACGAATCCGAACATGATTAATATCAATAGGTTTCTTATTATCTATCATTAATTTAAAATCAATATAATTTATTATTCCCATTGATTTATTACATAAACTACATATTGGTGTCAAATTACCAAGTTTTGTTTCTCCGCCTAATGATTCTGCAATAATATGTCCTGCTTCATAATTTTCTTTATAAATAATATAAAGACCACAACAAGGACAATTTGCTTTAGTAGTATTTGGAAAATGAGAATTCCATAATTGATTTTTCATTTCAATAGTTATTTTATTTTTTTTATATTTATTACTAGCATTACTACTATTACTAGTATTACTATTATTATTATTACTATTATTATTACTATTATTATTATTATTATTATTAATTTTTTTTTTATTTTTATTTGATAACATATATATAATCATAATAAATATAAAAAACATAAAAGAAAATATAATTGAAAATAACATAATATATATAAATAATTTCGTTTAAATAAAAATAAAAATAAAACTAAATATAATATAAATGACGACATATTGGATAAGAGAAAATGGAAATGGAGCATATTGTGAAGGAACAATACCAGATGGAGCATATGATCCATCGACATGTATATTTGTTCCACGAAAACCAGAAGTGTGGTATACTTGGAATAATACATCACACGAATGGGAATATACAGATGAACATAAAATAGAATATTTAAGACCAATAAGAAATCAAGAATTATTAAGAACAGATAAATATGTAGTGTCTGATTATTTCCCAACATTTACATTACTACAACAAAGCGATATATTAACATATAGAGAAGCATTACGAAATTTTGCAGAAAATCCACCATATGATTTACCGACATGTCCAAATTTTATGTTAAATTAAAAAATATAAATAAATATATGTAATATATATATTATGAAGTGTTTATTAAAATTATCAGAATTGGAATCAGTATTACCAATCCCAAAAGGTGAATTTACACAATTATTAATTACATCATTAAGAGTAAATTTAAATATAGATGCATTGTTATTAATTAATATTGATGGATTTAATAATAGTGTATCATTATTAAATGAAAACGAACAAGCATATTCATCATTACTATTTTTAAATAAAGAACAAAAAACATATACAATAGAACCAAAAATACCAAATAGTTTTAATAATACAGGATTAAAAGAAGGAGAACCATTAAAAATAAAATTAGATTTTAAATCATATTTAACTGAATATAATATAAATGAAACAACAATTAAAAATAAATTAAAAGATGAACCAATATTAATAGAATATATGTTATTTACATTAAATAAAACAGAAAAGAAAGATTAAGGAACCATATTAACAATTAATTTATTATGTTTATTATAATTAGTTATAATAATATCAGAGAATTCCAATGTTTGAATATCATCAATAGATGATAAAGATTTATTAATATTTAATTTGCAAAAAGGAAATGGTTTTCTTGATAATGATGTTATACTTGCATTTATATGTGTTTCTTCATCATATAAATGAACATCATTTGCATTTATAATAATTTTATAAGGTGTTTTATTAGTAATTTTAGCAACAATAATTAAGAATAATGCATAAGATGCAATATTAAATGGACAACCACATATAATATCCATAGATCGTTGTGTCATAATTAAAGAAAGATTATTATCATCACAATAAAATTGAATCAATAAACCATGACAAGGATATAAAACTCCTTCATTTGCAACAGATGGATTATATGAAGTCATAATAATACGTCTACTTGTTGGATTGTTATTAATTGTATCAATAATATATTTTAATTGATCATATCCACCTTGCATATTATCAATATTATTAATATCATAATTAAGACCAAAATGTCTAAAATTATGTCCATACATAGGTCCTAAACACCATTCAGGTAAATTTAAATTATTATTATTAATAAAAGATGAATTAGTATTACCATCCCAAATATGTACATTATGTTTTCTTAAATAATCAGTATTAGTAAAACCTAATAAAAACATTTTTAATTCATAAAAAACTCCTTTCATAAAAACATGTTTAGTTGTTAATAATGGAAAACCATCCTGAATATTAAATTGTAATGATTCATATAATGATGAATATACATAACCATTACGACATAATTTTTTATTACTTAAAAATAATAATTTATAAATTATATCCAAATATTGATATTCGGGATTAGATCGACAATTATATTTTGAAATTTCAATTGTATCATTGTTAAATAATATTGTTTTTTCATTTTGATTTATATAAGATATAAAATTATCAGACATAAATAAATCACAATTATATGATTGTTTTAATTTACTTACATATATATATCTTAAATTAACATGATTAATTAAACTCTCGTATAATTGTTTACCACCAATTATAAAAATATTTTCAATATTATCATCATATAAATTAAAAATATCATCAATATTAGTAATAGTTCTAATATTATTTAAATTTTGTTTAGTTAAAACTACATTAACACGATTAGGAAGAATATTATCAATAGTCTTAAAAGTATTTAATCCCATAAGAATAATATTAGTTTTAAATTTATCAATAGTCTCAGATGTTATTTTTTTAAAGAAATTAATATCAATAGAATTATGCCAAGGGATTTTATTATTTTGCGCAATACCATTATCTAAATCCATACATAAAATCATATCAAAAGTTTTTTTATAGTTCATATAAATATAATATATAAAATATTTATATAAAAATGCAACATTGAAGTTTTACGAATAATAAATTAAATTTGTCTTCTAATGCATGTGTCCTAACATACCCAAATATTGCTTGAGGTTTGCACGACATTTACTAAGATGCATTTCACACAAGCTGAGCGAAATATCCTGTACAAGCGCATCACATTTGGATGTGCTTTTTGAAAGACGTTTTTTGAGACTTTTTTTCTCGGAAATAAGTTCCGATTCTGCACGTAGTTCATTAATAACCCTCATTGCTTTGAGCGGAATTGCATTAATTCCGTAAAAGGGCGATGATTTTGGAACGTTGAGTTTGTATAACCCCTTTTTTCGTAATCGTTCTTCTTCTTTCCGTTCTTCTTTTTCACGGACAATCATTTTAATTGTCTGAAATAGGGCTTTCTTTTCATTGATTTCTTTTTTTGTCAAGATGTGCATATCTTGAAAGAAAATGACAATATAGTACAGAAACAACGAAACTTGGGAGTTTCGTTATTACACCGTAGGTGAAACTGTAGCTATTCTGGCGTTAGTTAATATAATAATATACAATTATTAATATATCTAAAATATCATTTTTTTTAAATCATCAATGGATAATGTTGTTGATAAATGCATAATTAAATATAATTCAGGTTTAGTTAAAATGGAATTATTAATACCACAGATATCATATAATCGCATATATTTAATACATTTATTACATTTATTATTACGAATTAACCATTCATCAGAAAATTTATCAGAAATATTATAATATTTATTTAATGTATTTTCAAAATCTGGAAAATATTTAGATCCTTCATTTATAAATTTAATAGCAATATTATAATCTAACATAGGTGGTTCAGAATTATAATACATTTTAAATGCATTTATTCTTTGACTTTTTGTTAAATCATTATCAGTTTTATAAAATAAATATTTATTACATAAATAATCATATGTTATTCCTGATTTAATATTTAATTTTTGATTAACATACTCATGAATATTATAAACCCATAAAGATAATGATGCCATATTATTAAAATATTTATCATCAATTTTTAACTCACTATTATTAATCATATCAGTATAATGTTTTTTACATAAACAACATGGTAAAACATATTGAACACTTTTATAAAAATTTTTATAATTATTCTTATCTTCTTCTGTTGGATTATTAGGATAACCAAATGATACATTATGTAATGTTTCCCAAAATGATTTTCCCCATATTAATGTATATAAATTATTACTCATTATATAATAATGTAATAAAATAATACATAAGAGTTTAATATTAATTTATTAACCTACCACATTCATCACACCAATCAGTGTAAATCTCGGAATACTGTGAATTATTACCACACGGACATTCATAATATCCAGAATAATCAGAATACCCATAATCTTCCAATAATAGTTGTCTATTAATATTGTTAGAATACCATTCTTTTAATTCATCTGATGTTTTATCAATAAGTTGGATATTACATATTTTTAATAATGTATTATAATGTTGTTCATTAATAAGAGTTAACATCATCATTCCAGTATCTGCATTTCTGGATTGTTCTAACATATTCAATGTAAAATATTCAATATTAATACATATAGTTAAAAATAATAAATTATGAGATTGTTTTTTCATTTGTTCATATATTTCATTATTGTGTAAAATTGAATATTTATATTCATTTGGTAATATAAATATATATGATAATATAATTTTACTTATATCATCGCCAAAAATAGTTAAAGAATCATAAAATTGTTGTATTTCCATTACTTTATAATAATATGGTATATCGCCATAATCAAAATAATCATATTCATCATATTCATCATAATCATAAAATGAATCAGATGATGACGAGGTCATACTGAGTTAATTAAAATATATAAAAGAAACAATATATAATAAATATCATTTTTTTGATCGAAATATGTATTTTTGTCTACATACAGGACAATTACATGTTTTATTACATGTTTTATAATAAGACATATAATAAATGTCAATAGAATCATATTTTAATGAAATTTGTGAATCAATATTAAAATAATACCATTCTTCTAATTCATATGAAGTTTTATTAATAAGTTGTATATTACATAATTGTAATAATTTATTATAATGTTTTTCATTAATAAGATTTAATAAAATATTACCACAATTAACAATTGATAATTCCAATGTAGTCAAAATTAGATATTCAATATCAATACATATATGTAAAAATAATAAATTATGATAATGTTGTTTCATTTGTTCATATATTTCATTATTTTTTAAAATAGAATATTCATACTCTTTTGGCAATACAATTATATATGATAATATAATTAAACTTAGATCATCGCCAAAAATAATTAATGATTCATAATATCCTGTAATTAATAAGTTTTTATATATATTTGATACAGAATCGAAATCTATAGGTAATAGGTCCATAATGTGTAAATGATATATGATATGATAGATTATATTATAAATGTCATTTTTTAATTTAATATAAATTAACATAATAAATGATTATTAATAATTGTATAATTATAACCTAATATATATTTTTGCCATACAGATATATTTAATTTATTTGCAAGATTATTTTTTTTTAAATCATTAATTAAATTTAATATGCTAATTTCAAATTGACAACAAGGATATTTTAATTTATATTTTTCAACTGAAGATAACAAAGAATGAGTCCAAGAACAAGAAATAATTTTTATAAACATTTTTTTATTAAAAGCATTTTTCTTTCCTTTATTAAATATATTAATTAAAAAATTTATTTTATCTAAATCATTACTTGTTATAATATTATTAATAATAGTATCATTTATTAAATAAATTACATTATTATAATCATTTTTAATATATGCTAAAATAAATGAATATGATTTATTTATAATTTTATTAAATAATTCATATTCATTTTCAAATGGAAAATATTTAGGTAATGTATTAATAATTAAAATGAAAAAATTAACATCATTTACTAAATGTATATTTTTTAATGTTAATCTATTAAATCCATTTAATTCATATTTAGATATTTCATTAATAATATAATTAAATAAATAATAATTATTCGTTTTAAATATATTTATAATATTATTTATTAATACTGGATTATCTAAATATTTTTTAGTTCTAATAATATCTTTTGTGTAATATAAATAACATCCAACAGAACATACATTATTAATATTACATGTTCTATTAAGTTTATTCATACAATCTGAATCATAAATATATTTATCAAAAAAATCATAAGATACCGCTTTAGATTTATTATTTAAAATATTTTCTTGAATTTGGGTAATTATATCTGAAAAATACATATGCTTAAAATCATGATATAAATGTAATATAAATAATACTTTATTATGTTCCATTTTGTTTAAAAAATAATAATTACCGCTAAGTAATTCAAGACTAAATATAGTTAATAACTTTTCTATATTCTTATATTGATATATATCAGCAATTTTTAAAACATCATAATAATTTTTAGCATTAATTTTTTGCATTAACACAGATTTAATATTATCAATTGAAATATCAAAATTTGGAATCCCATTAAAATTATTAAAATCATCATTTGTAAAATTATCAAATAATGAAAAATATTCCCTGAATGTTTTAATTAAATCAATTGGATTCATATTATATTATTAATAAATTAATGTAAATAATATTTATATCATTTTTTTGTATTGATTACTAATATAATTATCCATTTCATTACGAATATTTATTAAATGAAGTTTATCAATATCACTATTATATAATTTTATATCATTAATTAAATTATTTTCTAATTGTATTAATTCAATTAATTTTTTATGTCTAATTGATAATCTTTTTATGTTTAATCGTTTTGATGGAGAGTCATCTGAACATGTTATTGGAGTATAATGGTCAATAACAGAAGACATGATATTAATTACTAATATAAATAAACTAATAAATTAAAAATATCATTTTTTTATCTTGCAGTTGGGAAAATAAAAAAAATCTCACACGCAATGATGTTAATGTGGAAGGGGAGAGGAATTAATACATGTCATTCAGAATACCAAATCTTTTCCAGATGAAATCAATGATTTCAAAGGAATCGATTGGATACTCGAACATCATATTTGATTCCTGGGTCTCTTCTGTTTCAGCGATCCATTGATAATCATACAATCGAAACGTTCGATTATATGATTTGTCGTAAAGACATCGAAACTTGAGAACTACAACCTTGTCGTCGTGATCTGCGAAGATTGAATGGTTTAAAACAATGCGAAGGAGTTGTTCAAAAAATTGAACACTCTGATTCACTTGAATCTTACCAAACTTGTTGTCTTCAGTTTGATAACTGAGTTCAGTCATGACACTGAAAAAGGAAACAAAGTACGAAAACTGTATCTTTTATAGCGTTAGTTAATAATATATATATATAATTATTAATATATTAAAAAAATCATTTTTTTAATAAAATAAAACAATGAATTTATTTAATTAATAATTTATATTTCAGTTTAATTTGATTATGTTTATATGATTTATAAAACATAAAATTGGAATATAAATTATTTTTGTGAATACACATGGTATTGCGATATTTTTGAGTCATTGAAGAGTAATATTAATATGATAATCCAATAAACTATTTAAATATCATTTTTTTTAGATAATAAAAATATATTATATAATGAAATATAATTATATAATTTTTCATAAAGGATGTATAGATGGATTTGCATCATTTATAATACTGTATAAATCACAACAAATAAATAAAAATGCTAAAATATATCCAGACACACCTTCTACAAAAACTATACCAGAAGATATTTATAATAAAGATGTAATAATAATGGATGTTGCATATAATTATGATATATTAAAAGAAATAATAAAACGTGCAAATAGTGTATTATATATAGATCATCATATAACAAATTATAATGAAATAAATACAATTAATGATGAAAAATTTAAAATGATATATGATGTTAATGAATGTGGAGCATCGTTAACATGGAAATATTTATTTCCTAAAATAAAAATACCATATTTTATAAAAATGATAAAAGATAATGATATAGGAATATGGCAAATGAAACATACACATGATTTTATATCAGGATTATCAGTTAAGTATGGAAAAGAAGTATCACATGATAACATTGATAAATGGTTAAAATTATTTAATGATAGAGAAGTAAATAATGTAATAAAAAAAGGAATAATATATAATGAATATGTAGAATATATAATAAATGCAAGTTATAATAAATTTTCACAAACATATTTTCCAAGTACTAAAGTTTTTAATATGTTTCCAAATAAATTTAAAAAAATAAAACAATATAAAGTAGCATTTTATACAGGAAGAGGATGTCCAAATAATACATTATTATCACTTAAAATATTAGATAAAACATCAGCAGATTTTGTATTATTTTGGACATATAATATAGAAAGAAATGAATATATTGTATCTTTAAGAAGTAAAAAAATAAATGTTGGTTATATTGCAAAATTGTTTGGCGGCGGTGGTCATGATTTAGCAGCAAGTTTTAATTTATCTAAAAATATATTACAAATAGAAGATTTAGTACAATTATGAGTGAATATTTTTACAATATTCAATAAGTCTTTTAAAAGAAGATTTTATTTTACTAAAAATACTATCATTATTTTTATTATTGTTATTGTTATTATAAGAAGGTTGAGATTGATTAATAAAAAAATAATATTCATTATACATAATATCAAGAGGATCCATATAATAATTAAATAAAATTATAATATTTTGTTATTATATTATTTAAATATTGTTGCATCATGGGTGTTAAAGATCCTTGACCTAATGCTAATTTATTTTTATTTGGTTTAACAAAACGACTTGTATTATTATTATGAACAGTTCTAATATATAAAATATGTAAATTATTCATTAAATAGCATGGAATATTATTTTTCTTAATAGTAGTTTTAATAATCCCATCTTCATTTGTATCTTTAGAATCATAATGAAAATTCAAAGATTTAAAAGTAAAATAAGTACAACAACAACCAGAAAATATAGATTCACACCAAGAAAATTTATTAATTATATTATAACCAATTCTATTTCTTATCATTATAAATTTAACTTTACGAACACATAATTCATTATATAATGATGTTAAATATGTATGATGCCTCCAATCATCATCATCCCATGTAGTCCAAATAGCATCATCTGGAACATATGATAAAGAAATATTACGAAGATCACCCAAGGTCATATTATCTTTACTAACCATATGTTCTTGAATATTAGATTCAGGAGAAGTTATTAATGGAGTACTCCCATGATTGACAATAATTAAAAATTTATTATTATAATCTTGTAAATTAAAATTAATAATACTTGTTTTAGCAAAATTATATCTTGCATCATCCTTACCAGTAATCATTAAACAATAAATAGGAATATATACAGGTTTAATAATAGTTTTATTTATTTTATTTGGTGCTTTTGGTAAAATTTGCATTAAATCTAATTTTGGTATTGTTTTAACTGGTTCATTTGTTTGAGGTATTTCTAATTGTTTATTATCAGATATATTAATATCTTTAATAACTTCTTTAGTATTTTTTTGTTTTCGTAATATAATATGTTTCATTGTATATTATATTAATAAAAAATTATTAATAAGTATTTAACATTAAATTAACTTGATTACAAAATAATAAATATAAATATAAATAATTAGCAATAACAAATGAATTAACTAATTTATTAGATAAGAATGGGAATTTATATTTTATACATTTATAAATAGGTGAAATGCGTAAAGAATCATTTATAATACAATTATCATAATTTTCATATACAGATAATGCAATTAAACAAATTTTTTGTGTATCAGTATCCATAATAAATTACAGGTAATATTTATATATAATTATATATAATAATTATAAACAATTTTCAGATATATTATTTGTATTTATTAAACATGGATTAATTGTTAATAATTGAATTAAATGTTGAACACGTTGATCTAAAATATGATTTAAATTATCAATCAAATGAAAATTAGTTAAATCATTATTAGATAATAAATTTAATATAGATTTAATAGAATCAGTAATTTCATTAATAGATAAAACAGATGATGAAATTAAACAATTATTAATATCAATTTTATTAATTAAATCATCAATAGAATTTAATTTATTATATAAATCAAGATTTTTAATATGATTAATACATGATGATTTTGATTTTATATTATATGATGAAACTATTGAATAAGCATTTTTAGATAATGATATAAAATTAAGTAATGAAGTAATAGATAAATTTAAAGTGATTAAATCTAATAATAATAATGCCATATAATAATATTAGAAAAAAAATAAAGCATTAATATTGGTCTAGTGTAGTAATATTATTAGAGATATTATAAATAAGATTAAGATAATAATCAAAAATATCATTACCATTAGTGGAAAATAAATTTAAAAAATTTAATACAGGATTTTTAATTTGATTATTTATATAATGATATTTATCTAATAATAAATTATTATCTTTAATATATTGTGGTGTTTCTATTTTTTCAGATTGTTTAAGTTTTTTTCTTTTTGATAATATATTTGGAATAATATAAGCATATTCAATGCGATCATTTGATGAAGGTTTATTACCTCGATCACGTTCTGCCATTTTATCTGCTAATGCAACATGTGGTAAATTAGTTCTTGATTTATAACAATTATTAATAACAATATTATCAATATTTTCATCTTCTGTTAATAATGTTTTTGTTTTATTTTGTTTGTTTAATATTTCTAATTCTTCAGGAGTTAATGCATCACCTTTAATACTTTTAGTTATAATATAATCTTCAAGTGGATAATTATCATTAATAATATTTTTTAAACAAGATTGAATATAAGCAAATGCTTGATTAACATCTTTTTTATTTAAAAGAATATCAATTAATCCAGCAAGAATTTTTTTAACAATAGGAGCATTATCTCGTCTTTTAAGTTCAATACCCATAATTTTAGTATAATAATGTGTAGGCGATAATTCATATAAATTACCAACATAACGTTTTTTACCTTGAATAATAAATGGATATAATACTTTTTCATATTGTAAAATCATAGGTTCAGGTAATATAATATTTATTAGAATGCTTGCCCATATTCCTATTTTAATTGATAATTGTATCAAATCAATTTCATTATCAATTTTATAATTTGTAATAAAAAAGATAGAATCTGTATCACCATAAATAACTTGTAAATTAATAGAATTAGAATTAACAAATAAATCATTACAAACATGAAAAAATTTATCGCATAAATCAGATTTATTTTTAAAACCAACATCATCAATAGTATGTTTGAAATTTGTTAAAAATTCATTATCAAGATTTTTAATATCTCCAGTTTTATTTTTATCAAAAAATTCAGCATATAATTCATAAATATGTTTTCTTGTTCCTTTTTTATTAATTATATAATTATATAATAATTTATATAAATCATATTGTTCATTAATATTTAACATAGAAATATCAATAGTATTATCATATTTAGGCGAATCATAATAATTAATATTAGTTCTACAAAATTTTTTATTATCAATAAGAATATTATCAAAATTAGATATTAATAATACATAATCTTTATCTTCATGAGTAAAAGGAATATTATGTGGATGATATGTAAATAATTCATTGAAATAATTAATATACTCAGTTTTATTAGTCAATGCTAAATTAATAAGAGTTGTTAATTTATTTTCAACAAACCATTTAGCACATAATAACATTTCACGACCAGTAGAGGTAGTAGAAGCAGCAATTTCTTTCATGAATAAATCAGAAGAAGGAGTACCAGTAATTCCATATAATGAATTAGCAGTAATTTTATACGCTAATTGTAAACAATCTAATAAAGATTTTACAAATGGATCTTTTTCATTTTCCATCATTTTTTTATATTTTTTTCGATTAGTTAATAACTCATTCAAACAATCAGGAATTATACCTTTATGATTATTAATAATAAATTTATATTCCTCATTATCAATCACTATATTATTATGTGGATGATCTAAATATTTATTATTTTTAATAATACATTCATGAGATGTATTTCTTAATATCATAGAAGATGGATATAAACTACCATAATCTAAAACAATAACTGGAACATAATAAATTTTAGGATCAGGTTTAAATACAATAGCCCCTTCATAAGAATCATTTTTAGGTGGTTCTTGAATAATCTGATCATTATTAAGATAATAAAAATCATTAATATTTTGTTCAGTATTAATTTGTGTATTATTAAATATATTTTTTTTAATTAAAAAATTTTTTTCTTTAGTTTTTCTTAATACTAATGATAATAATTTTATACCTTGTCCTCTAAAAAATAAATATGATAATGGTACATGACATACTCTTGCTAAACTTAAATTATTATTTAATATTTTTAATTTATCAAACAATTGATTACATAATATACAATCTTGAATACAATATTTAGCAATAATAGAACGTTCAAAACTATTGATTTTAAATTTAGCAAAAATATCTTTAGCAGAAATATCATCTTTAGCAGAACACCAATAAATTTTTTTATATGATAATAAATTATTATCTAAAACATCATTAATAATAATAGTATTTGATTCAATATCAATAATTTTATATTTTTGATTATTATTATATTTATCTTCTAAAATTCCATCATAATAAGTAATTGTTATATAATTACTAATTTCTAAACCAAATGTAGATTTAGTTGTAATACAACAAGTATTATTATCATTGTTTTTAATATTAATAATTGTATCTTTAATAAAATATGCAGATACAGAATCTAATTTATAAGATGGTAATTTGTAATCCCGTTGAATAGTTTTATACAAATCAATAGAAATACGACCAGGAATTTCATAATAATATAAATTATTTTTACCATATGCATTTGATTCTAAAATCTTTTCTTTATACATACAATTTCTTGATTTAATTTTAGAAAATTGATTAAAATCAGATTCAATTTGTAAATATTCTGTTCTTTTATTTAAATATTTATAATCAAAACCAAAAATATTATATCCAATTAAAATGTCAGGATCATACATTAATATAATTTCTTTAAAATATAACAACATTGCTTTTTCATTTGGAAAACTAATTACATTGATATTATTTAAATGATCTGTATCATTCAAACATAATATAACTTTCGTAAAATCATTAGGTTTATATGATGTAGATAATACCATACCAATTTGAATGATTGAATCTCTTTCAGGAATTGGAAATGAACCATCCTTAGAATCACATTCTAAATCAAACGATAAAATTTTATAATTAATAACATCATTACTATTAACAAAATTAACATCATTATGATGAATTGAATATTTATAATCACATAATATATCATCATCATTTATATTTTCAATATTACTTTCATCAATTTCAATCCATCCAGTAGGTTCTCCCATTTTATCATATATATAATGAATAATTGGATCAGTATTACCAGTTTGATAAAATGAACAATTGCAATATGGATTCTTATTTTTATCTATAAAATATCTCATTGTATTCATCATATGTATATTTTTAAATTTAAATTTAATAAATGTGTCTGTTTCATTATTTTTAAATTCAGTAAAACTTTTTAATTTTTCAATTGAAACATTATTTTTTGAATATGATTTAAAAATAGAATTTTTATTAGGTTTACCATTTTTTCCTAATTTAATTTCATATAAATAATAATCAATAATATTAGAAGAATATTCTGGTTTTTCGATATTAATATAAAAATATGGTTCATATTCTAAAACTTTTAAATATATAGTTTTTCCGTCTTTGGTTTTACCAAAGATTTCAATTACAAAGCTAGATTCATCGTTATCAATTAATTCGTCGCGATATGTGATATCTACAATTTGAAATAAGAATGTCATATATTAATATAAATTAAATTATTTTGTATTTGATACTTTTTTTTTCATTTTTTTTTGATCATATCTAATATTCATCTTATTAATTATTTGTATAATATATCTTAATTTATCAATTCTATATTCATACCCATTACAATCAAAATTTTGTGTTTGAATATATGTAATTAAAAGTCGTAATTCTTCAGTTAAACATTTTAATATATAACTATTATATGGATCAGTGTTTTGATAACAATTATTTTCTTTTTTAATATTCATCAAACCAAAATAATATGTTTTTTTATCAAATTGTACATTATTCATATACATATATAATGTACAAGAATTAGCAATTAATGTTCTGTTATTGAATTCATACTCAATCTGTGCAGATAACATATGATTGTTATATATGTAATTATATATAACAATATAAAAAATATATCATTTTTTATTGATATTTTACATTTGTATCAATTTCATTTTCAATTACATATAATGTACAAGATATGAACATACTCATTATGGACCATGTATAATTAGTTGCATTATTAGTAGATTTATAAGCATTTGTATATGCAACATAATCATAATTAATTAAAGCACCATTAACAACATCAGAATATATAACATATTGTTTACCGACAATTTTATTATTTAATTGATCAACTAATTGTACAGGAGTACCATCTGGATATAATAATGAAAAAGTTAATGATTTAATATTTTTTAATTGTGAATGTTTGTATTTAAGAATACCCCGTTCATCAATTGGAATCCATACAGATGAATCACTACCTGAACTTTGATAATAAACTATTGGAATATAATTATCGTCTAAATTACTATTAGTTCCCATAATTGTATTAGTCGATAATTCATCAATTTTTAATAATAAATATTTTTGATTTGTTAATAATTGTAAACAATCAGATATTGCTAAATTAGCTGTAATAGTTTCAGAGGAACCACCAGATGATACTAAACAACAAGGCGGTGCTTCAGCAAAATTAGCACATGTGCCCATTGGATATATTTGTTTAGTAACATTAATTAATTCAGTATTAACAGCAATTGAATTTGGTAAAATTATTCTATCTAAACTAAATGATCTAACATTTTTAAATGATTTAGCAATATTAGGTCGTCGATTAGTATTTTCACTAAATTCTACACGAAATTGGAAAGGTTCTCTATAAATATCTGTATTTCTATCATTTCCTTCAATATAAATTTTATATTCAAATAAATCTTCTAATAAAATATTATTTGATATTCCAGATTTCATTTGTGGTAAAATCCCAGTTGCTGATAATTGATTTTTATTATATGTCATATATATTATATTATAATAAAATAACATTTAAATTTACTTTATTGTTCAATAAAATAACTTTCAATGGTCTCAATACCATCCTTTCTCTTCCATGATTGTCCGATACACAAGACCGGCAAATTCATCTGCGAGTACATGATCATAATGAAATCCTCCATCATTCCAAATGGATGACTTCGGAATTCGAAAGTCATCATGCATGGATATTGATGCACTGTAAATTTCGTTGAGTTCTTCTTCTGTTGTTGCGTTAAATAATTTCTTGATCTTGTCGTAAACAACACAACGCAACGTGAAAAACTTAGTTGCAACTTGTTCTGCTTCAGAATGAATACGAATCCATTCTTGTGCAATCTCATCAGTAGATGTCATGAGAATTTGGAAAACAAAATATCAGAAACTGATACTTTTCTTGCTAGCGTTAGTTACTATAATATATACAATTATCAATATATACAAAATATCATTTTTTAATAACAAGATAATAGAAATTATCCTTCATTACTTGTGCAATAAAATAATTCTAATTCCATCCCTTTTCTCGTTTGATGCATTGGTATATGCAATTGAGACGTGCAACAGCCATCTTGTACTCATCCAAATACTTTGCGTATTCAGATGGTGATATTTTGGACGGTTGTCTGAGTGGGGCTGGAATTTGACGCATTAATTCGTCTAGTTCAGCACATGTTTGTGCACTGTTCAAAAAATCTTCAAGATCATACATATTAGATATATGACGCTTTAGACTTCTTCGTTGCTCTAAATGTTCTTCATCTGGTGTCTTGCGATTTTCCGGAAGACCAAATAGGTGTTTCAATGCTTCAAAATTCGCTCGAGTTTGAGCCATGGAAAACAAAATATCAGAAACTGATACTTTTCTTGCTAGCGTTAGTTACTATAATATATATACAAGTATCAATATATACAAAATATCATTTTTTTAATAATAAGATAATAGAATTTATCTTTCATTAATTGTGCAATAAAATAATTCTACTTCCGAGTCCATCCGTTGTGTAGCATGATACTGTCAAACAACTGATTAGCATACGTGAATGCATTTATCAGATCTGGAAATCGTTGTTTGTCTACCTCTGTTGAAATTGGAACTTCAAATTCTTCAAATTCGTCAATGTGCTGAATTTTGTGAAGAATTTCTTTCAGTTCTTCAACTGTATTGACATCCAACATAGTCATTGTCAATCCAGTAACTGATTGAATAATCTTCGACATGGCTAGATACTCCATATCTTTCATTTTGTTGGCTTGGATTTTTTTGAGAATGTCAAGTGTGCTCATAGCAGGAAAACTTGGAAACAAAATATCAGAAACTGATACTTTTCTTGCTGGCGTTAGTTACTATAATATATACAACTATCAATATATACAAAATATCATTTTTTTAATATACATCTAATTCATCTAATCCAAGTTTCATATTTAATAATACATCTCTTTCAAATGAATAATACATATATGCTAATGTCATATCTTCTGTATTTGAGTTGTTAAATATTTTAAATAATGTAAGCACTTTTAATTCTTGTTGTTTGTATGTGTAATAATCAACAAGGATCATATGCATCATTAGTTAATGATAAAATATAAACAAAGTAATATAAATAAAACATCATTTTTTAATTAAAAATTAAAAAACAAATAATAAAATAAGATACACCATGTGGGGTTCGAACCCACGACCTCCGGTTCATAAGACCGACGCTCTAACCAACTGAGCTAATGGTGTGAAATACTCTGTAGGAGGATCGAACTCCTGACCTTCGGCTCATAAGACCGATGCTCTAACCAACTGAGCTAACAGAGCATAGAGGGGGAAATGATGAACAGATCCGTCACCGTTGTATGTTCATATTATTATATAGAATAATCTTTATATAGTTTACACCCTTGAAGATTTAAAATGCCGATAAATCGGTAAAAAAAATATTTAAGGTTTAATATGTAAATTTTGTTTTGTTAAAGCGTCTACTTTAACTGATTTTGTTTCTCTATTTAAATAGTCTGGTCGTTCTAATCCATTTATCATATTTTTTGATATCTTATATATATTAGTTGCTCCATTTACATCTCTATTCCATACAGCATTACAGTTTTTACAACGTGTTGCCCCATGAACTAGAATATCTCCGCTCTTATATGGTTTTGGATTCTTACGATTTATAAATTTTTCACATATTCCTATTTCACATTTAGAACACAGACAACTTGTTTTATATTCATCGACTAAATATAAATCATATCCAGTATCTTTAAATAATTTTCGTATTCCTCTACCTTTTACTGGTTCTTTATATTTCATATGTTGTTTTTGTTCCCAGTCTCCTGCACAAATTACAACTTCGTCTGGTGTTCCAAACTTTTCTTGAAATTTATTTATCATATTTTGTTCGTGTTTTTTTATATTAATATATGTATTTAATTTTAATTTACGGAATATATATTGGTCATAAAAATTTAATAATTTATTATTTAATTCACTCTTTTGTTTAATATATTCTTTAAATTTATCAATATTTAAAGTTTTTTTATTTAATTTAGATAAGTCAGATTCATATTCAATAATTGTTTTATCATCTATTTTTTCTTTCTTAAATTCAAGAATTATTTTTTGATATTTTTTTAATTTACATTCTTTTCGGCGACTATCTTGTGTATATCTAAATTCATTTGCAGTTTTATTATCATTATCAACACAGTATATTAAATCAGACATTCCGGGGTCATATGCAATAATTTTTTTATTTTTAAGATGTGTATAATCAGTTATTTCATCAATATATTTTTCATTACTGTATAATTTTTGACTATGTATTTTCTTACCAATATATTTATTTTGCATTAATAAAATTGAACAACTTACTCCATCTGTTTCTATCATATGATTAAATGTAAAGTTTTTATTCTTAAAACATCGTCTTTCTGTTTTAAAAAAGAATTTCCATATTTCATTTTCTTGTTTTTTTAGATTTCCTTTAAATAAATAATCTGTTTTATTGCCTTGTTTTTTTGTAAATAATAAATGAACTAATGTTGTTGTATCTAACTTAATTGATTTCGGGATTATATCATTTCTCATTGGAAATATATTATATATCATAATATCTTTACTTTCTAATTCGTTCATCATATTAATCATATTTAACATATATTCTTGTGGATTGCATTGTAAGTCATAATATATATTATCTTTTTTAAATTTTTCTTTATTTGGAATTATAATTTTTTTTAATTCAATAATTTGCTTATGATATTTAATATCTGATTTAAATTTATTTGTTAAATCTAAAATATCATTTTTAATTAGTCGTAATTGCCTGCAAAATTCATTTATTTCTTCCTTTTTAAGTTTTTTTATACTTTCTTTTTTATTAAAAATAACATTTATATATCTCTCAACATATTCAATATAATGCAATTTAATATTATTCTCATACATAGTTATTATATTAATTGTTAAATAATCTAATACAGTATTCAAATTAGTATATTCTAATTTAGTATCTTTAATTAATGGTTTAAAATTAATATTATAAAAATTTGTTAAATTATCTTTTAATTCTTTAATTTCTTTTTTTGATGGTCTTCCGGATATATGTTCATTACATAAAATTTTCATACAAGAATTTACAAATACTTTATCTATATTAGGTAATGTTTTGTTTTTTTGAATATAATCTAATAAATAAAGTTTTATAAACATTAATGTGTTAATAACTATTTTATTACACATAATTACAGCATTTGTTATTTTTGGTAAATTAACATTTGTATTTTTTAATATGTATTTTAATGGTAATTTAATAGATTTGTAATAATCTATTTTATCAGGTTTTTTATTCATACAATAATATATTATATCTTTATATTTTATTTTCAAGAAATAAACGCAAAATAAAAATTAAAAAATTTTCAATAAATTACAAATAATATATATTTTATTATATACAAATATTGTCGCATTTTGTTTTACATCTATCAAAAAATTATCATTTATACAATTTATATAATTTTTATTTCTAATATTTTCAAAATTATCATTATCAAGACATTTATATGTTGATGGTATTAATATTGATAATTTCCGATGTTTCATAATATTATCATATAAATTAATATCATAATATAATAAATATGTATCTGTAGCAATATCATGTATAATATTATTATTTTCTACCCAAAAATGACCCCAATATGTTTTATTTATATCATCAATAATATAACCTTTTATTAATTTTGCATCAATATTATTTAATAACATCCATTTATATAAAATATATGATTGTGCTAAACATGAATTTTTTAAATCATTTTTAAAAAAATAATCACATATTATATTCTTAACAATATTTATTTTTATATTATTTGTCATTTATAATATAAAGAATAAATATAAATTTATATATTAAAATGGATAAATTTAAAAAAATTCAAAGTAGTATTGTAAATTTATGGAATTCTAACTTCACAGATGATAAAAATTTACAAAAACTTATTGAAGAAGATAATAAAACTAAAATTATTATTTTTTTTATTAAAAGATTACAATTTTGTGATATAATAACACCTAAAAATGCAATCGCAAATACATTAGATGAATTAATAAATACAGAATTTACCGAAGAAGATAATATTAAATTATTTTGTATTCAATTAATACGTGTTGATATAATAAAAGATATCCAAAAAAACAAATATAAAACTGAAATTGAAGAATATTATAAAAATTTATGCTTAAATGGAAAAATTACACTATATTAATTCAAATATATATTTTTTAGTTCTGATATCATTTTTACCGATTTGTTTTATTCTAAAATCATAACTATTTAATTTATATTTATGTTTAGTTAATTGACGAATAATAGATAAATATGGTCGTTTTGATTTATCTGGTTCTGATGCACCAATAATTGTTGAAAAACTAAAATATTTTCTAATTTCTGGTATTAAATTTAATATTTTATTTTGTTTATTTATATCATTATCAAGATGATATAAAATAATACTATTTTCATTATCTAACTCTAATATAGTAATAATTTTATTAATTATGTCAGATTGTTCTTTTTGATATAATAAATATTTTAATTTCATAAATAATATTATATTATTAATCTTTATAATTTTTTAACGGTTTTATTAATTTTGATATTTTCGGCATATCATAATTTTGTTTATTATATCCATTTTCAAAATAATTTTTATAATTATTTTGTTTAACATTTTTAATTGCGTTTATAATTTCAGTTTGTAATTCATTATATTTTAAAATATTATTATTTTGTTTCATATAATATTTTATTTGATTAAACCACTGTTCAATACAATTTGTTTTTGGTGTATATGGTATTGTAAATAAATATTTATTTCCACTATTTATAATAGATTGTTTTACGAGATTATTATTATGACTTTTTGCGTTATCTAATACAATTAAATAATTTTTATATTTACTATATATATTTTACAGCTGTAATTTTATAATCATCACTTTTATGTTTCATTATTTTATATATTAATATTAAAAAATCGGCATTTTAAATCTTCAAGGGTGTAAATATCATTTTTTTAGTTATAAAAATAGGTTTATATAAAATGGAATAATATGTTATGAATAATATATGAAAATAAACGAAATATTTGAACAAAATTATAATTCAAATAGAATACAAATGATAAATGCATTGTCATTAATTAATAATCCAGAACTTAGTAATTGTGAAAAAGTGTTGAAAGATGAAATGAATAAATATTATAAATATAATAAATCAAAATTTTTAGATAATGAATATGATAAATCTGATTTAATTAAACAAATAAATAAAATATGTATACAAAATGTTGCACAATATTATAATGAACAAATTAATAATAAATTTAAAAATATTAGAGGTTCAAATTCTGATAATACAGGATATGCATTATTAAAAAATCCAACTAATTCAGTTATATATAAAAATAATGTGAGTACACGTAATCCTAAAAAAACAGATGAAGATACTAAAATTAAACAAGATGATATAGATAATTTTTTATTAAAAAGAGAACAAGAAGATATGCTATTATTTGGAAATTCTATAAATACTCAACACACGGAAAATAAAATAAATGAAAATAAAATGAATGATAATAAAATAACTAAAATAAATGATAATAACAAAATAGATAATATAAAAAAAGTAAAAAAGAATATAAATGTTGATGAGTATAAAAAAACAATAAATGAGTTAATTAATATAAATACTGAATTAGAAAATAAACTTGAAAAAATAATAAAAGATTATGAAATAATGGAACAGAAATATAATGAAACGAAAAATATAATGAATAATAAAACAGAAAAAATAAATATGACACCATATATTTTTATAAATTTAGATGAAGATGAAAAAGAAAGTTATTTAAGAACATTTAAAATTGATAATAAAATTAATATAATAAATAATAAAATCCTAACAAATTCAAAAATAATAGAGATAGATAGTACAAATTATTGTTCAGAACATAATCATAATAATTATATTATAGATATAACAAAATATAATATAAAAGAATTATCAAAGATAGAAATTATAAAAGTAGATATGAATAAAAAAATAATATTATCATCAAAAGATAAAAATAATGAATTTATATTAATAATTAATAATGATGAATTTATAATATCTTTTGCTGATAATGAATACACAATAGAAGAAATTATTAAAATATTTAATAGATATACACAAGAAAATAAAATAAAAATTATAATGGGAATATTAGATAATAGAATTACATTTGAAGGTGAAATAGATTATGGATTAAATTTTAAAAATACTACAATTGGTAAAATATTTGGTTTTACAAATACAATATATATTAATTCTAAACAATATACAGGAGAAATGAGACATGTTGTATCAGGTGATATATATATGTATATAAATAATAATGAACCTAAAAAAATTAATACTTATGATAATATAATAAATATTAAAGATAAATTTACAGGAGAATTAACAATAAAATTAACTGATTCGCCAGATATAAAACGATTAATTAATGGTTATTATCCACATAAAATAACATTGAAATGCAATTAAAAAGAAACATCCCATTCATATTTATTTAAATATTTAAGATAATCTTCATGAGATACTAAGATCCAATCAATAGTACCACGTTCTGAAATTAATGTATTATTTTTATCAATCCGTTTTTCCAAATCAAATGCATTTTCAGTAATATTTATTAACACCAAATGATGTTTTTTCCATACATTTTTTTGCAATTGACCAAATGTACCATAATATTGACGTTTAAATTTTTGTAAATCCTCTGTTAAACGATCATTTATCATTTTATAATTTGTTTTATTTTCTAAACATTTTTCATCTAGTTCTGGACAATTTTCTACTAATGTATTAATAATATCGATATGATGAGTTTGCAAATATTCAAAAACAAGAAAAAGATTATTTCTTGCAATACTTAGTTTATCCGCAGTTAAGTCAATAAAAGTTTGTTGAATATAAGATATATATTGTTCAATCATAGCAATTTTATTTTTCAATTTAGTTTTATTTTCTTCATATGAAGTACACCATTTTAAGTATTGTAATTTATTAGTAAAAGAACTGATATCAAGATTATAATTTAAAATCAAATGACGCATTGGAATACCTTGAGGTGTAAACGCAACATTATAACCATGTGCTTGATGATTACGCAATTCATAAATATCATTGGTATAAATTGGTTGAGTATTTTTTGATATAGCAATTTTATTAATTGATTCATACATTTCATTAATTGCATTGTTTTTTATCATATTTAAATATCGTTGATATTTATTTTGATTAAATTCAGTAATATCATGACAATAGATACAATTGTCATTAGAACATTCTTTACCGTTTTTAACATTGTTGCACATTTTTGTATAACAAAGTTCGTCTTCAGAATGTGCAAATGAACACCATTGATTTGAACAATTTTCTTTTTTACATAATTGTGTAAACATCTTTTCACTTCTTTTATGAATGTAAGGACATTGTTTGAAGTTACATACAAATGCTCCATTACTGAAACAAGAAGGACAAAATGTAGAACTAAAAATATGTGAAAAAATACCATCATCATGGTAATAAGAACATAATAATTTATTACTGCATTTATCACCATGCTTACAGTATTTACTTGTATCAGAAATAATGTTATTTTTAATTTCCTGGATTGAATGATAATAATTACAATTATCCCCATATTTACATGGTTGCCCCTGTAAAGTAAATTTACATAATATATTTTTTTTATTAATTGTTTTAGTCTCATCCTGAATAATATGATCAACTAAAACACGATTAATATTAGATTCAGTAATTTCTTTTGGTTTATCAAGTGTTTCTTGAGTTGTACTATTTCTAATTATCTCAATTAATGAACGATTATCTTTTATTACTTTTTGTTGTTCTTGTGTTTGTTCTTGTGTTTGTGTAGAAATTGTAGAACAAATTGGAAATTGTTTATTATCAAGTTCAATAATTTCAAGAATAATAATTTTACGTTCAGCTGTTATTTTTTGTTCCCATTCATTATATAATCGTTTGATTAAATCTTTAATTTTAGGAGATACATTGTATATAATTTTATTAATTGTAATTTTCTCTTTCAATTGTTGTGGTTGTTCAAATGATGACCAGATTGTTTGGTTCATTTCTTGTAGTTGTTATTAATTAATAATATATATAAATTAAATAATATAAAATATCATTTTTTTTGATATCTGTTTGCGACAAATAGTAATTACCATTAATAAATTAAGTGCAAATAGTGATCGATTCTCGTTTTCACGAAAAATCAATCTCATTCTTCTCCTTGAGATCTTCTTCTCCAAACTTCTTGAGATCTTCTTCTCCAAACAAAAAAGCTTCGAATTCGTCATCCGTAGGAAGATGAAAGTCCTTCTTGGGTTTTGGAGGTGAAGGAATTTTCTCGAGTGTTTGACGTCTAGCTCTTTCTTCTTCGACCTTTGCATGCACTCGTTTCCAATATCCTTTTGTTTCTTCATGCACGAACAAACAACATGTGGGCTTGTGTTTGTGAAAACATTTGTTTCCATGAGTACATGTGATTGTACCCACATTACCCAACAACTTCCGATTAAGAATTTTCTCAACGTGTTCGTTGAAAGTTTCTTTCATGAGTTGTCTGTTGCATAAGTGTGCTGCAAGAACAGCTTTTTCTTCGTCGTGATGTACAAAGATGCATCGACTTGTCCCAAAAGGACACTCCAGACCATTCTTGCACGTGTTTGTCTTGAAAGACGGTTTGGAAGAACGAATGTGTGTAATTGCATCAGGTTGTGATGCACATTGTACAATCGTTGCGTTTGGAAATCGTGTGTGCCAATATTCTTCTTCGTGTTCACTTTCCCACACGATAATCGAGATTTTTCCATCTACTCCTTTGATGGAGTAATACTCGTCTTGTTCAGTTTCCTTGCGTGAAAGCATCTTGACGGGTTTGGAATTGTTCTGGGTCTTCGTGATTGGTTGAGCGATTGGTCCCAAAGGGTTCTTCAAAGTTGCAGACATTTTCGGCGAACTTGAAAAATAGTACAGAAACTGTAACTATGATAGCGTTAGTTAGTATATATTATATATATTTTCCAGTATATTCAAAATATCATTTTTTTCTATACATATATGTGTGGTTTTTTTCTTAATTGCAAGAAAAAATAAATCAATCATCTGAAGTTAATTTCCCCTCCATCTAGGATGCCAATCAGTCATATCAAAACATGACTTCATTCACTTCATTCACTTCATCGACGTCAGCATCTTCATTCACTTCATCGGCGTCAGCATATTTATTCACTTCATCGACGTCAGTATCTTCATCGACGTCAGCAACTTCATCGACGTCAGCAACTTCATTCACTTCATCAGCGTCAGCATGTTCATCTTCAGCGAGGAACGAAAAATCAATATTGGTTTGATCGAAGTTGGTTTGATCGAAGAATGATTTGTCGATTTTGATGATATTGCATCGTTTGTTCTTCTTGCTTCGTTTGTTGCGCTTGGATGAACGATGTGGTGCCGTGTACTTGAATTTGCATATTTGTCCTGTGTACATTGTTTCTTTTCCATCTTCTTTCCATGGACGATTTGTAGGTTCGATTGGGCGAACACAAGACACTTCGTCTGAAGGTTTTGAAACTTTTATCAAAGACTCTGATGGTAAAACGAATGTAAACAAGAAATCCATTGGATTCCTCAGTATAGAATCCATCGACTTCTTCATGTCGCGTTCAAATTCTGTTCCGTGATGATACCCGCATGCCAATTTCCCAGGACATTTGTCCAGAAAACACCTACCTTGTTTGAAACGTGGATTCAAGGCAATACAATGAACCCAAAATGTCTTGATGTCATGCGTGACGATGGTTGGGTGCGACATTTCACACTGTTTTTTGACACAGATGCTTACTTGAAATCCGTTGCAACAATATGTGTGAATATGTGGGTGTGGAGCATCGACTTGCACATACGGAACAATCAATCGATTGATCATAGTATTGTAGTGTCGTGGTCCTGGAAGTGGTTTCGCGTCTGGAATTGGTGTTCCAGTCTCATCGAGTCGTGGCTTCGGAGGGTCTTGTACATAGAAAGAGCATTCTTTTCCAACTATGTAAGTTGGTTTTCGTATGACATGTAGTGGGATGCCTTCATCTTCGGAATCGTCTTGTTTGCGATGGTTTTCAAAAGTCTGAGACATTGAAAGCAAAAGGCGATAAATATAGTACAGAAACTGTAACTATGATAGCGTTAGTTAATGTCATTAATATATAGTTTTCAATATATAAAAAAAATCATTTTTTTCATTCATTATTATCCTCTTGTTCATTAGTTGAAGATATAATAGGATTAATTTTTAAATTTTTAGGATTATTTATAATATTACCACTTATATTTGGATATTTATATACTAATTTTTTAATGTTTTCTCTATCATTTGAATTAGATGGATTATATTTAAATTGTATACGTTCTTTATTTTTATGTCTTGATTCATATAATAATCGTTGTTTTCGTGATGGTTCAATAGTATAACCAATGCAATAATAAGTAAAATCCTTAAATATAGTATCATCCATAAAATTCTTTTTATATGTATTAAAATAATAATTACGAATTATTAATAATTGATATGATAATATCTTAAATACATTTTCAGTATTTTCATCATTATATTCTCGCATATTATCTGGTTTAATTTCACATTTTACTGTTTTTGTATTATGTGATTTTTTATATGTTCTTGCATATATATACATTATGATTGCATATAATAAGACAATATGAAAAGAACCAATACGAATAAAATGTTGTTTATCTAATGTTAATTTATATTGATGTAATGCTTCATAATCAAAATAAGGTAAACAACGTTCATTATTATCATAAATTATAGCAATAACCATATTATTATGATAAATTTTAATTGAATAACCAATATAATCAACAAATGAATAAAATTCTTTATATGTTACATTAAATTTAGAAAGTAATTTTAATAAATCTAAAACATCATTTTTATAATTAATAGAAACAAATTCATAACATGGAATTGGCAAATATGTAATATTATTATTTTTATTATCATTATTTTTTATCATTTTTGAATAATATAAAAATACATTAAATGCATAATATCCAACCACAATTATAGATTCTTTATTTAATAGATAATTATATATAACATTAAGCGATAATTCAGTATCTGCAGTTGGTGTTTCTAATGTAATTAAATTTTTACAATCAAAAAATGGATAATATTTCATTAGTAAATTAAATCTTTTTAATGATTTTAAATCATCACTTAATCTATGATAACTTAACATTGGATCAGAAAACATTCTTAAATAATCTATCATTATCCAATCATTTCTACAAATAATATATCCATATATATTTATAAATGGAATATTATTATATATATATAATGGCACATATGATATATCACAAAATTTTATAAAATCAACAAATATTGTATATGACCCATCATGTTGTGCTTCTTTACCTTCAACACGGATAAAATTATTATCTTGTAATAAATTACATATTTCAATAATATCTTTTATTGGATCAGGTGAATAAAAATCTATATCTGGCACTGTTGTGATTTTAGTTATATCTGTTGATGATGTAATTGGAAAATATTTATAAAAGCCATCATTTTCATCTTTATCTTTAATTAACATATTAATAGCAAAACCACCATACATTTTTCTTTTGTTTTGTTTTATATATTCCATTATAATTTTATGTACTTTTATTTGATCACTTATATATGGTTCTAATTGTATTGCCTTGATTTCACTAATTTTATTATTTATATCATTTAAATATATTAATAATTCATCCTCATCTATATCATTATATAAACTCATATATAATATAATAAAATATAATTGATTAATGTTTATATTTCATTTTTTAATATAAAAAAATGAATTATAAACATTAATTTATCATTATATATACATATATATATGAAATCCAATGTTAGATATAATAATGTAGAAATGTTTTCAAATTTATTTAATATCAGAAAATATATTTCTTATCAATTAGAAAAAAAAATATATGAATTATCAGAAAAATATATAATAGAAAACAATTTAAATAACATATTATTAACAAATATATATAATGATAAAATAAAATTATTAATAGAAAATATCAATGAAGACAAATATAAAATATTAATAGATAAATATAAAGACATTAAAATATTAGCAACATTATCACCAATTGAATTAAATGAACAAAAATGGGAATATAATAAAAATAAATTATTATATTGTGAAAATTTGAAAAATAATATCACCACTACAGATAGATATCAATGTTATAAATGTAAAGAACGTAAAACTATTGTTACACAAAAACAAACAAGATGTGGTGATGAAGGTGCAACATTTATTGTTGTATGTGTTAATTGTGGAAATACATTTAAAATGTAAATATATTATATAATGGATAATCAACATAAAAATGAACCTTTTGGATGTTTTCCTAAAATTTATAAAATATCAAAAAAAGAATATGATGCAACAATTAATAAAAAACGAAGTTATGAAAAACCAAAAAATAATATATCAATAATAGATATATTATAATGGTTGATTTAAAAAATATATTAGAACAATATGATTTAAATTTATTAAAAATTAATGAAAAATATAATTATACAGAAATTGATAATATAATTATTATTGAAAATGAAAATATTGATAAACATAATAATTTAAAAATAATTTATAAAGATAAAACAGAAAAATATATTGAATATGAAATATTGGGAATATATGATAAGAAAACTGATATATTTACATGGTCATGGGCAATACCAGAAATTAATAAAAAGAATACTATAATAATTAGAAAATTATGGAATTATATTTCCACAGTTGATATTAATGAAATTACTAATATTGAAGAAGTAAAACATTACTTATTACATTCGCAAATATCTGTTAGTGAATATTATATATTAGAATTATGTTTAGCGTGTTGTATGTATATAATTAAAAAAAATTATATTATATATTGGAATGATATAAATAATCCAGATGTTATTATTTATTTTATTTTATTAGAATAAATTAAGGACAATATACATATGTATCTAATCTATCTTTATGAACAATATATTTATGATCTAATGCATGAATAAATATTTCATCACCAGTTAATAATTCATTAGATGTTTCTAATATATCAAATTTCATATAAGACTCTGTATTATCTGCAATAGCATAATAATCAAATAATGAAGAACTAATACATGAACGTCTACCCATTAAAATTAAAAATTTATATTTAAATTTATCATCTGCATCTTTTGCTTTTAAATATCCATATTTTTTAAATTGTGATGGACAACCTTTTGTTGCTATTTGTGGTAATTGTGGAACATCAGGAGAATTATATGGCGGATATAAAGGATCATTTAATGTTCTTGTATTTATTGAATATGGTGGTGGCAAAAATGCAGACGAATAATTTGTTGTTAATAATGCCTTTCTATTATATTCAGGTATATATGTTTCGTTTTTTTTATTTATATTTATAATAATATAAATAAATATTACAATACCAAGAAATATAATTATATTATCATCGATATACATATTATAATATGTTAAAATAAAAAATATAATAATATAATTAATAATATATGTCTATTGCTATTGTTAAAGATTTTTCATTTAAAATAAATTTTACTTTATATGATGATTATGAAAAAATTATTAATGAATATTTAAATTCTAAAATCACATTTAAAAAAATCAATTCAAATGACGATTTACTTAATATAGTTAAATCAGAATTATTAAATAATGATACATCTATTAAAATTGAAGAATTGCGTGGAATATATAATGATAAACAATTATTAAATTATATAGTAAGAAAAGATGAGTTATTAAATACAGAAAAATCACATTTTGATTGTATTATTTTTTATAAACGAAATATAATAGTTGATGATACTTATTTATTTGATCACAATATTAATTTTAATTATCAACATGTTCATTTATCTGATATTGTTGATATATTAAAAAGAAAAATATTCATATCAGGTTTATTAGTTAAAACAGATGGAACAATTCATGAAATTATTTATAATATTGATTATTTAGAAAATATGACTGGTGTTATTAATTATAAATTAAATAATGAAATTAAAACTATAAAATATTATGATCCAACTATTATATTTAATAATGATGAATTATTACATAAAGATTTAGAAAATCAATTAAATGAAAATGAAAATAATACAAATTCAACAAACCCTATTGATAGTCATGTAGGTAATGAATTTTTTAAACAAATTGATCATTGTGATGTTGAATGGGCATTAGCACAACGTGAAATGTCATTAGGTATAATAAATTTGTTCTATCTTACTAAAAGTAATGAACATAATACAGAAATGTCTAAATTCTTTAAAATGCATGTTAGAGGTGATGTTATTATTAGTTTATTTATTCATAATTCAATGACAGATATAAATACATATATTGAATTAACAGAAGAAATTTATAATAAAATGTTATTATTAGAAAATAAAGAAATATCAAGAGAAAATAAAAAATTTTTTAATTTTTATTATGAATTATCATATAATCTTAATAAGTCTTAATAAATAAATATATAAAATTATATAATATTATATAATGCCTCAATATCAAGACATCAATATTGATAAAAATTCAAAACCAAAAATATTAAAAGCAGGAAAAATGTATTTAAGTGGCAATGAAGATGATAATAATATTCCAGAAGGTGTTAGTGGAGGAACAAGTATTGCACAAATTAATAATTCAAATAACAATGAACATAATAACAATGAAGAAAATTATATGCCTAGAGAAGTTAATAGAACAAAAGCGAATGTCAATGAATTACTTTCAAATATAAAAGAAAAACAATTATATGAAGATAGTAATGAAAATATACCTCAAGAAGATGAAGAAGAAGAAGAAAATATAGTGATACCACAAAAAGAAAAGTTTACATTAGATAAATATTTTAATTTTGGATCATTTTTTAAACCTGTTATTATTATTGCAATAGTTTATTGGATATTTACTATACCTGCATTTCAACATTTTGTAAATAATTCTATATTTGGTATTATTATTAATCCAAATAATAAATTTTTATTAATTATTTTATATGGTTTAGTTATTGGAATTGTTGCATCTTTACTATTAAATTCTTTTTAATTTTATTATTAATAATAATTAATAATAAATATAAATAAATTAATCAGTTTTATATAATGTATTAATAGATGAAATAATATCATTATTATAAATAAATCGTAAATTAATATTATGTTTTTGTTTTTTATTAAATGTTTCAATAATGTCAAATGATTCATTATAAATATTAATTTGTAATCCAATCAAATGACTTAAAATTTCAATTTCTTTAAAAATAAATTTAGGATTATTTTTAGATATCTCAATAATTAAAGTTTGTGATTCATTTTTTTTTATTAAATAATCTATAACTTTTCCTTTCAATATAATTGCTAATTTAGTTTGTAATTCATTGTAATATCCTAAATTCTCTTTATTAAAAAATATATAATAATATCCATTTGCTATTGCTCTGTATAATTGATTATCTTGTATTATATTTTGAATATTAAAATTATTATATGTTATCAATGGATTGTTATTATTAAATTCATTATAATTTATATGTTTATTATTATATTTCAAATTAATTGCTGATTCTAAAATTGACTGTATATTTTCATTTGTACTTTTAATAATTATTTGTTCTTCTCTTTGAGTAAATTTAGTTGTGTCAATAATATCTGATACATAATAATCTTCAATTTGTAAAATTTCTTTTGATTTCATTTGATGAATAACTAATTCTTCACTAATTTTATTTATAAATTCAATAATTTGATTTCGCATAATTGAAAAATAACATCCGGAATGTGTCCAATGACAATGTGGATTTATATTACACATATTTTTGTTATTATTAATTTTACATTGTAATCTATCATTATTTAATATATAATTTTCTATATTTGGTGGTTTTGTTGATAAAAATACAAATCTTTTATTTTTTCCTCCTTCTATTTTTTTATTCATCTCTTTATCTTCATTATTTTCTTCATCATTATCATCATTTAATGTATTAACATATTTAATATATATATCAGTTAATATTTTATCATCAATCAATTTATATATTATTAATTTAATTGAATTAATTTTATTTGATGTTGTTGTTTTATTATTTATTATTTTTATTATTTTCTGTTTTATATGTGGATGTTCAATTAAAAAATCACTAAATTCTAATCTAAATAATTCATAATGTTCTTGATTATATTTTACATTATTTATATTTATTATTCTTTCATCATATATTTTTTTCTTATCTTTAATATCAATATTTAATTTATCATAATTCGGACTTAATATAATATCTAATTGTCTATTTTCAATATCAGAAATTAATTTAGTTTCTTGTTTTATTGGAACCGATAAACTATTATTTATAACTAAACTATTTATACTAATATCTTTATCCGTTTTTTCTGTATAATATACTCCTGTTATGTTAATAAATTCAAAATTTTTAAATTTATTAATACATTCATCAAATGATAATATATATTTTTCAATATTATTTATTATTTTTAATTCATAAATTAATCCAGATGGTTTAACAGGTATTAATATATCATCAATTATTAAATAAATACATTTATTATATATATCAATATATTGATATGTAAATTTATATTTATTTCTATATTTCAAATATAATGTTTTTGCAATCATATTACTATTATCAATTATATTTAAATTCATATTAGTTATTTTTAATATATTCAAAATAAATTGTTCATTACTATCATACATATATTTAATTTCTGGTTCATCTTTTATCAATTTAATATTAATAATTGGATAGATAGTATTATCATTTATAATCAAACATATTGATGTTTTATTCTCATCAAAAAAATTTGTCTTAATTATGTAATCATCAATTTTATTATCATTATTATTTACTAAATTATATTCAAATATAATAATATTAAATCCTTTATTGCTCAATACATTTGGTAATGAGGTAATATCATATAACATTTCATATGGTATATATTCAGATGTATTAATATAATTAATATATTTTTCTGTTGTTTGAAAAAATGATGATAATGTACCATTGTTTAAATATTTAAATATAAAATTAGATTTGTCATTTTGTAATTTATTTATAATTAATTTCTTAATATCATCAATACTTTTATCAAATATTAATGATAATACACCTAAATAAGGTATAGTTTGTGAACATCCCATTTTTAAATAATAATTTTCAGTATATGATAAATAATTATTTATCAATTTAATATTATAATTATTAATTGCATTTAAAAATAAATGTATATATGTTGGCAAATAACTCATTCGTCCAATATTAATATTTAATGAATCATGTAAAATATATAATAATTCAGATTTTTTTCGTGTAATAATATTTGCTTTGTCATCATTATTTATTTTTTTATTTTCTAAACATTTCATAAAATATTCTAATCTTGATTTATCCTTAGTTAATAATGGATCCTTTTTAAAACAACATGGTAAACAATTAGTATTTGCTAAAAATCCAATATACATATGTTCGCCATTAATAGATGGATCACATGCATAATGTAATTCAGTACCATTTGTATTATCATCATTATATTCTGTTATTCCAATTGTTTTAAGAACAGTAGTTTCTTTTTTATTTTTAATTGTTTTTTCATAAATACCTAATTTTTTATTATATTTATATCCTAAATTTATAATTTTCTCCAAATCATTATCGGTTACTTGTAATGGTCTCCTGATTAATTTACCTATATTCTGACATAATCGTGAATATGTATCATGTTCATTATCAAGTCTATTATCAGTTTTAACCATAGATTTAATACTAATTTCTGGGACATCATCAACAATATATTCATCAACTAAATGTTGTCTTTTTGCAATATGTGATAAAGATTCAAGTTTTTTAAATAAATATATATTATCAGGATTTTTATTAATATATGTATCATAATATAAAAATATCATTCTATTCATAAATAATAATATATCATTCAATTGTTTCACATTCTTTGTTCCTGATATTCTCAATTTATATTTATCTATAGTTTTACCTTGAATATTAATATCAACACCATTATATTTATATTTAGGTTGAATATCTAATTTCTTTAATTTATTTTTTGTTTTTTTAATATTTTGATATATATGTTTAATTTTATTATATTCTTCTGTTGCTTTTTCTAATGTAATATTAAATTGTTTACTTAAAACAGTAATAATTTCTTGTGTAGTAAATTCATAATTACGCATATAAAAAATAATTCTAAATTCAATGGATTGTTTGATATTATAATTATTTACTTTTTTATATCGTAAATAAGTTCCAAATTTTCCAGATTCAGAACCTTTTGATTTAATTGCCTGTCTTTTCTTTGGTTCTATAATTAATGCAACATAAGGATAAAATAATCTTGCAAAATTAGATAAATCATTATGATTAAATGGTTTTTCAACATTTATTTTTTGTATCGAATTTATAAATGCATATTTATATTCTTCATCATTTGGTATTATAAAATTAAATAATTTGTTTTCTTTATTTATTTTTTCTAATAATTGTTTAACATATATATGTGTTTTTTTAATATCACTCATTATTATCTCTGATGATTCTTTCCAAATTATTTTAAATTCTAATCTTCCTCTTTTATTTATTGTAATTGACATATATCTTGTCTCATTATTATATACTGTCTTTATCTTAAACGATATTCCATATGATGCCGTATCTATCCATTTGTGTATTATTCCATATTCTTGTGTTTTAGATATATATTCATTTATATATTTAGGATTTAATTTATGTGTTAAGATCCCATCTAATGATTTGTATTGTACATATGGATATGTTTCATCAACAATAAAATTATTAAATATATGATGCATACTTATCTTTTTATCATTATTAATATTTAATAAAATATGAATATTTACATTTGTTATATAATTCTGATCATACATTTTTTCATATTTTTTAGGATTTATATTATTCAATATATTTTGTATTTCAGTTTCTGCTATTAATTTAGTATTGTATGTATTATAAATATCTAATTCATTAATATCATTTTTATTAGAAATAATTTGTTTAAATAATTGAGTTGTTATTTTCGGAAAATAAATTTTTAAATAAATATCTTTTAAATTTTTTAATATTTCATCTGTTATTTGATAATTTAATCCAAACTCATCATAGATATTTATTAAATATATATCATTAGTTGGCATAAAATCAGTGTAATTATTTAATAATAAATCATTATCATCTTCTTTTTTAATTTTACTATTATACTTTTTAATATTGTCTCTTAATAATTTTAAATTACCTTGTAATTTTTCGTATACATGCATATTTTGATTTATTTCTATATCAATATTTAATAGTTCATTATTTCTTAACCATTTATATCCTAACATTATTTTTTTAACTTCATTATTAAAATAATATTCAGACCATAAATATTGATATTCAGGTAATATAAATTTATTTTTTCCATATTTTTTTGACATTTGAATACTACAACATATTTTTTCTTTTATTGTTTGTATTGTATCATCTTCATTAATATAGAACATTAATATATATTCTTTATCATATAATATTTTAATATCATCATTATATAAATCATTATCATATGATTCATTAAATGGTGTTATTTTTCTTTTTGAATAATATAAATCATCATCATTTAATATTTTTTTTAATTCTTCTGTATTTTTTTCTAAATTTTTATCTATTTCATTATTTAAATTTGTATATATTTCATTTATATTCTCTATCTCTTTTTGCTCATCAGTTTCTATATCTTTATTATTGTCCTCAATTTCTATATCAGGATATACAATTGGTTCATTATTATCATCATCAATAATTTCAGGTGTTACATATTCATCATCATCTAATTCACCACCTTCTTGTTTTTCAGTAATTGATAATACTTTTTCTTCTATTTTTGTTTTATCAGAATTTTTTTCAATTATATAATTTATTTCTTTATTATCAAATAAATCTTCATCTGTTTCATATTTAGTATCTTTAGATTTTAATAGATTTTTAGTAAAGGTTTCATATGAAAAAATAATATTATCTGTTAAAATTTTTTTAATCGATAAATAATTTTCATAAAATGTTATTCCAAATTTATTAATTATCCCTTTTTTATATTCCTCTGATTTATTTATTATGTCTATTGTATATTTTATATGATATAATGTAAAAAAATACTTAAACCATTCCTTTTCATAATAATTTTCTAATATTTTATAATCATCAATATGTAATTGTAAAAATACATCTAATAAACTCATTGTTTTTATTTTATTTAATATTTTAATTATATTTTGTGGGACATCACCAATAAATATATATATCTGATATTTAATTTTATTGTTATTATTTTTATATTTATATATAATTTTTATCGGATTATTATTATACTTGTTTTTTAAATAATTCATATATATATATTATACATATTTTAAACTTTAATAATTGGTTTATATTCTTTAAAATATATAATACTATTATTAAAAATAGATTTAATTTTATTATTTAATTCATTTACAAAATTATATAAAACCAACTTACCATGTATTCTACAATAATCAAGTATTTCATCTATTAATGTATAATTTTCAAATGTTATATTTTCTGTTTCAAAAATTGTTATTATATTATTATATAACTCATATATTATATCACATGTATCATTAACTAAATTATCTTTTTTAGATAAGTTACATAAATCATAAACTGATTTAAAATTATCACATTTCAAAATACTAAGTTCAAAATTATTAAATATATTATTTTTAAGAGTATTTATATGTTCATATATTTGTATGTTATTATCTTTGGACCAAATTAGTATTTCATTAATCGTTTTATAATTATTTATGTTTTTATAATTAATATTATTATTTATAAATGTCTTATATTCTTTTAAAAAATTTATATAAGGATATGTTAAACTAAAGGGATTAGTTTTTAATTTCTTTTTGTTTATTTTGACAGGATAATAACCAATATGTTCACCATCATATGTATATAAATCTTCATCTATGTTTGGAATATTATGATATTCATCATTTGCATGACATTTTAATAATCGATATCTTGTTTTATCAATTTGTTCACCACATTTACATTTCTTTATTTGTGTTAGTTCATCTTTTGTATAAAATTCTCCATCATATTTTAATTTCTGGATTTGTTTACATACACATTTTCTATATGTATGATAACCACAGGGATGTCCAACATCCCACAAATTTGTTC
>JACCDT010399365.1_pt1 | contig 44765 bp, 44 predicted proteins | sample 7446291 | NCBI WGS metagenome assembly JACCDT01 (sample SAMN15323446, study PRJNA562643) | freshwater metagenome | isolation source: river surface water | place: USA:Blue River Watershed | collected 2017-08-17
GACCTACAATGGAAAACAATAAATTTTTTAACAGCAAATTTTACTAATATACTTTTAGGTGATATGAGTGCGAAAAGTATAGTACGTAATAATAAATCAGTACTAAGTAGCGAAATGAAATCAGCGTGTCTACAAACACGTTTTTATGAATTTAGTACACGATTAAAATATAAATGCGATAAAACAAAAACCAATTTTCAGATGGTAAATGAAATGTATACATCAAAAACATGTTCATTATGCGGAAACTATAACGACAATCTAAAAGGAGAAAAAGTTTATAACTGTAGTAAATGTAATTGTTCAATAGACAGAGACATAAACGGCTGTCGTAATATACTAATTAAATATATGATGGAAAAATAAAAATCATCATGTTCGGGCTAGTTACAAGTCCTAAAAAACTTGACCAGTTAAAATAAAGAATCTAAAAATCAAGCTGACAATGAGTATTGTAGTAAGAGAAGTAGGCTGTCTTAACTGCTGGTTTTTATTATTTCTTTGCATTTAACATATTGTTTTTATAAAAAAATATCAAGTTTAATGTAACGGACCCTGCTAACTTATATCCAATTTATTTGATTATTGCATTGTTAACATAAATAATATATTTACTTCACATAACAATAATATTTATTAACTTGTTGATGGTTTATTTAAAAATATTAAATACATGAATTATTTGTATGCAAATTAAATGAATCTACACTTTTAAATTCTTTACGACAAAAATAACAAGACATAATAGATTGTTCATTATTTTTTATTTGTTGGTTGGATTTATTATTTGTAAAATTATATAATTTACCTGTATTGTGAAACATATAATTATATTTTCCTTTACATTTTTCATATATTTCACTATTATTATTATAAATTATACCATAATCATCAATATATAAAGATTCACCATGATTACTTGGACATCTATCACTACCTTCACATCCAATACAATTAAAACCATTATTACAAATACTATGTTTAACAATTTGTGTATCTTCTTTTTCAAATATAAATTTGTAAATTTGTTCTATGTGTTTTTCATATGTTTCAAATACAGAAATAACATTTAGATCTGAATGACAAGTTTCTCTTAAATGATTTCTATTTTTAATAATTGTTTTTAAGATATTTTTTATTTCATATGTATACAATTTAGTTTTTTGTGAATTTGAATAAAAATATCCATAAGCTCTTTCATTATTTTGATTTAAAATATAACAAATAATATTTCCCAAACCATAAATTTCATTATTAATATGTAATTCCTTATATCCTTTTTTATTATTAACAATTATTATATTAGTTGTATTGGTTGTGTTATTTAAAATTATTTTATTTTTCACATAACAATCTTTAACAAAATGTCCGCTTTTACCACAATTAAAACATTTATTATTTGTACTATTACTCATTTTATTTATAACATTTATTGTAGTATTATCTAAATTTATTTCACAAAATGAACCACCTCGTACATTATCAATTCCATATTTTTCCATATATTTCAATGTATATTTATCTTCATCGTAATCATCACAATTTGGTATTAATTCAATAATATTTATTGGTTTATATTTTTTTGTCCACTGTGAACCATTAGATTCAAAGTGATTTGCAACTCGCATATTTGGATTATTAGTTTTACCCACATAGTATTTACCACCAGTCAACTCCAACACATATATAAAAACCATTTGTTATATTATTTAATTATTATTTAAGTTGTTTACTTGTTCAATTTTTAGTTAATAATTGGAATTAAAAATATTTGTCAGAAATTTAATTTATTGTTATTTAAAAAATAAAAAATTTCGCGTCCCAATATATATACAATACTTACAAACTTAAACAAAAAATACATATAAATTATTTAATAAGTAATTTATAATATGTATATCAATACTTATTTTAGTTAAATTATAATTTAAATTTTTTTTACATGCAACAAAATTGTTTGTTTTTTGTAAGTATTTGTAAATAATTTTAACAATTTTGTCAGGAAAAACGTCAGTAAAAAAAGCCCCGCGCGCGAGGAAGTTTTTCTCTATGTAAATATTAGTAGTATTTACATAAAATTAATTATATTTACAAGAGATGATAATACAACACTGGTATTTTTTATTTTATTATAATTTTACATTTAGTTGTAGTATATTTACTTTACTTACAACCATGTTGATAAATACTTACGTATTTTATACAATTTTGTTGCATGCAATACGATGACAATTAACTATTTATGAATTTTATACACTATAATATATGTAATTAATAATGTATTAAATATATATAAAATATCAATAAAATAACACTGTAAGTATTGACAAAAATAGGCGCGATATTTTTTATTTAAAGAAAAGTTTATAATTATTTATAATTATGGAGTATAAATATAGTTGTAATTTTTGTGATTCTAAATATAATTCATTACAAGGTTTAAAAAAACACATTAAAAATAAACATCCAAACAATGATATAAAACCACAAAAAATTTATGATTGTAATTTTTGTGGAAAAATTTTTAAACATAGACAAAGCAAATGGTATCATGAACAATCTTGTCAAGAAAATAACAACATACCTTTAACTGAACAAGTAAAATTATTAACAGAAAAAGTAATTAAATTAGAAAATAAAACACAAAATGCATCAACAATAAATAACAACACCACAAATAATAACAACACTACAAATAATAACAACACACAAAATGTAATTTGTGTATTTCCATTAGGTAATGAACCAGCTAATGCACTATCACTTGAATATATAAATAAAACACTAAGTGAAAATGGTATTAATTCAGTAATGGAAATAGTTAAAAAGAAGCATTTTAATCCAGAATTACCTCAACTGCAAAATTTTTGTGTAACTGCGCTAAATAATAATTATGCAAGTGTAATTGATCCAGAAACAAAAACAATAAAATCAGTTAATAAAAAGGATGTATTTGACAAAGTATATGCAGGCGTAGTTTCAAATGTAAATCAAGTTGATCCACTAAATGAAAATGTTAAGGAAACAATTGATAGAATTAAAAATATTCCAGTTTCAAAGAAAATTTTAAAAAAATTACATTGCGGGCTAAACGAAGAAGCTTATCATAATAGAGACTTAGTAAAGAAAACTTGGAAATCAGCTAAATTTACAGAACAAGTTATTCAGCCGGAAATAAAAAAACCATTTAATTTAAATGATGTATCTGACATATCAGATTCAGACATTGATTCTGTAAGCTCAAGTTCATCAGATGGTTCTGGAATTGCATTAAAAAAATCTCAAGTAAAAACTAAACAAACAACAAGTCCAAATTCAAATTCCAAGGAAAAAATAATAAGTAAAATTCAAAAATTACTTGATGAAATTAATGCAAAATCAGATTTTTTTAAATAAACAAAAGAATTTACAAATAATAATTAATTATTTTTATTATTAGTAAATTAATTATTTCTCATATCCAAGATATTTCCCAGATATATGAGAAGTAGCAAAACAATTGGATGCATAATGTCCTGATCTACCACATCGATAACAAGCGTCCTGTATCTGTTGATTAGCTTGTGGTTTTGATTTTAGTTTAGCTTTACAGTGCACATTTTCATGGTATGTTAGACCTTTTAATGAATCAAATTCTTTCCCACAATATTCACAACAATAAATATCAACAATTTTTTGTCCTAATTTGGTGGTATTTGCGAAACATTCAGATTCCACATGTCCAGTTCGCCCGCATATCCCACAAAACTTCTTGGGACTTGAAGGGCTTGATTTAGTTTTTGGACTGGAATTATTTGAAACTGGCTTTGTTTTACAATAAAAGTTTTCATGATACACGGCTCCTGATTTTGTTTCAAATTCTTTCCCACAATATTGACACGGATGAATAAGAGTATTTGTGATAACTTGTTGTGTAGTTTGCGGTTGGCTTTGTAGTTGGGCTTGGACAATCGGTTGGGTAGTTATTTGATTTGTTTTAACAGGTTCAGGTTCGGCAATCAAAATTTGTTCGGCAATAATAGATTCAATCATATCATTTTCATCAGGAAAAAAGTTCCAAACTGTGTCAGTTATTTTATTTAATACACATTTGCTTTTCCTATGGGCTGAAAAATATGAACCGGGACAAGTACAAGCCGGGTCATCTGGTAAAATTGGAACTTTGCTTTTTGGATCACCTGGACAGGTACTAGCAAAATGCCCTGGCTGTCCGCAAACAAAACATTTGTCTGTGGAACTAGAAATCATTTTTGCAATTACACTAATTTGTTCTTTAGGTAGGATAATTTCACAAAATGACCCACCGCGTACATTATTAATTCCGTATTTTTCCATATATTTTAATGTATATTTATCTTCATCAAAATTATCACAATCTGGTATCAGTGCAAAAATTCTTTCGGGTTTATATTTGCGGGTCCAGGCAGACCCAGACATTTCAAAGTGATTAGAAACACGCATATTTGGATTATTAGTTTTACCCACATAGTATTTACCACCGACTAACTCTAACACATATATAAAAACCATTTGTTATATTATTAATTATACAAGTCAACTAACTTTTAAATCAAATTTTATTTGTTCCGCTTAAACATCAAGTGTTTCAGAATGATCAGTTAATTTAGGTGTTCTATATTCAAAATGTAACTTGTATTTTCCACTTTCAATTACTTCTTTTATACTTTCCCCTTGAGATACTTTGTTTGCAAATTCTTCCATTTTTTCTTTTCCAATATAATTCGCAGTGAGAATTTTAGAATCACCCAGATACAGTTGGGATTGAAATTTTTTATATTCAGCCAACAATAAATCAGATTTATCGGTTTTTGGTTCTGTTTTATTATAACAGTTGTATGCATGTTGTGGTACATATATATTAACATAAAAACTGTATTTTCTAAATAATGGGATATTTTTTTCGTCTGCATAGTGTACCATCAAATTCCAATATCCTACACGGTATCCATTTTCCGCCCCCATTAACCAATATTTAACTGCATTGGTTTTATCGCCTCGTTTTGAATAAAACACACCAAAATTACTCATAGCATTTGGTTCACCTCTTTCAACGGCTTCATTAAAATATTTAATAGCTAGTTCATCAGAATTATCTTCGCCCATATAATAGACTGCTAAATTTCCAGCTGAAAAATCTACATTATGGGAGTAAGCATTAAGTAAACAGGCTAATTTTTCTTCTTTAGTATCAGCAATATTTGACAAGCTAATGTACGCATTATAATTACCAGCTTCAATAGCTTTATTAAAGTATTCACGTGCAGTTGCTTTATCTGATTTTACCATCCAATACCACAAGCCAAATATTTGCCAAATAATAGGGTCTGACTCAAGCAAGAAGAAATACTCTTTTGGAATATCGGTTCGATTAAAAACAAAAACAAAAACTGATTCATATTTTTCCGTTTTAAAAATATTAGAAAACCATGCAAATTTATCAATTTCAATATCATAAATAGTTTTGTAAGTCATTAAAATTAGGTATGATCTTATAATTTATATATAAATCAATTTTTTAAACTTGTAAAATCTTTAATTGTAAGCAGAATGTGTATACTCGAAACTTATTGTTAAATTATTGTGTGTTACAGTTTCATTAATAGATTCACCGGATGCAACTCTTTCAGAAAATTCTTCCATTTTTTCTTTTCCAATAAAATCACCAACAAGTATTGTTGTGTTATGTAAATACATGTTAGATTTGTATTTTTCATATTCAGCTAACTTGATATTAACTAAATCATCTTTTTCTTCAACTTTATTATACAAGTTATACATGTATTCTGGTAAGTAAATATTAACATAAAAACTATATTTGGTAAATAATTGGGGATTGTTAACTCGTGCAAAATGTAACATTAAATTCAAATAAGCCATTTTATAACCATGTGTGGCAGCCATTAACCAATACTTTATTGCATTGTGTTCATCCCCATGGTCCAAATAGTATGCTCCAAGATTATTCATTGCCCCAGGTTCTCCGCATTCAACCCCTTCAAGAAAGTATTTAAGAGCTAAATTATCCAACTTTTCCTCCAAATAAAACAGACCCAAATTTACTCGTGCACATTCAATATTATTATCATAAGCAATTTGTAAATAATTATTTTTTTCTTCTTTAGTTTCAGAAATGTTTGATAAACTTAGATATGCATTAGTATTACCAGCTTTTATTGCCATATGAAAATATTCATTGGCTTTATTTTTATCAGATTTTACTAACCAATACCATAATCCAAATATTTGCAATATTATACCATCAAATTCAAAAAGCTTAAAATATGAATCAGGAATATCAGTTTGATTAAAAACAAAAACAAAAACTGGTTCATACTTTTCTGTTTTAAAAATACTTGAAAAAAATTTCATGTATTTAATTTCAATATCATAAATAGTTTTATACATTGGGAATTAACTGAAAATATAATAAACTAAAATAATATCAAATTTTTTAAATTTTTATTGTTTTTAATAGTTTTTTTTGATAACTATCGCTAATTTTATAAGTCCAATAAAACCAAACTTGAAAAATTTCAATAATTTTATTTGCAAATGCTGGATTTGTTTTTGAAAAATTTCGTAACCAATCAGTTAATTCAAATTTATCAGGGGCACTAGTTGCTACCATTTGAAAAAATAATGTCCAGCCTTTACAATATCCATTAAAAAATGATTTTTGATAAATGGAATTAATTTTATAATTGAATGAAATATTTATATTAGAATTTAAAAGTTTAATATATTCGTAACCTAAAAGCCCACAGTAAAATTCCATGGAAAAATGCACAAGTTGTTTGTAATTTGAAAATCCAAAATCTGGATTATCAAAATACGATAGTGAACCATTAGAATCAATAAGAAAACAAGTTTTATTAAATTTATCAAAACAAACACATACTGAATGTCCATGATTTTTTAATTTAGAAATAAAATTAACATCAAAAGACATATAACGTTTTTTACTCGCAATTAATTTTTCTTCTAAACTTGTTGCATCAATAAAATCACATAATAATCCATCATCAACTAAGTTAAAATGAAATGGCAAACTTTCATCATACACATAGTTTGATTGTCCAACTATTTCAACAATTTCCCCTTGTAAGATTTTAAAAGTAAAAAACGTGTCTGCGTTACCAATTGTATTAATTGGATTGTTAGTTTTATTCATTTGCTCTTGAAAGTACCACGGGAGTCTCCCAATAGTTTCATAAATATCTTTGTGAAAATCTTCAAAATAGTATGGATTTGTATCTATATCATATATAAAATTAACATGTTCTGGTACTTTTTCAATACATTGGTTAATATAATCATAATCACACATTAGAATATAATTTCTTTAAATTAAAACATTAACAAAATCAATTTTTTATAAAAAAAAATTAAAAAGAAAAACCAAATTTAATATATATATGAATTTTTTAAACACAATTGGAAAATACTATACAATTAACAAAACAACACAACCTGTAAACTCATTAAATCCTATAATTTTACAATCTAATAACTCAGCATTTAGTAAAGTAAAACCAAATGGTCCGGTAAAATTTTATCAACCAGATATTTTAGATTTAAATAAAATAATTAAAAATGAACAATTAAAAATACAAAAAAAAAATTTAGTAGATTTTCTTGAAAAAAACAGCCCAAATAAAAAAACTCATGAACTTAAATGGGAAAATATAATTGGAGCAGGTATAGTTGGACTAAGTTTATGGGCTATCTATACTTATTCTGGTTATAAAATAACTTTTATTCCTCCACAAAACAAAAACTAATAATTTTCCCGCACAAAATACAAATACCAAATAAAAATAATATTTTAATAACTATTATTTTTATTTAATTTTTTTTAGAACCGGATTTAGTGGCTTTTTTAGTTCCAACTTTTGTTCCTTTTTTAGTGGTTTTTTTAGTTCCAACTTTAGAGGTTTTTTTGGTTCCAACTTTAGAAGCTTTTTTAGAACCTGATTTAGTGGCTTTTTTGGAACCGGATTTAGTAGCTTTTTTAGATCCTTTTTTAGATCCTTTTTTAGCACCTGCTTTTTGTTGACTTGTAGGGTCAACTTTTGTTGGGATAAATACTGGCATCATTAATAACTCTTATATAAAAATAATAAATAATATTAAATAATTTAAATTAAATTTTATTTTTACATGCTTGTAAAGTATGTGTGAGAAACTTGTTATAAATTTGGTTTGGTTCTGTTGGTTTACATTCAGCAAGTAGTGGTAACAATTTGCAAATTTCATTTGGATTTTTACTATGTCTAATTGGTAGAAATGCAAAAACTGTATAAGCAATTGGTTCTGTTAAATAATATTTTTTTTCAATCCAAATATTAGATAGTATTTGAGCTTTATTTGTAAAACTTATAATATCAATTTGATTAAACACACGGGAAATATTTCTAGAAAATTGATCTAATAAAATTATATCAGTAATTAATTTTATTGGTTCAATATTATTATAATAAGCCAAGTTAAAGTTATTAAATACATTTAGCATTTGATTGTAATACATAGAGTAAATTTTTTGGTCTAATTCAACTGTACTAACAAACCACCATTTTTTATATGTGAAATCACCAAACCAAAAATTTAAAATTTCATTCGAAGTATTTTCCACTTGTTCCATTACATACATTTAACCAAGTGATAAACCAAAAACAAATTCAATTTTTTATTGAATGTATTACACCTTAATTATTCAAATAATAAAATTGAATTATTAATTATATTAAAAAGATAATTTAATATAATAAACTAATGAGCAAAACTAAAACTAAAACAATACTTGAACAAAATAAACAAAACGAACAAAAACCATTAATACTAGTTGATACTTCATATACTTCTTTTTATCGTTTTTTTGCCACTATTAGATGGTATAGCTTTTCACATAAAGAAGAATTTGAAAAAGTTAAATCAGATAATAAGTATGACTGGACAACAAATAAAATATTTATGGAAAAATACGAAAAAATGTATTTGGATTCAATTATAAAGTTAGTTAAGAAGAAAACATTTGATAATTCCCAAATTATTTTTTGTATGGATTCACCAAAAGAAAAATTATGGAGAACACAAATTCAATGTGATTACAAGGCTGATAGAGCGGATATGTCCCTTAAGCACAATTTTAAACCAGTATTTGCTTATACATATGACACAATGATTCCCCAATTTATCAAGTCAAATCCAAAATCTATTTATAAATTACGCGTGGATTCTATGGAAGCAGATGATTTAATTGCTATTATTTCAATGTATTTAGAACGGAAAGAACCAAATAAAACAGTTTATTTGGTTTCAGGTGATGCAGATTTTTTACAATTAGGCCGACCAAATTTAACTTTTATTAATTACAAAGCAAAAAAACCAATTGTATTAACAAAAGAACAAGCATCAAGTGCACTTAGAGAAAAAATAATTACAGGTGATACATCAGATTGTATTCCAAGTATTTTTCCAAAAGGTAAACGAGCTAATAAAAAACAAATATTAGAATCAGATGAAAAGTTAAATGAATATTTACAAACAAATCCAGAGGCAAAAAATCAGTATGAAACCAATAAAAAAATGATTGATTTTAGATATATTCCAAAACAGTATGTGAGCAAAGTTGAAAAACTTTATCAAGAACTTTTTTAATAAATTAATACAAGCATAAAAAAATAAATTTAAAGATTAAATTTGGATTTTAATTGTTCAAGTAATGGAACTAATATTTGAGCTTGTTCTTTTGTAATTTGCACAGTTTGTAATTGTGTAATTTGTTGTTGTGCAAGTAATCCAGCAAGTGAACCTATTATTTGAGAAGTTAGCTGAGGAATTGTTTGTTGAGAGTTTGAAATAACTGGAATTAAAGAATTTTGTTGTGTTGGTTGACTTAAAATATTTGTTCCAAGTAAAGCTAAATTTGATAAATTTGATTTACCAATAGGTTCTGAACTGGTTGAATCAACTGTTTTATCAGATTTAATATGTTCAAGTAAACTGTCAGTATCTGAATTATCAGATTTATCAGATTTATTTGATTTTTTCGATTTATCAGATTTTTCTGAAGATGTTTTACTTTTTGATTTCTTTTTTTTACTTTTTTTACTTTTTTTAATTTTTTTAATTTTTTTTTTACCTTTACCACCTTCTGATTCATACGAATATTCAGAATCTGAATTGATAAATAAATCAAGTATTGAACTAGTATAAGCAGATGTTGTCAAATTATTATCATTATCAGAATCAAGCATATTTGATAAACCATTTATTTTAATTTCATTTATTCCCCCTTGTTGATCCATAAAATTTAAAATATCTTTGTTATTCATATAATATCAATTAGATTTTTTGAAAAATTTATAATATTTTTAACAAGATAATTTGTAATATTATAAATCTAATTTAATAAAATAATTTAAGCAAGAGCATATGATAGTGCTTCACCAATAGTTTCAATTGCAATAACATTTAGTTTATCATTAATTAATGAAGGGTTACGTTCTTTAATTAGTTCAATATCTTTTTCATTTTCTTTTGGATAAAGCACAAGTGTAACACCTGCTTTTTTAGCGCCTTCAATTTTATTTTCTAAACCACCGATTGCAGTGACTTGTCCTTGCAAATTAATTTCACCAGTAATTGCAATATTATGTTTAATTTTTTTACCAGTTAACATGGAATAAATAGCGCATGTGATTGCAGTACCGGCACTAGGACCATCTTTAGGAGTTGCACCTTCAGGACAATGAATATGAAGTCCTTTTGGTTTTTCTTTTAATTCCACAAGTAATTTATCTTGTTCTTCTTTAGTTAAATAATTAAAAGCAAGTGAAGATGCAACTTGTGTACTTTCTTTAATTACAGTTTGTAGGTTACCAGTAGCTTTAACTTCAAGAGGAGTGGTAGAAGGAACCCATAAAATTTGAATAGGCATAATTCCACCACTTGCTCCATCAGAAGTAGCATACAAACCATTAATAATTCCACATGAATCTTGAGTATGAATTTTTTCTGGAGTAATCTCGCGCTTGTATTTAAGAATTTGTTTAATATTATCTTGACTAACAAAAAAGGGAAGTTGAACATCAGAATTTCCAAGTTTAGTTTTAGTCAAGTTTGCAATATTTACTTCTCTACAAACACTATATAATAAAGATTTTAATTTTCGAACTCCGCCTTCGTGAGTCCAGTTATCAATCATAAACTTAATTGTTTCATCATCAATAATAACATCACCTGATTTCAAACCCATATCTTTCATTATTTCAGGAAGTAAATAATTTTGTGCAATATGGAGTTTTTGTGAAATCATCAAATATTTAGTTTCCACTGTAGTAATACGATCCATTAAAATAGGATTAACATTTGAAGGGTCATTGAAACTAAAAATCATAGTTGCACGTGACAAATCAATATCAATACCGTGAAAATACTTGTCTCTAAAATGTGAATTTTGAACAGGGTCAGTCAAATGAACTAGAATATTTGAAAGTTCATCACCTTTATGTGTTTTAGAAATTTTATCTAATTCATCGAAATAAATAATCGGATCCATGCACTTGGCATTAATTAACCCATTTACAATACGACCATAAATTGATCCTTCATAAGTATATGAATGACCTTCCAAGAAGGAAGAATCTGTAGCCCCACCTAATGAAATAAAAATAAATGGTTTACCCATCGCCTTGGCAATACCTTCTTTAATAAGTGAGGTTTTACCATTGCCCGGGGGTCCATATATTCCGAGCATATTGCCTTTAGAGTTAGGATTTCGAATTTGTTGCCCCATCATTTGGATAATTTGGCGTTTGGCCTCATCGTGACCGTATGCTGCATTATTCATTGCAGTTTCAAGCTCATTTAAAAATCCCATTACTTTTTTTGGTTTAATTTCATTTAAGTTAATTCCTTTGTATTTTCCAAAAGGAATAGTCATTAAAGCATCAAACCAAGCTCTTAATTTTTTTTCAGGAAAACGTGATGACATAAGATTTGTGTAAGTTTTAAGAATATGATTTTTTTGACCAATACTTAATGGCATTTCCATAATTTGAAATAAAATAGGTTTATTTGTTGATTGGAAATTATTAATTTCTTTAATATGTGCCATTACTTCTTTGCGTTCTTTTTCAGGAAGTCTACTGTAATATTTTACAATTTCATCTTCACCCTCATCTTCTTGATTTTTAAATATTTGATGAACAAAGTCTTTTGAGTCTTTTGAACCAGTTCTCAAATTAATTTTTTTTAGGTTCTTAAAATCATCATCTTCATCATCTTCATCATCTTCATCTTCTTCATCATCACCCATATTATTTTCATCATTATCTTTATCATCCATATCAATTTCATCATCTTCTGATGATTCATATGCAGAGTCTGATTCATAATCTTCATCGTCTTCTTCATCTTTAGTTTTTAAATCAGATTTATCTTTTTTAGATTTTTTAACAGTTGAACCAATAAGTTTTCCAACAGATTTTCTTTCTTTGTTAACTTTATTGCGGGCATATTTAAGGCATTGAGAAAATGTTTTCATACGATTTTCATTAGCATAAGTATTAACCTCATCAATAATATCAACACAAACTGATAGTTCAGCAATAAGAGCTAATCTGATAATATCAGGTAATTCTTTTTTAAGTTCCATATCTGTTTTAAGTGCAGTATTAAGTTGTACAAAAGTTTCTTTTAAATTTTTAAGAAATTTTGTTAATTCACGAGCCTTAAATTTAAGAATTTCCTTATCTAAATTTTCAAGTCTATCAAATGCAGTATCTTTAAGGTCAAAAATTACATCGGAAAAACTAATTTGGTCTTGGGGTCTTTTACGACTGGAAGAATTGGCTGAGTTTTTGTTTAAATAATTAATAAAGTTATCAACGTCAATTTTCATTATAAATATAAGTTTTTACATTAACCAATATAAAAAACAATTTTTTTTATATAAAATAAGGTTAAAAATCTTTAAATTTGCTATAAAGTTCATTTAATTTACTTAATTTTCCAAGTATTTTAAATTTAATTAAACCATATTTATTTACTAGTAAATTTAATAATTTATCAGTTTCTGGTTTTTTCATTTTTATTGCTGCGGAATTAACTTTATTATGTTCTGCTGTTTTAAAGTATTGTTTTGCTTCTTCATAATCAAATTTTTCAGGAACAATATATCCCAAATTTTTAATTTCTTCTAAAGTTTTTTCGATTGATTTATGTTTAATATATATGGAATAAATTTCATTAACTTTAATATCTGATAAATTGGGACAATAATCACAACCAAATAATATACATAATTCAATAAATTGGTCATATGTAATTTTTAATTTTTCTAATAGTTTACTCAATTCAATTTCTAATGGTATTTTTTTACTTGATGTTAAATTTCGAATAATTCTTGGTGATCCAAATGTTAATATATCCATATCTTCAGTTAGTACTGCATAAACCATATTTTCCTTACATAAATATGATAACTGAGAATCTGCTTCTTGTGGTGCATCAATAAATGGAACGCCCATTAATCCAAGTAATTCTCTACACTGTTCGGTTTGTTCTTTTGAAATCCAAACACTACGTTTAAGGTATTTAATTTTGTCAGAATCAGTTTGTGCATCTGATAATTTTTCCAATGCTTTTTTTCTTACTTGTTTTCTAGCATCTAAAATTTTTTGTTTTAATTGTGGAGGTTTACCATCAAAAACAAAAACAGGTATAATTCCTTTTTCCAAAAAACTAATTGTTTTATTAAATAAGCCTAATATATGCGAAGTAATATCGCCTTTATCGTTAGTTAAGTCAGAACCAGAATTTCTAATTGCTATTACAACTTGATACATTAAAATTGAAATATCAATAGCAATTTTTTTACCGTAATATTCCCCATGTGTTTTTTCTTTTATAATATCTGGATGTTCTGACAAAAATTTAAGTAAATTTTTTATACCCATATTCAAGGTTTAATTATATAGTTAAAATAATTCATTTAATCAAAAACTTATCAATTTTTTTTAGTTTTATCAATAAGATAAAACTAAAAAAATATTATCGTAGAAAATACAGGTGTTTTTTGGACACAATTTCTAATTTTATTGTTTTACATTAGCTTTAGTAGTGTAATTTACTAAATATTCAAACATTTGCATTTGTTTTTGTGTAAGCAAACACTTACACTCAGGTAAAATTTCCAAGTTATTTGTAACTCTTGTATCATATAATCTAATGTAATAATTAAATGTAAATTCACGCTGGGACCCTTTTTCATCACAATGTTTGTGCCAATTAGTAATATTACCTATTGTATAAAACCGATGTAATGAGTATAAGTTATCATATTTTTTTAATTCTAATTGAAAGTTCATTGCTAGTGCACATTCACTACAAAGTTGTTTTTTAATTGCAGAGCAAATAGGATCATCGTAATTTTTTTGAAGTAATTGAACAATTTGGTTTAAATGTACAATATTTGATTTATGTTTGACTTCATCAACTTGTACTTTTCATTTAATTGGGTCTGTTTGAATAACTGAATTATAAATTCCCATTAATAGAATTAAGTTAATAATGAATATTTTATGTTTTCAATTTTTTTTTAAAAATTATTTAAATATTTTAATTCTAGTTATATTTTTTTCCTAACTATTATATAATGATATTTAACGTTGTATCACCTATAGTTGCAACCATTGATGGAGAATCTTTAAAAGACGCCATTAAAAACTTTATTAAGATTAATCATAATCTCAATATTACTGACATGATTATCCGAGACCAAACTAATAATATTCAAGCTAAAATTAATTATTATAAACAAGATGGTCGCAATAAAGTTGGAATTAATATGTTTCCCGTCGGTTTAGAATACCCCATCCCTATTGTAACTAATGACACTTTTATTCCCCAAACTATTATACAATCTCCTGCTAATTTATGGCCTTTGTCTCCTATTCCTCTTTCACCTTTAGGATTTGCACCTTTTGTACCATCTGTTGTAAATATTCCTACAAACCTTTAAATTTTTTATTACTCATCAAATAATTGTAATTGAATATTTTTAATATAAGAATTAATTATTTGATATAACTTAATTTTTTCTTCTAAAGTATCTGCATTTTTAAAATTTGAAACCAAATTATCTAAATTTTGTTTCTTTTTTTTTTTAACTTCAACTTGTTCTAAATTATTTTTAATTATTTGAGATGTTAGCTGAGATAACTTGGTTTGTTCTTCATTAATTTTACATCGAATTTCTTTCATTTTTTCAACACGTGTTGTCCAGTTATCAATTGTTTCTAACTCACTTACTTCTTGTTCAAGTTGTTTATAAGTTTGTGAAGATACGGAACTTGAGCTTACTAGGTTGGTGTTTAATTCATTTTGATTTTGTTGTGACATTAATAATTATATCAATTTATTTTTTTAAATAAGTTTGCTAACCAATAATTTTTATTTTATATTCGGATTCACCCCAAATTAATTTAACTGTTTGCCCAATCATATTATCCAATTGGTTTGGTGTTGATATTTGGTTGGACTTGTTATATAATTTAATTTCCTTTGGATTATGAATTATTACTTGTGATTCTAGTTGTGAATAAGCAGTCATTAAATTTCCAATATCTTGTCTTAACTCATTTGCTAAATCATTTGCTAAATTAGATAACATATTTACCGATTTATAAAGTTTTTCATTTAGTTTTACAAAAGCAGTTTGTTGTTCAGTAATTTCATCTAGTAACTCCGACTTAATATCCCCAAGTATTTTTTCCAATTTGCTTATGTACTTTTTATTATGGTCAACAATAAACTGGGCCGCTAAAGATGGTGTTGGTGTACTAATATCTGCAACAAAATCTAATAATGGATTATCAACTTGATGACCAATAGCACTTAATACTGGTAAATTAAAATTATAAACAGTTTCAATTAATTCTGGTTGAGAAAATCCAAACAAATCTGTAAAACTACCACCACCTCTCATAATTATAACTAAATCATATTTACACTTATCAGCTTTAACTTGCTCTAATACTTCACAAATATTTTTAGGACAATCAACACCTTGAACGACCACATCAACAATGTCATAATTTATTTTTGACTTGTTATTTTCTAAATTATAAATCCAGTCTTGTAACGCTGCACCATTTTCACTAGTAATAACAAGTATATTGGATAAAACTGGAACCAATTGTTTTTTTCTTAATGAGGAAAAATAACCTGCTGATTCAAAGTGTTTTTTTATTTGTTCATATTTTACAAATAATTCTCCCGGACCTTCATTTGTTATAATTTTTTCCACAATTAAATTTAAACTACCGGACCCCCCGTAAAAATCTAATTTACATTCCAAAGTAACTTTTTGTCCTGAAATAATTTCATCTTTATTTAAATTTTTAAATTTCCAAATTATTGATTTAAAATTATTTGTATCATCTTTTAGTGTAAAATATAAATGACCATTAGAAAATTTTGGTTGAGAAACTTCTCCACAAACTTTAATTTTTTTATTAGAAACAATAGATTTTATATATTCCGATAATTCGCTAACAGTAAAAATATGTTCTTTTGATGTCATTAATTAAATAAAATTAAAAATTTCTTTTTAAATATAATATGAACTTAAAATTAATTATTGGGTTAATTATTATAGTTGGAATTATAATTGTTTTTGCATTTGATAACTATTTTGAACAATTTGAACCAGTAAGTAGCAATCAACAATATAGTGAATTTAGTAATTATATTGAAGATAATGATAAAAATCTTTCTGAATATTATTCTCAACTTGATTACAAAAAAATACCAAATATAAATTGTTGCCTTGTAAAAAAAAAATATTTACCTAGTTCAACTGGTTTATATCAAGGTGATTTTATTTACACATATAAAATAAAATCAGGCGATGAATGTAATAGTTCTAACTATAACTTGGACTCTAATAATCAAATACTAATTGATGGAGAAAATGGATGGTCAAATAATTTTTGTAATAATCAAGAAAAAAAATTAGGATCATGTAGAAATATAAATAAAGAATGTATTGATTTTGTAGATAAAGATTTTTGTGATAAATATAGAATGAAATGGTCAAGTAAAACATGTCACCAACCATTAGAATATACATGGATTGATCCCATTAAAATTAGTTCAACTAAATCCCAATTAACAGATAGTACATTTAAAATGTTTTAAACTGTTATTTCATTTGATTTTAAGGATTTTTCATATTTTCCATATAATTTAAAAAATACACTGGTAATTAATTCAACATTTGATTCGTTTGATTCTTTTATTTCTTTTATATGTAATTTCATTGCAAGGTCTTTTAATTTTAAAAATCCATAAGAATGAAAAAAACTAATTGTATCAATTACAACATAATTGCTTAGGTCAATTGCAATGTTATATTTTAAAGCTTCAGCTAAAATTGTTTTAAAATGAAAATCCACATTATGTGAAATTATAATATCAACATTTTTAATGTCTGCTTTAAAAGTTCCAATAACTTGTTCAGGATCAATACCATTTGCACAAGCATATTCTTGAGTAATTCCATGATATTCAACTGTTTCATCTGGTATAACCATACATCTAGGTTTAATAATTTGTCTTATAGTTTTTTCCACATGAAATTTATTATTTTTAAAAACACCAATATCATAATTTAACACAACAAGTCGAGCATAAGAATATAATTTTTTTTTATTAACTTCCCCAGACGATTGATGTAAACCGTTAGTTTCTGTATAAACAAAACATAATCTTTTTGACATTTTTATATTGTAAAGTTTCTTAAAATTAACTCATAACATAGTTTTTTATCAATTTTTTTAAGTATTAAAAATAATTATATTTAAAAACAACTTAATAACTAATAATAAAATGAGCTACTATTTGATAGATTTTTCAAAAAAAACAAATGATTTTAATTTTGATAACGTGATTATTGGAAAAAAAATTAAATTAGATCAAGATAATTGTAAATATTATTTATATTATCAAACAAATCCAAATGAAACACCAAGTGAAATTTATATTAAACTGCCAAAAATTCGTTTAATTTACAATATGGCAAATCATAAATATGATAAAGTATCAATTCCAATTTATCCAAATTGGGATTTAACAACAAATACAATTGAATGGATTAAAAAATTTGAATTAGATATTCAAGAATGTTTTTCTGAAAGTAAAATACCCAGAGAATTTGTAAGTATTTTATCAAAAAAACAAATGCTAAATTTAATAAAATGTTACATTAATGAAAATCCAAAAATAACTTCAAATATTTCCAATAAAATTGTTACTTTGAGTGATTTTAAAATAAATGGGCAAATAGAATTAGTAGTAAAACTTAGTTATATTTGGGCTAATAATTCAAAATATGGTTTATCTTCAAGTATTTATCAAATTAAATATCATGGTCCACCAGAACAGTTAGAAATTAATTTTATTGATCCTGAACCACAAGAAAGTAAAAAAACATTTATTCCTATTCTACCCATAAAACCAATAAATAGTACTGAAAATTTAAATGGGTTACAAACAAATAAACCAATTATTCCAGAAGTTCAAAAACAAGACAAACCATTACCACCACAAGTACAAATTAAAATGATTCCATCACTTAAAGACTTACAAAAAGCAATTAAAAGTTTAAAACCTGTAGATGATAATAACTAATAATCCAATGAATATTTTAAAACCAGAAGTTGAAGAAGGAAATATAGAGTATAAAAGGGTTTTAACTGCTATTGATAATTCAAGATTAGAACAATTAGCAACACAAATGAAATGGCGTTTAGCTGAAGGAGATAATGAAGCAATATATTACTTGGGTGTTAATGATAATGGCTCTTTATACCAGATGACTCAAGATGAAAAAATAGAAACATTTAAAAATTTTAAGTTACTTGTTAATAAAGTTCAAGCTAAAATTATAAATTTTAATGAAATAGAAACAAATAATATAACATATTTTAAATTTCACATTAGAATTAAAAATCCTATATTACCTGAAGTACGTATTCTTTTAATGGGCGACACTGAAACAGGTAAAACAACATTTTTAGCAAATTTACTATTAGATAAAACATTCAATGAAAAATCTGATTCGCGAATATACATGATGAATCATAAACATGAATTAGAAACTAAAAAAACATCATCTGTTAATTGCAATTATATTATTTATGCTAACACCAAATATGCGTTTATTGAGGCTCCAGGTCATATCAAATATGCAAAAACTAAATATAAATTGCTTTTATCAACACAACCAAATATTGTAATTGAATTTGTAAATTCAAAAGGTGTACCAAATCAATTTAATATGTTTATTTGTGAACATTTAAAAATACCTGTTTTAAAGGCAAATATATTTGATACAAATTGTATTTTCAATTGTGCAAAACCAATTAATAAAGTAAATTTATTTAATCAAATTGCTTTAGTAAAAACCCAATATAATTTAAATAAATCAACAAGTTCTTATATTAAAATAAATATTTTAAATGTTTATCCTCATAATGATTTAGGTATTGTAGTTTCAGGATTTTTAGTATCTGGGGAAATAAATATATCACAACAACTATTTTGGTCATACCGTGACTCTGTTACTCAATGTAAAGTAAAATCAATTCACATTAATTCCGAACCGGTTGATAAAATTAATACTAACCAAATGTTTACATTATGTTTAAAGTGTTCACCAAATATTAAAAAAAATTGGAAAAACGGTATAATATCAAATCAAAAAGAAAAACAAATTGTCCAACAAATTAATTTTAAATTTGTAAAATTTCCAGGATCAGGAAGTTTATCTACATCAGTTTATGGTTTTTCTGCTAATAGAGTTGCGCATATATATAATATTGTACCATCTGGTGAACACTTTACTGGAACTATTAATAGTTATATTCTTAATAACAACATTATTGTTGTAGATTTTGGTTTAACAAAAGGAATTATTATACCTTTGTTTATTTAAAATTTTATTATTAACCAAGTTTATTTATTAAATATACAGAACTAGCGCCAATAACTCCGGATAAAAATGTTCCCCATAAAGTGTCAACTATAAATTCTTTTGTACCCCATTCATTTATTGTTGCCATGTTAGTTCCATTGTAAACTCCATAAATTACAAGTCCAAGCAATGCAGATTTTCCCATTACATTTGTGTAATTAGATTTTAAAAGTTGGGTTAAATTGTTTGTTTCAGGTTCAACAATAAACCAGTAAATACCTAAAGCTAATAACAAATAAGCAAAACCACCTGCTAACCAAATATGAGGGCCAGAAATAACTGGTTGTTTATTTATTCTTGTAAATTGAGTTTGATACATAGATTTATTTGCAATTAAAATAACTGGTAAATCAATAATTAAAAATAACCCCAGTACAATAACAAATTCAGCAAATTTATTCATTATAATAGTTTAGAAAAAAAATTGAATTTTTAATTCCATAAATATATTTAAGTAATTGTAATGTCTACTTATAATTTTGAAGAAATGGTTAATGAAGCTTACCAACTCTTAAATCCCTCAGAATCAGGTAATTTACTAATTTTACCAGATATTGTTGTTGAAATTGAGACTACCCGTTTACATTGGAAAAATGTTAAATCATATTTACAAGTCATTCGCCGTCATCCTGACTATTTTATGGAATTTTTAAAGCATGAACTACCAAGTAAAAAAAATGACATAAACTGGTTTTCATCTTCCAAGTCAGATGGTTTAATTATTCATGGAAAAAAGCAAAAAAAAGCTGAAATAATTGAATTAGCAAGAAAATTTGTTGATACATGTGTTGTTTGTTCTACTTGTAAAAAGCCAAATACTGAAATGGAAAAAATGACAAAGTATTATGAAATTAATTGTTTGGATTGTGGAGCAAAAAAAACTGTTAGTTTTTCCACTTAATTTATTAGCAATTATTTGCAATTATTTGCAATTATTAACAATTATTTATAATTTTTGCAATAAATATTGTTGTCATTATAAATCCTAATTTAAGATGAATCATTGTAAATAGTTTCGCATATTGAGTTTGTGGTACTATATCATAACCTAATGAAAAAAATAAGGTATTTGCATAATAAAAAAAATCAAAATATGTTATTGGTGTTTTTTCTTGATGAATATTTTTAAATGATTCTGAATTTTTATTATAAAGAAAGTAATAAATATAAGAAAATGTTAAATTTATAATAAAAATAATTATTACAATTTCAGTTACTAATCCAGATGGTATTTTACTTATTTTATCAAGTATATGTGATGAATCAATTGTTTCAATTAGCCCCATTATAAATAAAATTTTATATTATAATTAAGCTTGGAAATTATAAAATATTAATTTATAACCCCCCGCGAAGTGCTAATACCAAATGTAAAATCCCATTGGATTTAACAGATGAATCTAATAAGCTTAAATTGTCTAAAAGCAATTTTCCATTTAAAAGCATTCGTTGTTGGTCTGGTCTAATGCCTTCCATTTCTTGAACTTTTAATTTTACCTGGTTAATTGTTTCTGTTTCTTCACAGTTTAAATTAATTATTTTACCGTTTAATAATTTTACTTTAATGTTCATTAAAATTATAAAACTTGTATTATAAAAAAATAAATTTCAATTTTTTACCAACTAATATTATAATAATTACAACAGTTTTTATTATATGTTGTAATATTTGCATCAGAAAATTCTAAAGCTATTTTATTTATAATATTTGCTGTTATCAAGTCAATTGAAATATTATAAATAACAATATCATGTAAATTGTTGTTTACTTTCCAAAGTTTATATCCATCTAAACAGTTTAAAATATTTTCAGCTGGTTTTTGTTTTTCACAATATAATGTAAAAGTATGATTGGATTTATTTTGAATTACTTTTTCAATTGTTTTCCAATATACAATATTAAACATTTTTCGTACTTCTTTTTTTATTATTTGTTTATTTAATATTTCAATTGTACCTCTTAATGTTTGACTATAAATAACTTGAACATTAAATAATAAAATTAATAGGATTATATTAATTAGTTTCATTAAATTAATTTTAAATAAAATAGATAAATTTTAAATCAATTTTATTTTTCAGCGAGTATTATTAATTTTTTTTTATAATATTTGAAAAATTAAACGTCTATTTCTACTTGAGCTACTGCTCTTGATGCCTTCTTTTTATCATTTGTACATGTTTTACACCATGATTGATAACCATCAGCTGATGCTGATTTTTTACAAAAATTATCAATTGACTTTACTTGACCACATTGACCTTTACATTGTTTACTTTGAATATTAGCAATTGTTTCTTCTTTTCTAGCACGCAATGTTTCGCTACGTTTAGCTAGAGCTTGTTCTTTAGATTTTTTACCTTCTTTGGTAGCAAAAAACTCTGACATTTTCTTGGAAATTTTTTCTTTAGTTTCATCATCTTGTGCAAGCCCACATGTAGGACACCATAAACCACGATGTATATTTTTAATTTTAGTTGTCCATTCATGATTTTTATTACATCTTAATTTTACGTTATTTTCTTTGTCTAACAAATCCATGTAGTCAGATAAAATTATACCATCATTTTCTCCAACTTTTCTTTCCAATTTACTTGCACATTCATTATCAACACTAATTTTTTTTTCTAAATTGACTAATGGAATGTTTCTTTCTAATAATCTTTCAATTAAATATTTAAAAGGTTCTTCAGTGTATGGAATAACTATAAAGTCAACATTATTTTTCTTACAAAGTTTAACCTTTAATTCATCATCAATAACTCGTGCTTCAAATTCTTCTTTAGTTTTGTGAAAAAACTTTTCAAATTTATAATGTTGAATACCATTATATTCTATAGCCAATTTTAATTCATCATTGTAGATGTCTAATTCCATTTTATTATTTTTCCCGTTTTTTAACCATTCGGGTCTAACTTTTTCAAATGGTTTTCCAATAATTGTTTCAGCAATTTCTTTTGTATATCTTTCCATTTTACGAGTCGAACACAATCCACACCATCTGTTTTTCTTAAGGTTATTGTAGCATATTTTAAATTCATGACCATACCTACACTTTACTTTAAGTTTATGGTGTGCATTAACATAATCTGAACACTCTGATAACATTATGCCATCAAATTTACCCACTAACTCAACAAATTTATTGTAGTATTTGTTTGGATCAATAATATCATCCTCTTCATTATCTTCATTTCCACCTTGTTGAACATGAATTTTCTCAACTAGTTCATCAGGTTGTTTATCAGGTTGTTCATCAGGTTGTTTATCAGGTTGTTCATTGTCTGCTTTTCCTTCTTTGTATTTTTTGCTAGATGCGGTTTTACAAGTTTTACACCTGCGGTCAAGCCCATCGTAATTTTGCTTATTTGCAAAGTAATTTGAAACTCCCGTCCATTGGTCACAGCCTGAACAATATTTATATTCGGTTTGTTTATGAGTTAAGTGATGTATTTTTCGGTCTGCAGTAAGAACGTCGGTTCCTGGTTCAAAGTCTGGATTAACTGATTTAAACTTGTTATAAATTTCTTTTTTACTTGTTACAACTGATAATGTTTCTTTTTTATTGTCAATTTGAGTTGCTTTGGTATTATCAACATCCCAATTTTCAATTTCATCAATATCAGACCATTTATAGTCTCCAGCATGTTCAGTCATAATAGTTTCAAATTCTTTAGCTAAAGTTTTAGCTTCATCTGACATTTCCGCATATGAAAGGTCAAGTTCTTTTACTTTGTTACGTGCCCATGTTTTAGCTTGTTCCATTGAATTAAATTTTTCTGTTAAAGTTATTTGTGGTTTTGCTGGATTAGTTCGATAACAAATAGTTCCAACAAATTTATCACCCGACTGAGTATATTCCATAGAATTTACAATGGATTTATTTCCATTATTAACTGAATGAGAACATTGTCTTAAATTAGCTTCACGATTATCTAATGGATATCGATTGATGTGATCACCAAGTACTTTTTCGCCAGCATCCAATATACCTAAAACATGACGATGAAATAATAAAGTATTTTTATCAGATTGATATCTACAATATGATTTCGACTCTTCGCGCCCTCCTTTACTAACAAATAAATTATTATTTTTAATAAAATCCAAGTACTTATAATCAACAAGTGTACAATAGTTTTTACTAAGTTTTACAATTAAATATTTTGGTTTGTTTTTAACAAAAATAACTTTGTATTTATTTTTTGTTTCTTCAAGTTCATCGGATAATGTTTTTCGATATTTATCTGCTTCTTCCTTTGTTTTGTTTTTATCGTTTGCATATTCTGCAAATTTAAATCTTTTTTGTTTTCCAGCAACACATGCTATAACTGCATTTTCATCACCTGATCTTTGAAAAACAGAACCCGCATATTTTCCTCCTTGCCAATTGGAATGAGTTAGGTCTGTTTGTTCTGTATCAATAACTTGTTCTTTTTTATTAGGTGAGTTTTTAGCTGCTTTAACGCAAGCCCTACATCTCTTTTCCTTTTCGGGATTTGAAAAACACTCTATACGTGTTTCGCCACATTTACATTTAACTTTTATATCTGGCATTTTATTGGTATGACAATTGATTAATAAAATAATTTGATTTCAACTTTTTCTAACAAGTGCAATGTCTTGTAACGGGGCTTTTGCTAAGTTTAAAACGCACCATTTACTTAATTTATTTTATAAATTATAAAAATATTATAATCTAATTAATATTATAAAATAATTTATTTACTTTTTTTACATCTATCCACCTCTAAGTCTAAGAACCAAATGAAGGGTACTTTCTTTTTGTACATTATAATCTTGCAATGTTCTTCCGTCTTCCAGCTGTTTGCCAGCAAAGATGAGACGTTGTTGGTCAGGGGGAATGCCTTCCTTATCTTGAATTTTAGCTTTGACGGATTCAATGGAATCAGCAGGTTCAACATCTAAAGTGATAGTTTTACCGGTTAAAGTCTTGATAAATACTTGCATACCACCTCTAAGTCTAAGAACTAGGTGTAATGTTGACTCCTTTTGTACATTATAATCCTGCAATGTTCTTCCGTCTTCCAGCTGTTTGCCAGCAAAGATGAGACGTTGTTGGTCAGGGGGAATACCCTCTTTGTCTTGAATTTTAGCCTTAACAGATTCGATGGAATCAGTGGGTTCGACATCAAGAGTAATAGTTTTACCAGTTAGAGTTTTAATGAATACTTGCATTACTATATTAAGGAAATGATTCCAATAAATAAAAAAATCAATTTTTTTATATATGTGATGTCATTAATAAACCCTTATAATTAACAATATAAAACATTATTATTAGTTGCAATATATAAATAATACTATATTATTCATATATTTAGAAACTTTTTAGTGGAGAGCCAAATAATTAGTTTATAAATGTGTAATCATCTGGTAATATTTTTTTATGTCCGGGCATAATACTACTTGTATCACTACCGGATATTTTTTGGTTTTCTTTATACATAATTAAAGCACTTGCAACATCAATATCTTTTGATTCCAAATATTTTGCTTTATATTTATAATATTTTTTGGTTGCCATGTGTAATTTCATTTCTAAAGCTAGTACATCTGATGATTTTTCTTTATTGGAATTTTCTTCAAAACTAATTGATTCTTTATCCCATGTTAAATGTTTAGCTAAAAAGCCCAAATTAATATTTGTTTTAAGATGGGGAAAACATTCTCTAACTTTAATATTAATTCTATTTGAATCCAATACTAATTTATTATGAGCGTTACAAAATTCTATAAAATTAATATAAGTTGGTTCTTTAATATTTTGTTCGGTAATATTAAATAAAAGAAATATCATTTGGCCAATTTTTCCGAAATCTTCAAATGACAATGAAATTGGTACATAATATAATTGAATAATTTTATTTGATATAAATTTTGTCCATTTTTCGAAATCTTTTTCTTTTCTCAAATACCTAAACATTTCAAATGGATTTTCAATAACTTTTTTTATTCTTGAATCAATATTATCAGGAATTATATTTTTGTTTATTTTATCTTGATAATGAATTATTTCATCATTTTTATAAAAAACATTTAAATAATTTAGTTTTTTGGGAATGTTATTCCATGTTATTTTACTTGTAATATCAATAAGTAATAAATTAGTTCCAACAATATTTTCAAATTTAGAAAAATTAACTTGATTTGTTAAAGTTTTAAAAAGCTCAATTGATAAACAATTTGTATTTAAAAAAAATAATTTTATAATATTTTTATGGAGATAATCAGAATAAAATTTTTGATTGTATGTGATTGAATCAAAATCACCATTTATTACTTGACTCATTACTTTAAGCAAATTTATATACAAGTTTTTTAATTTAGTTGGTATTATTGAATTAACATTTGGATGTAAAATTTCATTGGAATAATTTGAAAATCCATGAGTTTTTGTATTTATTAAAATTTGTTTATAATTATATAAACTAAAATACAGCAAATTATCAAATACACTATCCATATCATGTCTATTAGGTTTTAATGGATAAGTATAATTTTCAAATAAACATGATAATACTTCATATAATTTTGGATTTTCAGGTGAAGAGTATTTTTTTGTTATATATTCAAAAAATACATTTGTATATGAACCAGATTTTAAAATTTCAAAATCTTCCAAATAGTTTTTAGTTTCCACAAATATATTTTGCAAAGCCACCAAATTGCTTAATTTACTCTCATTTTGATAATAATCTAATATTTTATTACAATGTACGGGTTCAATTGATAATATATTTCCTATAACTTCATGTGTAAAAGCCCAATTATTAAATGTGTTATAAATTATGTAATTTTTATTTATTAATAAACTTGGGTGGTAAATATACCATTTGTAATTTTCAAATAAAATATTTTTTGTTTCACTTAATGAAATTATATTTTTATTTATATTTAATGTAAAAATTTTAATTACTTTGTTAGTTTGAATTGATTCAGATGTTACTATATTTGTATCATTAACATTAGATAAATCAGTTTTATTTATACTTATATAATAATAACAATTGGGTTTAATATCATCAAGTTTCACAGGGGCTAAAAAATTCCAATTATAATAATCATTAAAACAATTAGTTTGTTCATTTGTATTATTATTTGTTAAAGAATATTTAAAAGTTTTTAGTTGATTACTAAATTGTAAAATTTTTTTTGCCAAATTATTTTTTTTCCCAAATTCTTTTATATTTTTTGTTGTTAATGTTGGGTATTTTATTAAAATATAAATAATACCTAATTTTATTAAACTGATTGTTAACCATAATTCCCCAATTAAATTTTCTAAACAAAAAGGTTCTTGCTTTAAATTTACCAATTCATAAACTCCATTATAATTATCATTTATTGTTTTTAATAAATTAAAGTTTTTATACTGTTCGGAAATTAATTCAGAAAAACTTATAAATTCGTAATTAAAGTGCGTCCTTATTATTTGTTCCAAACACCAAAAAAAATCAATGTCATTTTCTGTTTTAAAATTAAAACTTGATAATATCATAAATGGATTTATTACTTTTTTATTTATAATTATCATTGTGAGAGGAAAACAAATACTTGCATAATCAACACCATTAAATTGATTATAAACCGGTACTTTTATTATTTTGTCTTTACAATCAATTGATTTAATAATTAATTTATTTTCGCTTTGATTAATAGAAAATTTATTTATAATAATTTTTCCATCAATACAAATTTGCATTTTTGTTATCATTTTATTATATTTAAAATATATTATTTTCTTAAATCAAAACTTTAAAAAAATTAATGGGATTGAGCTACTATTTTATAAACTAGGTTTTTATATTTGGTCCAATCATTTTGCCACATTACTGATGCATCAACATTTGCTGGTGATTCAAAATTTGGATTTGTTAACATTGATAAAATACTCATTAATACTGAATTTACACTATGTGATGGATTCCATCTTTCAGATATATCTTCATAACCCCATTCATCTTTGCCTTCATGTAAAATACTAATACACACTTTACCATCTTTATAAATATTTGGATGGTATAAATTAGAAACAAATTTAAATTCAGGTGCTTTATTTGGATAATCTTGTGTAAATTTAAATTGGCATTTAAATACACCTCCCTCAAATGGTGAATCAGGTGGACCAATTAATAACACATTCCAAATAAAAAAGTTTTTAGGGTCAGGTTCTACACTATAAAAATAATTAGGTTCAACAGTAATTTGTTTATATTCTGCTTGTAGTCTTTTTAAGGCCATTAAATATATTGAAATATCCACTAATTAAATAATTTATCAAATTTTTTTATAATTTAAAGTATGGTATAAATAAAATTAAAACCTATTAAATAAAGGTTATTTAACTGGAATAACTTTCACAATCAGCACAATTACTTAAGGTAAGATTTTTTTCACGATTCTTTATTAAATGGCGCACACGACCCCAAAAATGAGAATACGAACACTTATCACGTAAGCATCGTGTGCCTTCCCATGGGCGCTCATATCTACAAACATATTTAGGAATATTTATTATGTCGGTAACATAAGGTTGGTCAAAATGATTATGATTAAATCCGCATCCACCATTTTTTCCCCTGCAATTTAACCCATGTTTACATTCTAGTTCTAACCACCACTTTGTATGGGAGTTTTTAAGATGGGCATCGCGTTCTGCTAATGTTTTGAAATAACATAACTTTCCACCATTTTCAGGGTGTTCACATTCAAAGCAATGATAATGAATACTAGATGTATATACATTACAAGACTTGCAAATAAATACTGACTTGTTTGGATTGGTTTGCAAACCCATATTTTTAGCAACATGGGAATGAAAATTTTTAATATGTTCTGCGATTTGACGATAATTTCCATTAATTTGATGATTACAATTTTCAATTGGGCAAGTAAAAAACTTACCAGTAATGGGGGTATTATTGTTGTTAGAATTAGTTAAAGCCATTAGGAATTATTCTAATGGTATTATAAAGTATCGTTTTTTCAATTTTTTTTACATAAAAAAAATTATATTGAAAACAATTTTTTTAATTAGGAAGAATAAGGTCTTCATCAGGTTCATTTAAATTGCTTAAAATTTTAAGTCCAATATTTTTATTTATTTTTTGTGGTTGTGCAATTAATAATAATTCATTTTTAACAGTATTTGCTGAAAAAAACTTACGTTGATCTAATATTAAACTTGCCATTACATTTAAATCAAAACTTAATACTTTACCAATATTTATTACACCTGGCAATTTTTCTGGAATATCTGTTTCTAATTTAATTAATGTATCTAGTTTACTTGTATTGGCAAAATCTGATGTAAAGCTTAATGGAAAAACTATTTTAGTTACTTTTCCGTTATATGGTGCAACATGGGTAAATTGTAATTCTAATCCAACTGGTTTGCCATTATAAGAAAAATAACTTTTTTTCCATAAAATTTGTGATAATCCATAATCAACATTTTGAATTTTTGCGTTTTGTGTATGAGGATTAACAATATTTTGATAAATTTTTGACCCGTCATTAACAATATTATTAATATTAATTGAATAAGATATATCAAATAATTCATCAAAATATGGTAAATCGAGTATCTCAAATTTTTCACCTTTTTTAAGTAATGGAATTTTTAGTACGGGAACATTTCCAATAGTTAAATTATCAAATGGTAATATACCTGAATTATCAAATTGATCAAAATTCTCAATATTTGAAAAATTTTCATTAGTTTCCAATAAATAAATAATTATTACACCTACTAAAATATAAAACCAATATTTATTAATCATAATAAAATAATAGAGAAATTTTTTATCTAAATTAATTATATTAAAAAAAATCTATGACGGATATAATTTATGATACACCAATTAATTATTCAAATAAAATTTATGCATTAATGACTAAAATGCAAGGTAAAAATAATTACTTGGAAAGTTCTAAAACACAACCAACTATACCAAGTAATAAAACTCCTGGTTATAAAATTTTTGATCCATCAGTTTTTAAAGCAGATAAAAATCAATTAGATTTATCAATATTTAACCAAGTTTTTGCAAATAATTTGCTTTCTGAACAAGAAAAAAAATTTTACCTTTTGCAAAAATTTTTATTAGAATTGGCAAATAATGATTATAATCAAGTATCCAATATAACAGAAAGATACACAATTAACGCTCAACATATTGTAGATTTAATGAAAATCAAAAAATCAAATAAAGAAAATAAATTAGTTTATCTTATTCCAAATAATGCTTTGGGTAAAAGTAATTTTTGGCTAAGTTTATTTTTTATTCAACTTACACAAACAATATTAAAACCTGATTATATGATTGATCATGTTAAACGCTTATCAGATATTAATAATGAAATTAAAATAAATTTTCCTGATTCGGATAACTATAATTATATTGTTGTTATTTCTGATGATATATCATACAGTGGTAGTCAATTAAGTGAATCCACATTTATTCAAGCTCCTTTTATTTCAAAAAATGTAACAGTATTTTTAAATTTAGTTGGTTATTCAGAAGTTGCAAAAGCAAGAATTGAAAAGGAAAAATTTGTAAATAATAGAATTTGTAGTTTAGAATTTGGTCGTGGTTGTAAATACCCATTAAATAAATTATCTGCTAAATTTAATGAAAAAAACAACACAAATAATGTTTTATATCAAAAATCTTTAATTGATTTCCCTATGTTACACGCAGAAACAAATGTAAGAATGATGTCGTCACTTATACTTAATGATGTTTTTTATTTAATTAAAAAAGGGGATAAACTTTTATTAAAATCAAATTTATTTAACTATTATAAATTTTACGAATCTCATAAAAAAAAAGAAAATAATAATGGTTCTATTCAATATCTATCAATAAAATATCCTGATTTTTATTCAACTATTGAAAATATGTGCAAATTTACTAGACTTCAAAACGTTGCTATATTTCGAATTGATAAATTAATTCATTATCTTAATCTTCCAAATATGACTGCATTAGATAAAATAGATTGGTTAGCAAATAAAATAATCGAAAAAAATTTATGGACTGACATATATTTGGGTGAAGATATTGTTATTGATTTTGATTTAATTGATAAATTTATTTGCTCGTCTGACCCTGATTTGCCTATAATTCCAAATAGTTTTGATCATAAACTTATTAAACTTTTTACAAAAACAAATAAAAATAAAGAAACTAATTCACTTACTAATGAATTAACTAATACTTTTACTAAAAAATTCGACGATCGTCAATATAATAATCTTATATTATCAAAGTTTGTTAACTTAAATAATAAAATAAGTAAATTTAATAAAAAACATTTGCTTGAATTTGTTATGCCTAAAAGTTTATATCAAACAGCACAAACATCTAAATACATTATTAAAAATTGTATTAAAGAAAAAGATATTATTGAACCACATATTGACAGTGGATATTATTGTAATAATTTTTGTTCTTTAAATTTTTATAAAAAAATTAACTGGAACTAAATTTATTTAACTCCATATTTTAACTCTTTGTTCTGGTCTTAAATATAACTTATCAGTAGGTTTTATATTAAATACTTCATAAAATTCATCAATATTTCTTAAACTCCCATTAACTCTTAAAATAGGTGGTGAATGTACATCTAATAATATTCTTTGTTGTACATCTGCATCTCTTGCTTTTGATTTCCATATATAGGCAAAATTTATAAAAAATTTTTGTTCTGGACTCATTGGAGGTCCATAACTTATGCGAATTTTATTTGTATTTGTTTTATTTTTTAAATATTTTTTGAATGCACGAAAGCTTAATGCCAATCCTCCAATATCTGCAATATTTTCTCCAAGTGTTAATTGTCCATTTATATTTGTTCCATTAATTGAATATTGATTATATTGTTCAGCTATTTTTTTTGTTATTAAACTATATTTTTTAAAATCATTTTCAGTCCACCAATTATTTAAATTCCCATACCCATCATATTTTGCTCCTTCATCATCAAAACCATGAGTTATTTCATGACCAATTATCATTCCAAATCCACCAAAATTATATGCCATATCTTGATTTGCTGAAAAAAATGGTTCCTGTAATATTCCTGCTGGAAATACTATTTCATTCATATTTGGTGAATAATATGCATTAACTGCATGAGAATTCATTAGCCATTTTTCCCTATCCAATTCCCCATATAGTGATTCTAATATATGCGTATTATAAAATGACTTGGTTATTATAAGATTTTCTACTAATGTATTTGTTTCTCCCAATATTAATTTTTCATATGGTTTTTTAATAACATCAGGATAACCAATTTTAATTTTCATTAATTCTAATTTTTCTAAAGCCTTGTTTTTTGTTTCTGGTTCCATCCAATCATTATTTTTTAAATAATCTGCTAGTTCTTTTTTAATTACCAAAACTATTTCTTGTGCAAGATTTTTATCATTAGATTTAAAATATTTACTTGAATACATTTGTCCTATTAATTCACCAATAATCAAATTTAAATTATCTATTGATCTTATCCATTGGGGTTTCATTGTTTCAGTTCCTTTTAATTCTTTTGAGTAAAAATTCCAATATTCCTTTTCTATTTCATTAGATAAACAATAGTTAAATTCAAGTAACAAATGAAAAATAAAATACTGTTTCCAAGTTTCTAAATCAATTGTTTCTATTAAATTATTTAAAAATCCCATATACTCTGGATTTGTTATATTAACTTGGTCTGGTACTTTATTTGCTTTTTCAAATATCTTAAATAAATATTTTAACTTTGGGTTTTTAATAATAAATTGATTAAATGTTGTTAAATTATCTATTAATTCTTTGTTTCTTTTTTGAACTTTTGTAAATGTTCTTTGGGCCAATTCACTTTCCAATTTAAATATTTTTTTTGAATCTAAACTTATTTTAAATAATTTTCCATATGCCTCAATAAATTTACAATATTTTTCACAAATGGGTTTTTTTGATTCTAAAAAATAAAAATCACGGTCTGGTAATCCAAGACCACCCGATGACAAATGTAATATATTCAAATTTGCGTTTTTAAAACTTGATTGAACAACAAAGTTTATTGGTTGATTTACACCAAAAATAACATCAAACTCAACCATTTGAGCAAATAAATTATTATGAGTATTTTGATTATTTATTTGATTAATAAATTCATGTATTTTTTTTATATTTGAATTTGCTTTTCTATTTTCAATATTATTAAATTGGTTATATAATAAAATTGGTTTTGTAAAATTTATATTTGATTTTTCGTGCGCATATGTTTGTTCAAATAGTTTTTTTAGTTTATTCAAGTTTGCTTTTTCTAATTCCTGAAAAGTACCCCACCTTTGATAGTCATTTGGTATTTCATTTTCTTTTATCCAGTTTTCATTAATAAAATTGTAAAAATCATTTCCATAGTGTGTTTCATTACTAAATTTTAGTATTTCCAAGTTCATTATAAAAGTAAAGGATATTTTTTTATTGGCTATTTTTAATTTATTTAAAAATTTTTTAATAAAAAATATCTCAAAATAATTATATTATGAGAAAAATTATTTTTATTTGTATTTTAATATTATTAATTGGAGTTATTTTATGTACAAAATCTAATTTTGAAGGTTTTGCTAATAATGAACAACCTAAAGAAATTATTTGGGAAAATAAATTATTAAAACTTGATGATGTTATTACTAAACTACAAAATGAACTTGGTGAATGTGGAGTTAATAATATTACATTAGATAAAACGGATTTTAATGTAATCAATTCAAGAAAAAGACTTATTGAATTACTTCCTGTTACTAAATTACTTGATAAAATAACATATGAACAAATTAAATGCTTTGTTAGTAAATTTGATCCTGAAAATTATTTAGTTATCGGAAAAACAATAACTAATGTACCTAAATTTTTACGTCCAAAAAATATTGTTATTGTAAATAATTTTTTATATCAATCAACTCCTTATGGTGTTATTAAATATAAAATACCACAACTTGATAATTTTAATGGTTTATATGGATTAAACGCATCTATAGAATGTGGTATTATTAATGATTTAAATACTTATAATATGTCATCTGAACCTGTTTTTCATTTAGAAGGTAAACTTATTCAAAAACAAGAAAATAAATTTGTTGACATTAAAAATAATGATTATTATGCAATCACAAATATTAATAATAAAATTGAATTTCTTAACCAGAAAATTATAAATAAAATTGAATCCGATAAAATAACTAATACACAAGTTCAAAATCATATTCAAAGTGAAAATAAAAAACAAATAAAACAAACTAATCAAACAAAACAAATAAAACAAACTAATCAAATTAAGAAAAATAAACAAATTATTGAAAATATGGTTGATGTTGGTGGCATTGTTGAATTAAATATTTCTAATGTTAACCAATTAAAAGTTATTGATAGTAAAACTTTTCTTCCTGTTGTTACGTCCAGTAATACTACTGCTACTACTACTACTCCCAGTCAAACCGACACTACTAGTCAAGCAACAACTAGTACAACTACTCCCAGTCAAACTAGTACTACAACAGCCGATCAAACTACTACAAATCAAGCAAATGCTACTACTTCAACTGGTCAAACTACAACAAATCAAGCAACAACTAGTACAACTACTCCCAGTCAAACTAGTACTACAACAGCCGACCAAACTGCTACAAATCAAGCAAATGCTACTACTTCAACTGGTCAAACTACAACAAATCAAGCAACTACTAGTACAACTACTGGTCAAACTAGTACTACAACAGCCGACCAAACTGCTACAAATCAAGCAAATACTAGTACTTCAACTGGTCAAATTACTACAACAGACCAAACTGCTACAACACCAGATAATTCAACAATTCCAGAAATTTCAATTGAAAAATTAAATGAAACACTAGTTTCTATTTTTGAATATGATGGAATTATATATATGGCTAATTCAACCACAATTAGACCATATTCATCATGGGCAATTAAAGTAAATAATTTATTAGGGAAAAACAAATTAGAAATCAAAGGAGTTATTCCACATTTTTATTATTTAAATAATGTATTTAATTACAGACTTTGTATAATTTTATCTGATGACTTTTATATTTGGGTTAATAAAGAAAATGTATCTGGAATTTTAGATGTTAAAAAAGACTGGAATATAACATTTAATCCTAACATCCCAGATACTTTACCATGCGACGAACTTAAAATTATTTTAGAACAAATGGAAAATGCTAATATTATTAGCAAAGAAAAATCTAATTTAATTATTAAAAATTATAGATGTTAATTAAAATTAAATAAAATATTTTTGCAAATACACTGGTAAAGATGGTTTTTCACCTTTTATCATTACATCACCATTAATAAATCGTGTATAAATATCTGATTGTTCAATTAAATTATTTTTTGTAAACTTTGTATTAAAAATCATTAAACATGTATTATTTTTAATTAAAGTTGCCATTCTATTACCATCTAATGTAATTACTTTATCATATTGTTTTGATTCAATTAGTTGCATTATTTTATCCATTGAAGTTTTTCTAATCATTGACTCACCTAATGTGTGTAATGACTTTAAAATTACATGAGAATAAATAAGCTGGGGTTGTTTCAATATTGGAATAATAACTCCACGAGTCCCAATTGTTACTTGTTCAAACCATGGGTCAATTACATATTTGCTTATATATTCACCCCATTCAGTAGACTGTTCGCCAAGAAATTTTAATTTATTTCTCCAATCAATACCAAATACTGAGTCTAATAAAGGGAAAATTTCATTACGCATTTTACCACGGCGTGACCACTTTGGGGTTGTATCTAAAAAATATGGTACGGAAAACTTATGGGAAAAATCATAAATTACACTTTTAGGAAAGCCAAGAAAAGGTCTAAACAGATTAATCCCGTTAATTTTACTTTCGGATTTCATAACTGGTAAATCTAATAAATTACCTCCTCTCATTGAGTTTGTAAAAATATTTTCAATAATATCATCCTGGTGATGACCAACAAAAACACCACAGTTGGAACTTAAATTATTTTCATTAATTATCTTTTTGTATGTATTAAATCTTAAAGCTCTTGATTCTTCTTCAAATTCAGATCTAGACCCAGAATCTTCACGTTTACGACTTATACCATTTACATAACTCACATAACTTTTAATACCAAATGTTTTTACATATTCAATTAAAAATTCTGACTCCGCCGATGATTCATCACGTAATCCATAATCTATAGATGCAGTATATATCGGAAAATTATGAGTTTTGCGCAAATGAATTAAAATTGCTAGTGTAACCATTGAATCTACACCTCCTGATAAACTTACAATGGCACCATTTGAATAAACCTGATGATTTTTACAATATTCATCTAAACACTTAATCAAGGGGCTAGATGAATCTGTTACATTTTCCAAATATTTAGAATCAAATAAATAATTTTGTGGAAATTCAAGCAAATATTGAAATTTATTTTGAGGTTTAGGTTGGTAGTGGTTTTTTATTTTACTTAAAAATTCAATGATTTTTACTATATAAATACAAGAAAAAAACCAAATAAATACATCTGCGTGTAGGTCGGTAATATAATTTGTTAAACTTTGATCATTATTCATTAAAATTTAATTAATAATGATAAGTGTGTTAAAATTTCAATTTTTTATATTTAGTAAAAAAATTATGGATTTTATTAAAGCACACGCAAACAGCAAAGCGTAGAAAAACAGAGTTTTTCAAACACAATTTTTATGTGTTAAATATCCATATCATCTGTTTCTTCTGATTTATTTAAAATATCATTTGACATTCCAGGAAATGATTCAAAATCATATTCATTTAAATTTAATAAATCAGGTTTGGTATTTGATAAAATAATAACATAAGTATTTTGTATTGTTTTATTTTTATATAATTCAAAATTATGGTCAACATATGTAAATTTTTCCTTTGGAATCATACGTAATCCCCTAAAATATTTTGAATCTCTAACACTATTAACAATTGGAAAATCACCATAATCAATATTTTGTTTTTCTAATTCATTTGCATATAATTGCTTCATGTGGTTTCTCCCTATATTATCCCATATTGGAATTGTTATAATAAATGTTAATGGTTGCGTACTATTGGCTAAAAATCCAAATAATTTATTTATTCCAAGCTCAATAATGTCTTTTTGATATGGAGGATTAAATCCAAATGTTCCTTTTATTGGAGTTATATTAAAAAAACTTCCTACTGAACCAAAATATTTTTCCAAATCATAATATATTGAACAATATTTGGGATATGTACTATTTATTGCTGATGCAAAACATTCAAAATTTAAATTATAATCACGAGTCATTGATTCCATTATATTCGGAAGTACGGCAAGTTGATGATTATTTGACCCTAATAATTGATATCTAAAAACTATTGCCCATAAATATTCATCAGCTTTTCCTTTTGGTCCAGTAAAAGTGTTAAAAAGTTTATCATATATTTTTACTGGAATTAAAATGTTATTTAATATATTTAATAATCTTTTGTCTTTTACAGCAAAACCAACAATAATTTCCAATTTATAAAATGTTGATTCAACTGCAGAATTTTTATTTTTTTTTATATTTATCATTGACTTTTTAATTTTATAATTGGATTTGTTTTGTTTATACATGTCAGATTTAATATATCCAGCTAGTAATTCTAATTGGTATTTATAATTTGACTTTAAATTTGTTATAATTTTATTAATTTTTTCAATTGGATTTACTATTTTTGAATCGTACTTACAAAAATCTATTAATGTATCTTCTAATGATTTTGTATTAGAATAATTATTTGGTAAAAAATAATCTCCTGAAAAATCATATGTTACATAAAGTGAAAACATCCAGCTTGATAATAAATTTGTTAAAGTTCTTGAAAATGATTTTTTTACAGAAAATATTTGAGTCCCAAATTGATTTATACAATCATTTGTAAACATTTTAATTAAACAAGAAAAAAGCTTTCCCTTATATAATTCAACAAGTGGTTCCAAATTTTTTTGAGAATTTTGTGTGGTTCCAAATATTAAATGGGTGTTTTTATCTTTGTCTATTTCAATTATTTGATTCATATATTAAATTAATTATCAAATTGTTTTTTTAAATACTTACAATAAAAAAAATCTAATTGCTTTATAAAGTCAAATTTTTATAAAATAAAATAATTACCAAAACTTTTAGTTTAAGCTTCAGCGTCAGCATCAGCACTAGCTCGACGCCTCATAATACCCATACAATAGGTGTTCTCGTCGCGTCCAGGGAAGAAACGAATCCAAGCCTCGGGAATAATAGAATCAAATCTCTCACGAACCTTATCTTGGAAAATACGATTCTCAAAAAATTTAGTGCGTGAAAACTCGAACTTTTCTTCATTAACATCAGCAACAACCGCATCGTTATCAAACTTAAGAACAACAGTTCGTCTATAGTTAATAACATAGGGAAGACTATTGTTAATGTCATCGCGAGCCTTAGGATGCAATTGTCCAACGCATTCATTAATTAGCTTGTCTTGTGCTACAATCAAAGCCTTGTTCTTAAGCTCGCGTCTTGCAAGTTCCTCTTCTGAAGGTTGCTTGGGCTTGTATGCGGGCTTATTAAACTTATCGGACTTGTATGCAGGCTTGGTGTTCTCGGAAGATTGCTTGGGCTTGTACATAAGTTTGACAAGCTCGCGTTCAGCAAGTTCCTCTTCTGAAAGTTGCTTGGGCTTGTATGCGGGCTTATCAGACTTATCAGACTTAGCGTACTTTTCAGACTTGTCAGACTTGTATGCAGGCTTAGCATTCTCAGAAGATTGCTTGGGCTTGTAGGCGGGCTTAGTTGTAGACTTCTTAGAATCAACCTTGGTCCATCCAGCCTTGTCGTCATCAGCATTGGGTGCCTTAGCAGACTCGGAACTATTTACCTTAGGCTTGGAAGAAGTCTTAATTTCAGGCTTGGAATCATTTACAACTTGAACAGTTGCTTCATTTGCCTTCTTAAGAGCTTCCTCCGCTGCACGAGCTTGCTTGCGCAATTCCCAAATATTAACCATAGGCTTGGAAACAGTCTCGGCTAATTCAGCTGAGGGAGTTTTGGTGGGTTCAGCTACTACCTCAACAGTAGTAGAACCAGTAATGTCAGAAGTAACATCAACAGTCTTTTCAACAACCTGAACGGGAGCTGATACAACTGAATCTGTTTGAGCAATAGTCTCAGTGGAAACCTTCTTAGTTGAAGGCTTCTTGGCACTGCGAGAGTTGCTGGTAGAGGTATTCTTATTCATAGACTTAGTAGAAGTTGACATTACGAGAATATATGAAAGGGCATCTCAAACAATTTAATTTTCAATTTTTTTTATTATACTAATTTAAAAAATTATATTGAAAACGGCAAAGCCCTGTGGTTTTTTGTCTAACAAAAAGACGCACAATTTTTTTTATTATACTAATTTAAAAAATTATATTGAAAACAATTATTCATTATTATTTACACTATTAAATAAAACAGAGTAAATAAAAGAAATTACAAAACTCACCATTTAAAATTGCCATGTGATATTATATCCAATAAAAAAAGTAAATTTACCCCTTAATATATATGCTTGATTCAGGAACACCTGTTGCAATTATAAACTTTTTAACATATTCTGCGTGATCTCCTTGGAGTTGCATTACATTTTTAACAATATTTCCATCTACTTCCATATCTTTAACAGAACCATTACACCCATTTTTCTTTTTAATTGTTCTCATATGTTCCTTAATATCTACTTCGCTTATATTCCAGCCAGAAACATATGTATTATGCTTACGGCCATATTGTTCGACCCATACATAAATCACAGATTCAGTAGCGTCAGTATTAGTATTATTAGTATAGTCTTCAAAAGGATTCATTAAAATTATAATTAATTTGTATTATAGTTTAAAAAAATCAATTTTTTTATAAATTTTGATGATGAGCATACTTATATGTATCTACATCATTTTTAAAAGTTAAAACAGTATTTGATGTTTGTAAATTTAAATTGCATAAATTTTTCTTGTTTTTAATCATAATTGTTGATAAATTATTATCTTGTCTTTTTTGAACAGACACAATTGCTTGGTTTTTAAGATCTGCGTTATTTGCATATAATACTTCACGGATTGTAATTAGCTTTTTTACCCTATCTACACCATAAATAATAACTATTAAGTTTAATCCCTCTTCTAATCGGTGCACATAATCAATATATGAACCATGAGGTAGATTAATATCAAATGGAAGTTTTGCCACACTTAGGCATTTTGATTTAACTTCGAATTTTTTTTGACAACAGCTACAAACAAGATCAAGCGATGGAGTATGATTACCAATTACCTTTAATTTTTTTTCTAAACCACATTCGGGACATTTTAGGTTTTCTGCTACATAATATTCCATTAGATTTCCTACCTTTTTACGTAGCATTGGGGCCATTGATGCCTCTAAAGGACAATCACGACAAGCATGATTTCCATTACAAAAATAGCATTTGATACCATTTGCCGGCAATTTGTGAAACATATCATTATCTTGGTTTGTTATTCTATTGAGTTTTAATAAAGTTGCCATTAGTAAATTATTATAGTTTGACCTTAACTATGTTTATATTTCAATTTTTTTTAAACCAAGTTTTTTCAAACCAAGTTCAAAATTAATAAAAAAATTGAAATTTATTAAAAATATATTTAATGAAATAAAGTCTAATGTCTACAATGAATATGAATGGAAATGATAACGATACTAGTTACCGCTATAAAATGCCTGTTTTCAAAGTCACAGTCGCTGGAAAAGGTAATGGTATTTATACTATTTTTAATAATATTGATGATATAAGCAAGTCACTTAACCATCCTGTTGAAGTTATTATGCGTTATTTAGCTACTGTTTCTGGTTCAAGTTATATTCAAGCACGCGAAACAATTACTGGTTCACATACTCCGGCAGAACTTAAGGAATTAATTATGGAATATAATAAACATCTTGTTTTTTGCTCTAAATGCTCCATTCCTGAAACTGTTCCTAGTTTAACTGGTAATAAAAAAAACCCTACTTTACAATTTTCCTGTTCCGCATGTAAAAATATAACTGGAGCTAAACAAATTAATAAACGTATTGATAGGGGTATTGATATTATTATTAAATATCTCAAATCTGGTGGTGAGTGGAAAATTAATAAATCAAATTGTGTTGGACAATTAGACAATACTAATTGTTGTGAATCTACTGAACAAACTACTGATACAACTATAGTTTATAATCTTGAACAAATCAGTGCGGAAGAAGAAGCTAACCCTTTTGATTTTATTTAATATAAGCTAAAATAACTGGTTAAAATTAATTTATTTTCTTTAATAATATAAGTTTAAGTTATGAGTAATTATTATAAACCAAATTACTTTTTCTCATTGGTTAATTGGACTAATCAATATGAATTTAACTCTGCATCAGAATCTATTTATAAATATTTATTAATTAAAGTTTGTGATGATAACCGCGAAGATGACGAACGCGAATACTCTTTTTTCTTTACTTTAGAAAAAGTTTATTTAATTAGAAATGGGCTTAGTGTTACTATTGGAAATATTATTAGGGAATTTACTTTAACACATTATGAAAAATCACATGCAGAAGAAACATATGGAAAATTATGTTGTCTACTTGGTATCCCAAATTAAAATAATTTTTTACGCAACCATTTGAGCTTTAATTGCTGGACATGATTGATAACCAACCAATTTAAAATCCTCATAATTTGCTTTTTCAACTTGGTCCAAACTAGTAAAATCAGGTAGTACCAACTGAGCTAAATTTAATGGAACTCTTGCTAATTGTTCATAAACTTGAGAAGTATGGGAATCGTAAATATGATAGTCACCCAATACTATATGCACATGGCCTGGTTCTAACCCTGTTAACTTAGCTATTATATGTGTTAGTAGTGATGTCGATGCAATATTAAACGGTAATCCCAAGAATGCGTCCGCTGAACGCTGATACATCATACATGATAGTTTACCATGATCAACATAAAATTGCATTACAATAGAGTGACAAGGATATAAAACACCTTGATGAACTTGACTGGGATTAAAGTCTGTCATTAAAATACGTCGGGAATGAGGATCTGTTTTTATTTCCTCAATAACTTTTGCCAATTGGTCAATGCCAGCATTAGGTTTGTCAGAATTTAATTGGGTGGGATTTGCTTTATTAGTTGGAATAAATGGTTTTCCCCAATGTCTCCATTGGTATCCATACATTGGACCCATACATCCGGGTTCATATGGTAATCCAACTGAATCTAAAAATTCTTGAGTTGTATTTGGTTCCCATATTTTAACTCCTTGAGCTGATAATTTTGTGGAATCTGTTTCTCCTCTAATAAAAAATAGCAGTTCTTCAACAATTCCCTTCCAAAACATTTTTTTTGTGGTTAGTAATGGAAATCCCTGAGACAAATCACATGATATTGTTTTATTAAATTTAGAAAATGTAATTGCATTTCTTGTTTGTCTTGATTCACCAGTAGTTATTACCTGATACAATGTTTCGAGGTATTGGGACTCTATATTTCCCTTAAAATATCCTTGATTAAATTCTAACTCATAAACTATACCAGTATTAAGATCAACATCATTAGTAGTCATTTTTCCTGTCCATTCGATTGGATAAGATGTCATATCAATAGAAACATCTGTTTTAAATGTCCCACATACTTTGGTCCAGTATACTTGATCACACGCCCAGTGTCTAAGAGCTTCATCATAAATGCTTTTCCCTCCAATAACCCAAATATCTGACTGAGTATAAGTTTGTGCGTGTCGATAAGCGAAGAAAAAGTTTGGAAAAAACTTTATCTTGTTATTACCATAAGTTTTTTCCAATTCTTCCCATTGAGATGTAACAACCCATGTAACACGACCAGGTAATGGTTTTCGATCCATTGACTCCCATGTTTTACGACCAGCAATTAAAATATTATCTGTAAAATTAATTCCTGGTAAAATACTATGGGTACGAGTTACTGATTTAAAAAATCCGTAATCTTTTTCTAAATCCCATGGAAGTTCTCCATCTAATCCAAAACCACCATCCTGATCTGTAGCTAAAATAACATTAAATTTTTTCATTAATAGATAATTCTTTTAATGAATAAATATATTTTTCAATTTTCTTAACTGTGTTGGTTAAGTTGGTTAACTTTATTAAATAAAACAATTAATTAAACCTCAATTTCTTTTTGCTTTAGTTTTGATACTTTACCATTTGCATATGTTCCGTATAATTCACCTTTTGAACCATTTGGAGTTTTACTAAACACATTACTTCCTTCAACAATATAACTTTTTCCCTTTATATTTAGTTCTAATGTTGCTTCTTCAGTATCAGTATCATCTGAATTGTCTAAATTATCAGAGTCATCAGATAGTTCTGAACCGTCTGTATCATAATTATCTGGAATAATTTTTTTTGTAAATCCAAATTGTTTTCTTAATTTATTTAATTTTTCTGTATTAATTTCATCGTCGGATTCCACATCTGATTCGGTGTCAATTGATTCAAGAGATGATAATGGTTGAGGCTGTACTTGAGCCTGAGTTTGTCCAATAGGAAATTGCTGGGACAAAACTAACTCATCTAACCTTTTTAAACTATTCCATGTGTCCTGAATTAAATCTTTATTATTGTAACTTAATAGGTTTATATCAGAATAATATTTTTTCATCCCTCGTTTGTTGTTAAATAAAATATCTTTCATTCTATTAATGGTATTCGCATGAGTTAATCTATCTTCTTGACTAAATGCTGTATCACCTGATAATTTTTCCAATTTATTTAAATTTCCCGCAAGAACTTTATCAAACAATTCCATTTTATCAGTTTTAACTACTAAGTTGGTTTTGGTATCAATCATTGATGCATGTTTGTCATTTAACGCAGTTACACAATACGAATGGTTTTCTGGTGTTGATTTGTCAAAATTTGTTGTCTCTATCAGGTACATTAGACTTGATAATCCCTTGTTCATTATAAATTTCTTTTGCTCGTTAGTCAGATGGGCTATTGGCTCAAACCCTGGCGCGCACGCTATTACTATATTGTTTTGAGTGTAGTTATTATTAGTCACAATATTTGGTTTTGTCGATATTTTATCTATTTTGGTGTGGAGATCTTTTACTTCGTTTTTAATTATTGCAAGATCATCATTAACTTCATCTTTTTTTATTTTGCTTTTTTCATATGGAGTCATTTTATTACATGTTTTTTCATGACGCCATCGTGTTGTAACACTATTAAACTTTATTTTACAATATTTGCATGTTTTTTCATCTACATTTATTCGCGATATAGATTCGTTGTGATGATATATATTATGTTTCCATAATCCAGAGTTGCTTTTGTAAGTTTTATTACATTGGGCACAATAATATTGTTTATTAGTTAAATCAGTTTCAGACATTATAGTTATTAAATTAAAATATCTTTATGTGGTTTTTAAAAAAATATTTTTCGTGTAAAAGTTATTTCAGTGAAAAAAACAGTAAAAATATGGATAAAATTATATAAGATACCCAAATACAAACCTTGGAAATTGAAAGAAACAGCTAATATTTCTTA
>JACCDT010179600.1_pt1 | contig 44688 bp, 58 predicted proteins | sample 7446291 | NCBI WGS metagenome assembly JACCDT01 (sample SAMN15323446, study PRJNA562643) | freshwater metagenome | isolation source: river surface water | place: USA:Blue River Watershed | collected 2017-08-17
ACCTCACCACCTTCAGCCGAGGTCAGTTCTTTGGCGAGATGTCGTTCTTAGATGGCCGCGCCCACTCGGCCGATGTGTACGCCACGCGTGAGACCGAGCTGATTGCCATCGACCGCAAAGCCTTTGCCACTGTGGCTGCGGGCGACCCTGTGATGAGCATCAGCGTCATGCGTGCGGTGGCCTTGGCCATTGCTGACCGCTTGCGCCATGCCAACGCAGAGCTGCGAGAGATGCGTCAGGCTTGAGATGTAATTTAAAAGGAGTTGAGTGATGAAAAAGATATGGCTAATTGGTGGATTGATTTGCGCTGGAGCCTGCCATGCCTACGATGGCTTAACCAGCGAGTTGAGCCACGCCGCGGGCGGTGCATTGATGGCTGGAGCCATTACGAAGATGTATAGCGAGTCGGAGAACCGTGCCTTGATTGGTTTTTCCATCAGCACGGCGGCTATCGTGATTGAGCAGGGTTATCACATTTCACGCGGAGCGAATGCCAAAAGCCAGTGGCTAGACATCGCTTCGCATGCCATTGGTTCGGCCATTGGCGCGTGGGCGACAGACAAATATTATTTGATGCCGATCGTCACGCCCAAATATGTTGGCGTGATCTATCGCCAAGAGTTTTAAGCGTCTGATTGCTAACGGCTTATTTGGCAGGACGGTACATCGCACAAATCTTGTTGCCCGCTGGGTCACGTAAGTAGGCGATGTAGTAGCTAAACGCTGGGTTGGTGCGTAAGCCCGGTGGGTCTTCGCAGGTCACGCCGCCATGGGCCACGCCCGCAGCATGAAACGCATTCACTTCGGCTTCTGACTTCGCTGCAAAACCAAACGTGCTGCCATTTCCAAAGGTTGCAGGCTCGCCATTGATGGGCAAGGTAATGCCAAACGTGCCCGTGGCCGTGCGGTACACATAGCGGTTGCCGCCGCCAGCGCCTGGGGCATGACCCAATGCGCCTAAGGCTGCGTCATAAAACTGGCGCGAGGCCTCAATGTCTTTGGCACCTAAAAATACATGGGTGAACATGCGTGTCTCCAAAACGATTTAGAAAAAGAAAAAAGCGGCTCGGTTGCCCGATGCCGCTTTTGTGCGTGAACGCGAAGAATTACTTCTTCTTGGTGTTCACAGCAGCTTTGAACGCTGCGCCAGCAGTGAAGCGAGGCACCACAGCAGCTGCGATTTTCAAAGCTTCGCCAGTGCGTGGGTTTTTGCCAGTGCGTGCAGCGCGAGCAGCAGCTTTGAAAGTGCCGAAGCCGATCAATTGCACGTCGTCTTTTTTCGCAACAGCGTGCGTGATGACGTCTAGGATGGCATTGACAGCGCGGCCAGCATCGGCCTTTGTCAATTCGGTTTGTGCTGCCACTGCTTCGATCAATTCAGTTTTGTTCATGTCATTTCCTTATTAAAACGGGTGCATTGTGCCAGTTTTGCCAAGGGTTTTAGCCACTGTGAGGGTGGCTTTTTGCAAAGGATGGTTAGGAACTTCCCTGACTGTGCACCACTCTGAGACAAAGGCTTTAAAAATGAATCCTGTTTAGTTACAAAACGCCACGCATCAGAACTGCATCTGTCTTCGGATGTGCTTGTGTTGCTCAGAATCGATGGTGCCTCCGACAGGAATCGAACCTGTATCTACACCTTAGGAGGGAGTCGTTCTATCCATTGAACTACGGCGGCAACCGATCAGTATTTTACGTTGCCGCTATTTGCTCAACATGCGCATCGCTTCTTCCAAGCCTTTGAGCGTGAGCGGATACATGCGGTTGCTCATGATTTGTTGAATGATGGCAATGCTTTGGCGGTATTGCCACACGCCTTGGGGCTCAGGGTTGATCCACGCAAATTTAGGAAAGGCATGCAACAGGCGCTGTAGCCATTCAGCACCCGCTTCTTCGTTGTTGTATTCCACGCTGCCACCAGGTTGCACAATTTCATACGGGCTCATGGTGGCGTCGCCAATGAAGATGAGCTTGTAGTCTTTGTTGTATTTTCGAATGATGTCCCACGTTTCAAACTTCTCGGCGTAGCGGCGTTTGTTGTTGCGCCACATGAAGTCGTACACGCAGTTGTGGAAGTAATAAAACTCCAAGTGCTTGAACTCGGCTTTGGCTGCGCTGAACAGTTCTTCCACTCGGGCGATGTGGTCGTCCATCGTGCCGCCCACGTCCATCAGCAACAAGACCTTCACGTTGTTGTGGCGCTCGGGGCGCATCAAGATATCTAGAAAGCCGGCATTGGCCGCCGTCTTGTGGATGGTGCCGTCTAGGTCTAGCTCTTCAGCAGAGCCTTCGCGTGCAAAACGGCGCAAACGGCGCAAGGCCACTTTGATGTTGCGTGTGCCTAGCTCTTGGGTGTCGTCGTAGTCGCGGTAGCTGCGTTGGTCCCACACCTTCACGGCACTTTTGTTGCCGCCTTTGCCGCCAATGCGAATGCCTTGCGGGTTGTAGCCACCATTGCCAAAGGGCGATGTGCCGCCCGTGCCAATCCACTTGTTGCCACCTTCGTGGCGCTCTTTTTGTTCTTCGAGGCGCTTCTTCAGCGTCTCCATCAACTCGTCCCAGCCCATTTTTTCGATGGCGGCTTTTTGCTCAGGGGTGAGTTCTTTTTGAAGAATCTTCTCAAGCCAATCGAGCGGCACGTCTTTGGTGAAGTCGGTCAGGAGCTCCACGCCTTTGAAGTACGCACCAAACGCGCGGTCAAACTTGTCGTAGTGCTTTTCGTCTTTGACGAGGATGGTGCGCGACAGGTGATAGAAATCATCCATGGTGCATGCGTCAGATGCAGGCCCCACCACATTGGCCTGCAACGCTTCAAGCAGAGTCAGGTACTCCTTCACCGAAACCGGCAGCTTGGCTGCGCGCAAGGTGTAGAAGAAGTCAATCAGCATGGCTGTGTTTTATTCGGCGTCAGGTTTGGGCGCACGAAAGCGGCGAGCGGCCTGTAAGCCCGAACCGCCACCCAAGCCCACCAGCAAGATGGCAATGATGCTGCCCGTGCCATAGCCCGGCGCAAACAGGTCAAGGCCAAAGGCCGCGCCTACGCCGTAGCCCAACAGTGCGCCCACCATAAAGCCAATGGCGTCGGTCAGGCCTTCAATCAGAGATGCAAACATGTGTGTGTCTTTCGCGTTGGAATGGATCAGCGGTTGCGGCTTTGCATGAACACCAGTTTTTCAAACAGCGTGGTGTCTTGCTCGTTCTTCAGCAGTGCGCCTACCAGTGGTGGGATAGACACTTTGTCATCTGCGGTTTGCAGTGCTTCGAGTGGGATGTCTTCAGCCACCAAGAGTTTTAGCCAGTCGATCAACTCGCTGGTCGATGGCTTTTTCTTCAGGCCAGGCAAGTTGCGAATGTCAAAGAACGTTTTCATCGCCACGCTCAGCAAGTCTTGCTTGATGGTGGGGAAATGCACCTGCACGATGTGGCGCATGGTGTCGGCATCAGGAAACTTGATGTAGTGGAAGAAGCAGCGGCGCAAGAAGGCGTCGGGCAACTCTTTCTCGTTGTTCGAGGTGATGAACACCAGCGGGCGGTTTTTGGCTTTGATCAGCTGGCGCGTTTCGTAGCAATAAAACTCCATGCGGTCGAGTTCGCGCAGCAAGTCGTTGGGAAACTCGATGTCGGCTTTGTCAATCTCGTCAATCAACAAGGCCACGGGCTGCTCGGCAGTGAAGGCTTGCCACAACACGCCTTTGAGGATGTAGTTGTTGATGTCTTTCACGCGCTCGGCGCTTTCGGCATCGGCCATCTGGCTGTCGCGCAAGCGGCTGACGGCGTCGTATTCGTACAAACCTTGCTGTGCTTTGGTGGTGGATTTGATGTGCCATTGCAGCAAGGGCATGCCCAGCGCCTCAGACACTTCTTCGGCCAACATGGTTTTGCCCGTGCCGGGCTCGCCCTTGACCAACAGCGGACGCTTGAGCGCGATGGCGGCATTCACAGCCAGCATCAGGTCTTGGGTGGCTACGTAGTTGTCTGTGCCTTTGAATTTCATCGGTCGTTCCGTTTGATTTTGAATTTGATGCAACGTGTCAGAGCTTAGCTTAGCTCGTTCAACACTTCTTCGGTGTGCTCACCCAAGCGCGGCGCAGGTCGCCACACGCCGGTAGGTGTGCCGCTCATGCGCACAGGTGGGCGCAGCTGACGCAGCGTGCCTTCAAACGGATGCGGCACATCGAGCCAGCCTTGGGTGGCGGCCAAGTGTGGGTCGGTCAGCAAGTCGTCAAGCTTCATCATGGGCATGACGGGGATGTCGTGCGCGGTGAAGTCTTTCATCCACTCGGCGCTGGTGCGCGTGCGCATGTGTTGGCCGACCACACCATAGAGCGCATCGATATTTTTTAGGCGATCAGGGTGCGTGGCAAAGCGTGCGTCGGTTTGAAACAAATCAGGCTGACCCACGAGTTTTAAAAAAGCTTGCCAATGCGCGTCGTTGTACATGAGGGCGCAGATGTGTCCGTCTTGCGTGGCGTAGGGTTTGCGATTGACCGCCAGCAGGCGTGCATAGCCCATGCCGCCAAGTGCGGGCTTCCAAGTTTCGCCACACATGTGATCGCCCAACACAAACTGCAACAAGCATTCAAACATGGGCACTTCCACATGCTGGCCCACACCTGTGCGGTAGCGCGCAATGATGGCGGCCATGACGGCATGCACCATGTTGAGCCCCGTCACGCGGTCGGCAAAGGTGGTGGGCGCGTAGCGGGGCTCGGCGCTGCCGCTTTGCGTCATCAGCCACGGCATGCCCACGGCGCCTTGAATCAGGTCGTCATAGGCGGGCCAGTCAGAGTACGGGCCACCTTCGCTGTAGCCATACGCGCCACACACAATCAAGCGTGGGTTGACGGCGCGCAGCGTGTCATACGACAAACCCAAACGCGCCATGGCGGCGGGGCGAATGTTGTAGGTCAGCACATCGGCGGTTTTGCACAAGGCCAGCAGCTGTTCGCGTTGCTCGGGCTTTTTTAAATCGAGCACCACCGAGCGTTTGTTGCGGTTGGCATTGATGAAGATGTGGCCCATGCCCGGATGCTTCATCGGGCCAGCGTGGCGCATGATGTCGCCGCTAGGCGGCTCGATCTTGATGACGTCTGCGCCGTAGTCGCCCAAGATTTGTGTGGCGTAGGGGCCAAGCACCACGCCTGTCATATCAATCACGCGCAAGCCCGCTAATGCACCATGTAGTGCGCCTCGCAGGCCTGCGTCGATGCTTGAGCTTTCTGTGGTGCTCATGCTTTATTCAGGTGTGATGCCAGCCGTCTTGACCCAACCGCCCCATTTTTTAATTTCAGAGTCGATGGTTTTGGCGAGTGTGGCTGAGTCTTCTACATCCAGATCAATGCCTACGCCTTGAATTTTTTCGCGCACTTCAGGCTTGGCCAGCACAGCCATCAAAGTGGCGGTGGCTTTCTTTTGCACGTCGGCTGGAATGCCTGCTGGGGCCATGAGGCCAAACCATGCGCTCACGTTGTAGCCGTTCACGGTGTCGCCAATGGGCGGCACGTTGGGCGCTTTGCCCGCGCGCTTCTTGGTGGTCACGCCCAAGCCACGCATGCGGCCGCCGTTCATTTGTGATACGGCGTTACCCGTGTCTGCAAACGCAAATTGAATTTGTCCACCCAGCAAATCTGTCAGTGCAGGGGGAATGCTTTTGTAGGGCACATTGACGGTTTGCAAGCCTGCCAACTCGGTGAGCATGGCGGCAGACACCAGCGAGCCCGATGAGCCATGACCAAACGCGAGCTTGCCGGGGTTGGCCTTGGCGTAGCTCACAAACTCTTTCATGTCTTTGGCGGGGAAGTCGGTGTTGACCATCAAGATAAAGCCTGTTTCGCCAATCTTGCCGATGGGCGTGAAGTCTTTCACGGGGTCATAGGGCAGCTTGCGGTACAGGTGCACGTTGGCCGCTTGCGTGGTGCTGGTGGTGACCAAGAAGGTGTAGCCGTCGGCAGGCGACGCCTTGACGGCTTCTGCACCCAAGATGCCGTTGGCACCAGCTTTGTTTTCTACCGTGATGGTTTGGCCCATTGCGTCGCCCATGGCTTGGGCCAAGATGCGGCCTACGTTGTCGGTGGCGCTGCCTGCACCAAACGAGTGAAGCGGGCTTGAAATCAGGACAAAGCGCGGTTGAAATTAGGACACGAATTTAACTCATAAAAAGCCCTTTAAATAAACATTGAAAATCATTTAAAGAGCAATCCTTAAAGTTGGTGATCAGCGCCTCAGCAGGTTTAAATCTTCGCAGAAGCTGAGTAAGTCGTTTAGCAATGATCACCAGTTGGGTCAAACGGGTCCAAGACCGGCTCGATGAAAAGCACCACAGCCAAGCGCCAACCTTGGCTTTCGCGGTGGTGGCGCTTCAGTCGCGCGGTGACGGTGGTTTCTTTGGGCAGCTCAAGCAGCACCACAGTGAACACCAGCCAGTTGGCGGTGATGTCGATGGCAATACCGACAAGCGCCACGGGTAACGCCAAGGCCCTGGCAAAGGGTGTGAGCTTTCCAGCGGCTTGGACGCGCTTGACGTTCATCACGGCAATGTAGAACACCCATAGCAGATAGATCAAACCCAAGGCTGCGGCAATAAGTTGAAGTGCTTGCATGGCTTTACTCCGGCTTAAAGAACGATTGACGGAACGGCATCCAAGTCTGCATAAATGCAGGCATGTTTTCTTTAGTCAGCACTAGGTTGTTCCCGTTCTGAAACGCATACAGGGTCGGCTTGAACGCCGCACCTTGCATCTGAGACGCGAGAAGCACGGCGCAAAGACCATTCTGGTCGTCGCGTGTGGCACTGCACATAACGCCTTCAAACTCGATGCCTACTATCTTTGGGTCGGGTGGAAGTGGTTTTGGCTTGAGTTCCTCGGCTTCTTTGTCGGTGATCTTGACGCAGCCAACAGGCAAAAAGCCTTCGTAGGCCGCGCTGTCGAGCCAATGCAGTTTGTTTTCTGTGTCTTTGTAGTATCCCATTTGTTTCTTCCTTATCTCAATTCATACCAAGCCTGAAGGACAGCGGTAGACTCACACCGATAACTCCCACCCGGCGGGATAATTCCATATACTGCTGAGTAATAGGCCCCGCCACCCGTAGTTGTTGTGTGCCCAAAAAATGAGGCAGCACCATCAATATGGAGACGGCAACCAACGTTCGCTGATGAATGTACCGAGATTTGCAAAAAAATAGGCTTTCCTGTCATGTTGTAGTAAGTGGTGTTTAACTCACGACTCGCCATTACGTTCTGCGAAGTTTGCCAAAAACCAATCGAAGACATTGCAGCCAAAGCCTGACCGCCAGCACCTTGGATAGTGCTAGGCGCAGTGTTCCAAACGCCAGCGCCTTGTTGGGTAATTTCAATGAAGCCCACCACGCGATAAGGCACGTTTGTGCGTGCATCGGTCGAGTAGATGATGCTGTTCGCTTGGGCGTATGTGCTGATTGCAGTGGTGCTAATCAGCTGGGTTTCATTAAGCATAGGAGCGCCTGACAAGTTAGCAACAGCCAGCTCGACAGTACCGGCCACGTCGAGCGCGATAACAGCCAAACGTGCAGACTGTGCGCCTATTGTTCCGAGGTCCGCAAACTGGGGCACGACCAGAGAAATTGCGTTGGCGACGGTTCGTGTGTTGACCGTACCGCTTGAACGCGTTGCGCTGCGGAAATCAAGTGTCGTTGGATTGAGCGTCAGCGTCAGCGCATTGGCCGCGACTGAGGCGGTGATGGGCTGGATTTGTTTTACAGATGCCCCCATGGGAAGAGCGTCAAGCAAAACAAAATCAGTGCCGTCATACTCCACATCGGCCAACTGACCAGCAGCAATCACAGCAGCAACTTTTGCACCTGTCGAATCGTATTGCTTGATCGACTTAGCGCCAAATCCGCTCACGTTCAATGTGTCAGAACCAGTGCTTGCGGCATGAAACTTCACACGCAAGCGCACGTTGGCATTCAATGCACTGAGCGCTGGGGTGGGTGAAGTGGTGAATGCGGGCGCTGTGCCTTCGGTAGTGCAAGCGGTGTTGGCTTGAGTTTGTGCTGCTAAAGCGATTTGACCAGCGACTTGAGAGGTCACCATCTCTGTGGAGCGAAACGATGTGCTGGCTACGTCATACACCACGCTGACCACCATTCCTGCAAGTATGTCACCCGCTTGCATGGGCGTGCCATCTTCGCGCACCAGTGGTTTTGCACCACCACCGGCATCGAGCGTGACGCCTGCGGTGTTGGTGGCGGGCGCTTTGAACCGGAATGATGTGTTGGCGTTGTAGCTGGTGGTGGCTGGCACCAGCACAGCGGTGATGGCGTTGGCGGTACCGCCTGCCACAACGTAGTCGCCCACGCGGGATTCAATGAGCGCATTTATTGCTGCAAGTAACTGCGCATTGTTCGCTTTTGACGGTGATATGCCAGCTGCCTCAAGCACCGCAATCAGCTCACTCTGATACGCATTAAGCCAATCAGCCGACACAATCGTCGGCTGCTGTCCAGTGGCAGGATTTTCCTCAACAAAAGCCCCGTTTACGCTACCTACCGTATCAATTTTGAACATGCCAACTCCATTGGCCGCTTGCGTCGACCATCCAAACAAAAACAGTTGCCAACTTGGCCTCGATCAGCGCATCCCACAGGGCTTGCGCGTCCACCGTTGCCGACGAAAAACTCACCAGCATCACGTAACGCGCGCGTGGCCCCCAAACCTTTGCGCCCACTTTGAAACCGGCATATAAAGGCCGTGGCCGAGACACTGCCACCGAGTTGGCAAGCGCTGGCACAACAGCAGCATCCGCCACCCGCTGATAGTCCACCAACCGCCAAGACCCAGCCGCCACGCGGTGCGCGGTAATGGCGTCATCCAACACCGCCTGCACTTGCGCCTCAAGCCGAGCAGGCTCTTGCGCTGTAGCCAGCAGCAGTGCGTGGCCGGTGCCACCATCAGCCCAGCGCCATGCTTCACCAGGCGGCAGCAGCGCATCGAGCGCCCCTGCAAAGTCATCGGCGGTGTGCGACGTCACTTGCATATCAGCCCCACACCAACGGTTGCAACACAAACACCTCACCCGCGCCACATGCCGCTTCAACGGTTGGCAAAATGCGCGTGTATTGCGCCGTCACCGAGGCCACAGCATCGTCAATCTCGGCGGGCGTAATCACAGCCAAATCGCTAGCCTTATCAAACACCAACGCGCCCACCGCCTCGGCAATCGCCGAGCGGTTTGCCGCCGTGTCCACCGCCGCCGCCAAGTCAATCGAAACAGTCAAAGATTTAGCCACAGGGGCCAACGCATACACATCGCCAAACGGCGCGGCGTTGGCCAGATAGGCCGCCACAGCAGCCAGCACAGCGGCGGTCGGCATACGCCCAGCCAGCCCATCACAAATAGGCCGCACTACCACCGTGCCAATGCCCAGCGTGTGCAGCTGCACCAGTGCGCCGGTGACCGACGGGTGTGCAGACTTCGCCCAATACACATAGTCGGCACGCTTGCCGCCGCGTGCGCCTTGCGTCACCAGCGTTTGCCACTCATCGGCCACGCGTGCGCGCCAGTCGTCCACCGCTTCGTCCTCGGCACCGCCGGTCAGCCCGGCCAATGCCGTCAGCGTGCCGCTAATGCCCGCCACCGCGCTGGTAATCGTTAATGTTTGGCCAGCGCTCAGGTTCGACGCCGTGCCCGTCGACGTGCAGCGCACATCCACCGTTGCCGCGCCGCCAGCGCCCAGCGTCACCGCCGCCAATGTTTGATAGTCCAGCCCGTTGCTGGCCCGCGCCACCGTGCCCGCCAGCAGCATGGCACCCACTGTGCCCGTCACCGTCAAACTGCCAGTTGCCGCTGTGGCCACAAGGCGCGGCACGTTGTACAGCTCGGCCCAGTCATACAAGCGCTCCAGCTCGCACGTCAACGGCGAGGTTTGCAGCACCACCCAATCAAAGTGCCCGTGCAGACCGTGGCATAAGCGCCCCCACGCCGCACTCAGCGGCTCGCGCAGCGCCGCAGGCATCGCAGCCAAGTCGGCGGCAATGCGGGCGTTCAGCTGTGCGTAGGTAGGGCGCGTGTAGTCCATTTTTTGCGGCGCGTTAAAGCGTCAAGCCAATTTGAAAAGATTGCCCATTGTGTTTTCCCGACACCTCTAGTGCCACCACGGAAACAGTTCCCGCCGGTGTCACGTCCACCACGCGCACGTCGCTTAGCGCGGGGGCCAAAGCAACCAGCGCATCGCGCACCATGTCCACCGCCTCGGCCCGTGCCGCGCTACCCAGCGCCTGCCTGCGCACGTACCAAAAACCGCTGCCCGTGTCGGGACTGGCCCACCAGCCACGTCGCCCATCTGTCACCCGACCATCCGGCGCACGTGCATCGGTAAACAGCGTGGCATACACCAGCGTGGCCGCCGCCGCCGCGCTCGCATCTGCGGCCTCAGACGTGGCCATAAATTCCACATCAAACACCTGTTGACCATCTATTTCTTTGCGCACCAAATTCAACATAGTCAACCCTTTAAATCACGTCGCTGGTCGGCGTGCCAGGCGGCGTGCTGGTGTGCGTGTGATCAGCGCCCACGCTCTTACCCGCTTGCTTGAGCGCACCAGCTACGTCCATACTTCCGGCCATTGCTGCGTCACCGGCAACGTCCAGTCCTGCTTGCAGCGTTGCATCACCATGCACCAACAGCGACCCACCTATCTCGGCATTGCCAGTGGTTACAAAAAGCGGCGTATCAGCCACCACCTTCGTCGCCGCCTTCACCGTAGCCACACCACCGCGCCCTAGCTTCACAAAGTTGCCTTCGTCGTCATGCAGTGCCACCTCTCCCTCTTGCAGCTCTAGCTGATAACGCTTATCGCCCATCAACAGCGCAACGCCACGCCCACGGTCACCCGCTGGAAAAAGCAAATACACTTCGCAGCCAGACTTGGGTCGGTACGAAAGCCCATATGGCTCCACGCGCTTGCATCCAGCCAGCACCTCATCGTCCAACACCTGCACCTGCACAGTGTCAGCACCAATAAGCGTGCCTCGGCCTTGTGCAAACAGCAGCCGCAAGCGCCGCCATGCCTCGCCAGCCAGCCCGCTCATTTGCGCACCCCAGCCGCACGCTTCTTGCTCGACTTCGGCTCACCCACAAACGCCGCACGCGGCATCAGTTGCAAAGTTGTGTTGCGGCCACCTTGCGCCGTAAAGCTCAGCGTGCGCTCACCCACCAGCAGCACCTCGTCTATGCCCTCGGGCGGTATCACCACGCGCACCTGCGTATTCACACGCCACAGGTCTGTTGCATGCCCCCATCCCTTCACCACAAGCTCAATACGGTTAGCCCGTGCTTGGCGACGGTTGCGCTCTAGCTGCGCACGGCTATCACAGCCCTGCAAGTCGTGACCATGCCGCTCAGCCACGATGTGCATGGGTCTAAAAAACGTAACCTCCGTGTCTTTGGCTGCTCCCTTAAGCGTTTGGTCACTCACGTAATCAAAGCTCTTGACCACATACTCGCTAAAACGCAAGCGGTGCTCATCCACCACGTCATAACTCACAATATCGCGGCCATACATCAACGTGGCCACAGCCGCGGCATCCGTCGGCTTGGTCAGCACCACACCACCGTCAGCTGTGGCATACAGCAGCATATTGGCCGCACGCGCGGCATTCAGCAGCGCATTGGCAGGCAGCTCGCACTGCATCGCAAACTCAGGCACCCGCGGCGTTTTTGGTGGGGCCTGCAAAGGCACTTTAAACGTCGTACAAAGCCGCTTTGCTATCTCACCCAAAGTAAGACCACTCAACGCTGCGCTGTACTGGCAGTCCACAAGCTCGCGCCCCAAGCTACGCGCATCCACATTTATGCTGTGGCTCGTCGCCGTCACCTTGCGGCGCAGCACATCCAGCCGCATGGATGCCACTAGGACATCATCAGCCAGCACTTCAAGCACACTATTGACCGTCAACCCCAAGTCATTGCCAGTGCCAGGGCCAACAACTGATTCAAGCTGCATCGACGCACACAAATCATCCACACTCTCGCGCACGCTCACGCTCTGCCATGCATCAAAGCGCACCCCGTTGAACTTCAACACGACTGATTCAGCAGCATTAGCCATACACACGCCCCCGCACAAACAGCGGGTGGCGCACGCTGTTGCGCTCTAGCAGCACCGCCTCATCCGTCCCCAGCTCATACGCAAGCACCACCGCTGGCATAGCTGTGGCCACATCACGCACGGGCGCGTCCATGATGTCCTGTGCCGCCAGCGCAGTCAGCAGCGCAGCGCGGGCCGTGGCCGCTTTTTGATACGCCACATCCGGCAGCATCGGCATCACCACATCCAGCGCCTCCAGCACCTGGGCCATGCTTTCAGCACGCGCCGCCGGGCTGCTGTAGTCAGCCAGCGCCACTTGCATCGCAGCCGCCGTCCACAGCCCCGAGCGCATCACCACATCAGCCTTGAGGCTCTCGCGCAGCGCCACCGCCCTGTACTCCGTAATCGGCTCACGCGCCGCCTGCACTGCGCAGCGGGCCAGTGCCGACACCACCCGCACCCGGCCCGCGTCGGTCAGCGCCTCAGCAGCCGCGCCGTTGCCCTGGGCCCCCATCCCAGCATTGGCCGAGGCATCCCCCGTTGCACGCTCGGCCAAGCTCACCGCCGCAGTCCCTTGCGCACGTCCACCTGTCGCGCTCGCAGGCGCATTGGCCAGCGCCTGCGTCACGCTGCGCATCATCGTCACGTAGGCCCCCGGCACCGCCATCACCTCAGCCAGCTCGGCCTTGGAACTGTCCAGCATCCCCAGCACCTGCTGCGCCCACGTCAGTGGCAGTCGGGCGCGGGCCATCGCCTTGCGCACCACGTCCAGCCCCGTTTGGGCCTTGACCACAAACGCATTCACCTGCGCTTGCAGCGTCACCCAGGGGCTGCTCTCCACCGATGCCGCAAAGCCATCTATCGCCCCCGCCGCCGTGTCTGACGCATCCGCACTCGGCACCGGCAGCTCTTGGCCAGCGTGCACAAAATCTACCGTCACCGTGCAAAAGCCGCCTTTGTCCGTGCTCTCATGCACGCCCCAGGTATGCGCCCGCACACGCAAGCGGCCCATCCATGGGTGCATCAGCCACTCCGCACCTGGCGTGGCAAGCAGCGCCAAAAACTCATCGCGCCTCAAGTCATACTGCGGACCAATAAAGTACGCCGCTACCTTGTAGCTCGGTGCCTTGGCCCCCAGGTCTTCCACGATTGGCGCGTCCGCGCCAGGCAGCTCCGTCACCACCAGCCGCTGGCCATGTTGGCTATCGTGGCTATCGGTCAAGAATTCAACATTGCGCCACTTCGCTGGCTTGAGGCGGGTTGTCCAGTCTTCGGCCATCACATTGCCCCTTGCCACAAGCTGCCAGTGTCAGCCTCCAGCGTTGCATTCATGCCCGTGGCTTGCACGTTGGTTTGCGTCACGCGCACGCGGTCGTCGCTGACGCTCACCTTGATCTCACCACTCATCTTGGGTGCATCTTTTTTTACAAACAGGTCTTTAAACCCCTCAACACCCAGCCCTAACGCACCACCCACCGCTGCGCCCACTGCAGTCCCCAACCCCGGAATCACGCTGCCGATAAATGCCCCAGTGGCCGCGCCATTGAGCGCCGATGATCCATACCTCGCAATCGCCGAATCTTCGCCAGCAGCCATATTTAAGGCAGCACCGCCCACCACGGCCCCGACACCCAAAACACCAGCTCGACCCATCGTCTTACCCGAGGGTAAATAAGCAGCAGCACGCCCAGCAGCCGCCGTAATCGCGCCCCCCTTGCCGCCGCCCCCAGCCGCCAAAGCAAACACACCAGCCGCGCCCGCAGCTGCACCCAACGCCGTGGCGGCCAATGTGGCACTGCCTGTCAGCACGGGGAACTTTTGTGCCAAGTTTGCAATCGCGTCATTCACCCCACCGAAAGACGTGCCCTCCAGCGCCCGCTGCTCGGCAGCTGTCACACCTTCTTGGCGTTGTCGATTTTTGTAAGCACCCGTGCCCGAAATCAGCTCAAAGTTTTGGTCCACTGCGCCGCCGGATCGCACGTCATTGCCACGCACTTCTTTCAGCACTTGCGCCATGTACTCGCCGTTGTTCATCATGCCCAGAAGCGCCATCAGCGCCTGGCGGTCTTGGATCAATTTGCCGATCCCTGCACCTTGCGCGATGGTTGTCATGCTGTCCAGTGTGGCGCGTTTTTCGTCGTCGGTCTTTGCGCCCTTGAGCTGCTTTTGCAGTGCTTGATAGTCAGCACGCTTGCTCACCGTGCTGCTGACCAGCTCGCCAAACGCGTCCACCGAATCAACACCCTTGGCACGCCGGTCTTGCAAATACTTGGGCAGGTTGATCCCCAGTTTTTTTGCATCGTTGGCCGTGTCCGAGCTGTTGATCTTGGCAAGCAAATTAACCACGTTGTTGCCAGCCTCGTCCTTGTTGCCCGCCGTGATCGCCGCCGCCTGGTTGAGTGCAGCGAGCTTGGCAAACCCGGCCTTGCCGGACAAGCCGCTCATCGTCGCTGCCGCCATCTGCTGCGGTAGCCACTTGCTCATGTCTTTGAGCTCAAACCCGCCCGCCTGGCCTGCGGCCAGCGCCATGTTGAGCACGTTGGGCATGTCCTCCGCGCCGATCTTAAAAGTCTGCATCGCCCGGATGCCAATGTTGGCCAGTTGCGTCGGGTCGGCGTTGGCAGCGCTGGCGGCCTTGGTCACCGATGGCAACATCGTCACTGCATCCTTCGCCGACATAGCCCCGCTGGCAATCATTGCGTCCAGCGCCTGCGCTGCCTGTTCGCGTGTACCGCCACCGCTTTGCTGTGCTTTGTCGATGGCATCGCGCAGCTCACCCATGCCCAGCTTGCGGCCACGCACATCGCGCTCACGAAATGCCGTGTTGGACATATGGGCCAGCCTCTCTTCAAAGCTCATGGCTTGCTGCACCGGCTCACGCAGCGTATACGCCGCCGCCGCGCCACCTGCCAGCGCCATGCCGCCGTACTGCAAAGCCTTGCTACCCCGCGCAGCTTGCTCTTGCGCCTTGGTCAGCTTGCCCATCTCGTTGGTTAGCGCGGCCACCTTTGCGCGGGTCGCTTCCATTGCGCGGGCTTGCTCACTGGCGCTTAACTTGCCTATGCGCATCAGCCGCTCATAGGCCGCCTCAGTCTGTTGTATCTCGCGCTGTACACGCTGCTCACTACGCACCCCCAGCAGCTCGCGCGCCTGGCTGGTGCGCTCGCAGCTGGTGCGCTGCTGCGCGTTGCTGCGTTCGACCGCTGTGGCGGTCTTGCCCAGCGCCTGCTGTGCCCGCGCCGCCGCCTTATCGATGCCGGGCGTTGCGCCGTCTTGCAGCGCGAGGCGTACTGCTACATCCACTGCCGCGCCGCTCATGCTTTTGCACCCGCCATAAAAAAAAGCTCCAAACACATTCAAGTGTCTAGAGCTTATTTTTTTAGGGTGCCAAGTGCACCGCAGGAAACGCTTCGTGGGGCCTGAGCGGCTACCCCTTAAACTGTTTGATCGTCAGCCGCTTGCGCAGCCTTCATGGCCTTGTCCAGCTTGCCGCCAGCGCGCTCAACTTTGTCAGACACGGCTTGTGCAATTGCGGACTCTGTCAAGCCTCCGGTTGACACTGCATTGACGATCGCCTCGACCACTTTCTTTCCGTCATCCTCGTCAATGATGGAGGCCTGAACTTCGTCTGCAACAGCAGTGCGCTCGGCGCTTGTCAGAGTCATTGCGTCACCAGCTTGTGCACCGTCTTGTGTCGTGGTGCGAATCAAAATGTTGACTGTCTGGCCCGATGCAATTGCCGGAATCGGTGCATTGAGCGTGAGCGTGCCCGGCGCTCCGGGCATTGGCAGCTTGGTGTGGCTGCTGATGCTGCGCTGGATGGGCGAGCCAGAGCCATCGTTGATGACGATGTAGTGTCCGTCGAAGTCGCCCGCATCAAAACTTGCGTCGATGGGCAGTGTTGTCGCACCCTCTGCAACAGCAGCGCTCAAGTCAAACTTGTGAGCTATGAGCGTGTTATGGATGGTTGCCAGCTGAGTGGACTGCGTTGCAGTCAAACCACTTCCGCCGTCAGTGCCGCCACCCGTCGATGCTGGTGCGTTTTCCAAAGCTACGGCGGTGAATTTCGCAGTGCTTCCAGCGCCAGTGGTCATGCTGTCCAAGTCGGTCAAGGCCTGCGCTTGCGCTGCCGTCAAGCCTGCATAAGTGCTGCGGGTGCTGACTGCGGCATCAATGCGCCCAAGCTCTGTTGCCAAGTTTGTTCGCACAGCAATGGCGTTTTCACTCGCAGTGGGCACGGCCACAGTAAGCGTTGTCACCGACGTAGCAAATTGTATTTGTCCAGCCGTGGTGCCATGGAAGCGATCACGCGCATCGGTAGCATCTGCGTATTTCACAGGGAATGATAAATACGCACCGGCCGTGCTAGATGCGGACAAATACACATGTGTTGGATTACCGCTTGGGATGACAAAACCATTTTTGGAGGTGTTGGTCTGGATTTGGTTCTCCCACAGAGCGACAAGGCTTGGCGAGTGCAAGATTTGCTGGAAGCGCACATAAGCATTCGTAAAGTCAATTTCAAGCTCAGATGAGTTTGTGTTTGCGATCTCAATGCGCTGGGTTGTCGAGTTATAGCTGATTGCAGCCATCTGCACAGGGTCAGTCGTTTTGCTAAAAATAGCCGAGCCGCCAAGGTCACTCACTACTATTAGCGCAGCGTCGAGCGACAGACCGAATGCGCCCGTGTTCACAGTCCGCTCTTGCCACTCATAGCCCGGCACGTGTATGCGCACCTCATAGTCTGCACTTGCCTCAGATGCGATGGTCACACTGCTACCTGTGGTGCTTGTGCGCGTCCATGTAGTCGTACCGACCTTGCGAGTCATCACGCTTGCAGGATAGGTCGCATCAAGCGTCAAACCGCTGGGATTGAGACCAGTCACGGCAAGCGTAACGCCAGCAGATGATGCGACAAGGCCAGACACTGTGGCGCCATTCGACAACGCGACAGTGCCAGTTGTCTTGATGTTCCCAGTGAACGTTGACGATTTGAATGTGATGGTGTTTGTAGATGACGACCACGCAATTACGGATGAGGCTGTAGCATCAATGGCGACGTTGATCGACCCAAAATCAACAGTCGAACCATTGATTGTGAAGGGTGAAGCGCTCAGGCCACCCAGCAGTGGATTGTCGATGCGCAAGCATGTCAGTCGATCATATAAAGCCTTTGAGCTATCTAACGATGCATAGGCCCTTACCACGGACTCTGACGATTGAGTAACATTGGCATCGACAGACATTAGCAACGGGGATGGGACAGCATAAGAGCCAATCACATCAGACACCGCCGATGACAAATCAAAAATCATCGGCTGGTAGCCGTATTTCAGCAAGTATGCTTTTTGACCAGTCACAGACTGCTTGGCCCAGCTGTTAGCCGACGTTGCCGACCAAGCACACGTTACAAACTCAATGGTTTCATTGCTAGTCACCGAATAAGTCGCTGATGACGACAGCATCTCAGACACGGATATGTCAACAATTGACTTTTGTGGGTTTGTCGCATTACGCGAATCAAAGTAGGTGAACTTTGCACTATTTGCACCGATTACTTTGTAGCATCGGTAGCCGCCGCCAACAACCGTTAAATTGGCCGATGCGTTAGAAATACCTGTCGCTGCAAACTTGTTCTGAGTCGTCGAACCGAGCAAGTAAAGCCAGTGCGCGGCAGAACTTCCACCGCTATAATTGTCCGCCCATGTTGTCGATGTTGGCGATGTGCCCTGGTAGTTTTTAATTGCGTCGAACGAGGAATTGATGTGCATCTGGCTGAGTCCGTAGACTCCAATCAATGTACCCTTTGCATACTTGCTGCTCGTGAACGAGCAGCCCATAAATAGAGCCGGACTCGTTGTGCCAACTGCTGTAACTTTACCAAGCGAAACGCCAGCATATCGACCCGGAGCAAATTGGCACATGTCAATTTCTTGCTCCGTAAAATAAGATGCGCCGATCTTCACACTCCCCTGAATCGACTTAACTTTCACGTTAAGCAGATAACGCGGGTCACCACCTCCAGGATTTCCGGCTGTGTTGTATCGCAGCCCGCTATTAACAAGCGTAATCGAATCTCCAGACAAAAATTCTCGGTTTGATACAGCCCGCAGGCCGTTTTCAATAATGTCGATATTTCTGAATGCAGGATCAACAGCCGTTGCGCTGATGTTGATATTTTTGTTATTCAGATCAATGACGATGTTTCCAAAGCCAGCCAGATCGGCTGTTGAATCAATAGTCATGTTCGCTTGCAACACATAGACGCCATTAGTCTTTAAAAGCCCACCGCCGCCGACCGCCGAATCCCACTGAGCATTGGTAACTACGCTGCTAAGCGTCAAAACTCCACCGCTGTATGTAACTGACATTTTCTGTTCCTTTAGATCTTGGTTGCGCCCATAACCAGGGCGATGCAATGCAGCCCTTGCGGGCTGACGCGCCATGCTTCGTGCAGCCCGATAGCTGCGCCGCAAAATTCGCTACAAAAGTCACGCGTGGGGTGCTCGCGCAAAAGCCAAGGCACGGCAAAGCGGCCCGTGCCATAGTAGTCATATCCAGCACTCTCTTCTTTACGCACCCCAAAGTGATCTCGCACTTGCTGCTCAGTCACCCAGTGCAGGTGCAGCACATCCCACTTTTCGCGACTGAGCTGCATTTGCTTCATGCGAACGCCACCGTCCATACCGCTCGATGAAAAGCACTCAGCCGTAATCGCAAATGGATTTCCAATGCAGAGTTCAGAGTGCGAGTACTGCGCTTTGTCGAGCGTGCGGATACCCACGTTGATGAGACCCGCAGGGCCTGAATGCGTGCCTTTGTAGCTGGCCAAGTAGACGGCGGCGGTCATACTCAAGCGCCTGCTTCGGCTGCTGTGCCGTAGTTCAGTGTGGTGCGATTAGCCCACGCTGTTGCGAGCGTGATGCTCGCGTTGTTTGTGGCGCTTGCATAAGCCATCTGGCTTGCTGTGTCGGTGTAGGTCTTGCGCACCATCAACCAATCTGTGCTACTGGACTTTAGGATGTACTTTGTGCCTTCTCCTAGGTCTTCTGATTGAACGAGCCGTGAGACATCGCCCAAAATCTTGACCAGTGGCACATGGGTGCCATCCCCTTGCTTTTCTACAAGCGGGTCTGTGCCGCCCCTAAACCCCTCGACTACTTGTGTCATATCAGTCCCTCAAAATTCTTGCCCAATGATTGCGGCGGATACCGTGGCCCATGTGTACAGCTCGCGCAATGGCATGGCCTTAACTGTCGGCAGTGGCTGGTGCATCACATGCGTCACCAGGGCCACTGCACGCATCACGCGCATTATTTTTTTGCCTCTTCCGAGGGCGCACCCCCATCGCCTTGCGCGGCCTGTTTGACATCTTCGGCCACAGCGGCCTCGTCGGCCTCTAGCAGTTTGTTCACCTGCTCTTCTGCACGGCGATAGTCTGCGCCGTGCAGTTGCTTGACCAGCGCCTCGTCGGTGCCTGCCACGCTGGCAATCAGCGCAATGCGCTGCGCCACGCCACCGCGCTGGTCAAAGGCCAGATAGTCTTCGGCCCGCGTGTGGTCGCGCAGTGTCAAGCTGTCGATGGTCGAGCTGCCCACGGTGATGGGGTGTTTGAGTACGAATTTCATGGTCACATCTTCTCGCTGCTATTGCTCATGAACATCACCTTGGCCTCGCCCTCACTGATGGGCACGGTCTCTACCGCAAAGGCCTGCGGCATCAGGTAGACCGAGCCATCGGTGAGGCGCACCGTGATGTCTTCGCTCGTCACCGCGTTGTACTTGTCCACGTCCGTGCCGGGCACCAAGTTGAGGTTGAGCTCCAGCTTTGCGGGGGTGCTGGTTTCGTGGTAGCCGCCGTCCTGGGCCAAGCGGCCTGCCTTGTGCTCGCGCTTTTTACCGCCGGGCGTGAAGGTGCCTGGCTTGTCAGCCAGCGGCAGCTTGCCCAGGCTTGGCACGCTCACTGTTTTGATGCTTTTTAATTCGGGCATGTTTAAACCTCTTTCAAAGTGTGTTTGTGGGTGATGTGTGCGTGGCCGTTAGACCGCTTTGCGGAATGCCGAACGCCCAGCAATGATGTAGAACGGGCTCAGCAGCACCGGGTCATCTTTGAAGTTAAAGCGGCTCGGGTTTTGTGGGTCTTGCTCCACCACAAGCGAGTCTTTGTAGTAGTCATAGTTTTGGCACCAGCCGTACTCGCGCATCAACACGTTTTGGTACAGGCTCAGCAGATATGCACGCACATCGTCCTCGGTGGTGATGCGCAAGCCGGGCTTGTAGCCCTCATTGCTCTTGGCCGCAGCAGACCCGCGAAAACGCTGGATGGCCCCCATGCGCTGCTCGTAGCGCACGCGCTCCATGGCCTCGGCGGTGTTGATGTCCAGATACGCATCGTCGGTGCTGCCGTCGCTGCGCGTCTGATACATGCTGATCAATCGGCTGATGGCGCAGCTGCCGTCTCTCGCCGCATCGAGCACGCTCATCCCTTTGAACAGCAAGCTGTTGCTCTGCGTCCAGTCAAAGTTGCTGACGCACACCATGCCCGGCAGTGGCGTGCCCTCCAGGCTCTGCACCGGACTGTTGTACATCTTGGGCGCAGCAGCAGCAGCAACGATGGCCGCAGCCTCCCATGTGGGCGTGGGGTTGATGCCCAGCGCCAGGGTGGCAAGGTGCTCATAGTTTTTGCTGTTGCCATACGCCACGGTGGCGGCATAGTCGCCGCGAAATGTGGCAAACCCGCGAAAGCCGTTTTGCACGGGCGGCTTGTAGCGTGCCTGGCTCTCGGCATGCCATGCGGTCAGGGTGGCCGCGTCGTTGATGCCCAAAGCCACGTAGCGATACCAGCGCTGCCCGATGATCGCTGCCAGATCACCCGGCGCAGGCGCACCCGTGCCGCTGCTCATCGCGGCAATGCCCAAGCTCAGCCCAGCGGGCGTGTCCTCTTGGTACAGGTTTAGGCGCAGGTCAATATCGTTGCCACATGGCCCCTTGTGTCGCGCTGTCAGCGTCACCACCGCAGCAGCAGCGCTGGCGGTCACGGGCAGGCTCCCATCGGCATTGATGGCGGCTGCAATCGCCGTGGCGACGCCGGTCGTGGTTTGCGCCGCCGTCACGCCCACACTCACCAGATAGCCCGCCACATACAGCGCCAAGGTGCCCGCCGCCGTGGGGCTGGCCGTCACTGTCAGCGTGCTGCTGGCGGCTACACCGGCGGCGTTGTCGGCATAGGGCAGCATGTAGATGTCCAGCGCGGTGTCCACCTTGCGATAGCGCTCCACCATCTTTGCCAGCATGCTGCCCACCCCGGCCTTGGCCTTGGCATCGGTCACGCTTGACACCAGGGTGATCTCGCCCGCCGCAGCGGTGCCGCTGGCGAGCTTTTGGCCCACGATCAGCACAGCGGGGATATCGCCGCCCAGGCCTGCGCCCGATGCGTCGATCTCGATGTACGCACCGGGCTTGCGCAGCGCGGCGGGGATTTGTGAAAATGAGACAGTCATAAAGTTGCTCCAGTGTTGAGGTCAGGGTTTTGCACGCTCTCAAAAGCGGGCGGGTCGGGTAAATAGTTGTTGAGCGTGGCCCCCACGCTGTAGCGGTCACGCCACCACAGGTCTCCGTCGGTGTACTCAATCACTTGGCCACCGCCAAACTCCACCGGCTCGGTCGAGCCCGGCAAGCGCCAGCCGCGCAACAGCTGGTACACCGCATGGCGGTAGCGCAGCAGCGCATCGTCTGTCTCGCCAGCGGTGGCGGTACGAATGTTGGTAATGGCTATCACCACGTCAAAGGCCACAGTCATGCTGTCCAGCACCTCGCCCATGGGCTTGGCAGGGTCAGCCGCACGCACCACCCAGCAGCCAGGCAATGGCAGGTTGGTCACAGCGGCTAGCTTGGCAAATTCAGCTGCGCCTGCCACCTCGCGAAACCAGTCACGCTCAAATCCTGCAAGCTTGGCAGTTTTGATTCGGTCAATGATGGGCTGCAGACTTAACATCACCACCCCTCGTTGCCATCGTCAACATCAGATGAGCCAAAACGCCCAGGTGACGATGACATTTCCACCATATCAGCCACCTCGCCAGCCGTGGGGGGAATAGCGTCAGCAGCTGGGATAAGGTCTACCAAGCCACGCTTGTACTGCTCTAAAAGCTTTAGCACACCGTCATAAGCCAGCGCATCGGTCTTCTCCAGTCGCTCTATGCCTTGCAGGTAATAAAGCGCAACTGTGCAGCACATGCGCGTGAGCAAAGTTGATGCAGCAGAGGTCGGCACGCCATAGCTCACGATCAGCTCATGCGCATCGGCCAGCGCTTGATCAATCGTGGTCAGCGCAGCAGCCACGGCGGTTTGCACCTCTATGGGTTCGCTTGTGATGCTGCCACCCGTCAAAGCCGTGCGCACCACATCGAGCGCCACCATGGCCATGTCAGCCGGTACGGCCAACTGAGCTAGGCGGCGCGCATTGCAGCGCGTCAGCAGGGCTTGGCGGGTAGCAAACATCAGCGGCCTTTCGCGGCTTTGCCAGCGTTGGACTTGTCACCCGCGGGCTCCACCGTGTTTCCTTCGCCTTGCGGCGCATCAGACTTCGGTGGATCACCAGCAGCAAGCGTGTCAGTCGAGGCTTGCTCGCGCAAACTTTCAGCCTTTTGGCGAAGCTCAGCGGCAGCTTGTGCATCAGCCTCAGCTTGTTCGTGCAGGGCTTGTGCATCAGCTTTGGCCTGGGCTGCAGCATTCGCCACAGCTTGCGCCTCGACCAACTTTGCTTCGGCATCTTTGCGGGCCTTGTCTGCGTCAATAGCTGCGGCATGGGCTTGCTCTTGCAACTTGGCAATTTCTTCAGCCTGGGCTTCGCTGCTCAACACTGCTTGCTTCTTGGCAGCGGCTTCGTCGGCGTTGTAGTCGTCGGGCTGCTCAGTCACCACTTCCAACATTTGCTCGGCATCCAAGCGTTGGCGCGTGGCCAAGTCGATGTCGTCCAAACGCTTCCAAGCGCGGGTAAATGCAATGCCGCAACGCAGGAATTGCAAAGGCCCGTTCTTAGGGGCGATACGCACGTAGATAGATTTGCTCATCATGTACTCCCTTAGTCCATCCAAGGCGTCACAACCAGCTCAACACGCTTGTAGAGCGGGTTGTCTGCGCCATTAGCCAGCTTTTGTGTGGTGATGAGGTTTTCAGCTGCCACGCGGTTAGACACACCCACTAATAAGGTGTCAGGGATGATGCCCAGCTTGCGGCCACCATCGCCTTTGCACTTCATCATCGCGTCATACGCGTCGTTGAAATTTTGAGTAGTCAGTGCAGCCTTGCTGCCAAATGCGCATTGCCAAAAACCATAAGCGGCATTACCACGCCAGCGGCCACCGAATGAGTACACATCCAAGTCAAACACGTTTTGGTTATTGGGCGATGTGACCGACTCCAACGTAGCAGCCACACGCTCTTGCAGATACAAGGGCTTAGGTGCGCGCTTGGTGCATAACAAGACCCACGGCGCAGATGTGCCAGCTTGCATGTTGCTCACGGGTGTCACTGCACCGGTGCCATCTTCATTTGCGTAAACCGGATGATCGGTATCAAAGAAGTATTGGTCGTCGTAGCAAGCAGAGGCAAACCCAGCAGCCAATGCTTGAAAAATCAAATCGTTTTTCAGATCTGTGGCCGATTGACCATGACCTTCCGCCACAGTGCCGTAGTGCCCGAAGCTGTTGTCTTCAATGTCCGTGCGCTGCACATCAATGGTGGCTTCAAACTTTTTGTTGAGCACCGTGTAGGCTTTTTCGGCCAACGCTTTGTGCAAGCGGCTGCCCACCCACTCGCGGAATGCGGGGAACTGGGTAAGCCATGCATAGGTGTTGCTTTTGTCGTCACTAGTGATAAAGCCAGCCACCTTGCGCCAGTCATCCGGGCTAAGTGCGAGGCCTGCATTGAAGCGAGCTTTGAGCGTTGTTTTTAACGCGTCGAGTTGTGCTTGGGTCAACATGTGTTGCTGTCCTTTTGTGAGTTAGAAAAATTGAGGCCTGCGCTTAAGCAGACTTTGAAAGTGGCTTGTTATCGCGAGCAGCCACAAACGCCTCGGGCGTCACACCCATGCGGGTGCATGTGGCCAGCTCCACCTCATTCAAGCCGTGGCTGCCTTTGTCGCCAGCATCGGCCTGACGCTCTTGCTTCACCAGCGGAGCGGTAGCGTCCAGGTATTCAGTCAGCGCCGCGAGGCTTTGCTTCTCGGCCCACGCTTTTTGCGCAGGGGCCAAACGGCCGCTGGTCAGAGCTGCGGTCAGCAGCTCGGCATGCTTGGCTTTGTCTTGCTCGGCTTTGAGCGCAGTCAGTGCGGTTTGCGCGGTGTCGCGCTCAGTCGTGAGCGTGGCAATTTGCGCGACTTGCGTCTTGAGCGTGTCGCGCTCGCTGGTGAGTGCAGCAATTTGCTGGTCTTTGTCCATGTCGTCGTCCTTTGTCGATTTAGATGGGGGGATTAAAAAAGTCGAGCGCGACATCGCCGCTCGCTGCGTGAGCGGGTCTAGCCCGTCAATGCCTGGTGTGTTGGTCAGGGCTACAGAGATAATCTCTAGCACCTCACCCGTATCTGCGTAATAAGTGAAGACCGCGCTGATATAGCGGCACTTCTTTTTAGCAATTTGCTCCTGGGCGTCGACCACCCAGTCGATTCCGGTGGCCCATAGGCCATCCATACTTGCACCGCCTTCGCGCCATTCAAATGTTTTGAACCACCCAGCAGCAATTACAGGTTGACCGTTTTCGGCAGCGCGTAACGACTGGTGTTCGTAGTCAATCAAGAAATCATTTTTTTGTGCATCAGCACGTGCAATCACGCGGGCAGCAATTGCCGCATTCAGCTGCCACGCATCGCACTCTTCAGGGCGGATATCCATCGAGCGGAAGGGCCCAGGCGGCAGCAAGTGCGCCTCGGTGGTGACTTGCACCACACCCGCATCATCGGGCTCACCCACGCCAAGCTGGAAAACCAAGCTGGCGGTTTTGACTTGTTGACCTTGTTGCTGACCTTGCTTTTTTGACACCCTGTGCGCTCCATCTTTTGTTCGATGGAGGCAGTGTCAAATTTATTGATCCGTGTGTAATCGCAGGAAATGTTTCGCGCCGCATTGACCCAGCCAAATGATCAATCGATGTGCGGGCCTACAAGCCACTTCTTGCATGCATGGCCCCGTTGGTATGGGCAGCGAGACAAAGGGGCCGTTTGAAGGCTATTAAATGGGTATTTGCAACACATGCAAGTTACCCAAGCTGGTCTAGCTAAATAAATCTGTCTGCCGACGAGAAAAATCAGCCGCCGCTGCATCTTTAGGGCGTACAGCTTCGCCCTCGGCTTGCCTAAAAATATTTGTCACTTGCCGCGTGGTCAACGCGTGGGCTTGGGCTATGTCGCGCACGGTGCGCTCACCACGGTCACGGGTAATTTGCTCGTTGCGGTATTTCAAAAATAATTTATCTACCTTCGGCAGCGTGATGCGGCGGCTCTCATTGAGGTGTGGGTCAAGCGTGATGCGCAGGCGATTGAGTTCATCGGGGGTCAGGCCAAACGCCGCTTGCTTGATAGAGGGCACCCATATCGGAGCACCGCCGCGCCGCTCCAAGAAATCACGCGCACGTCCAAAGCCAAGTGCACGCACCACCGCACGCAGTACAGGCGGCAGTGTGCGCAGCAGCTCATCATCCACCTGTGGCCACGCAGTGGGCTCAGGCGCACGTGCAGCGGCACGGTGCACAGGCTGGCGGGCTTGGCGCTTGGTCATAAATTACTCGCGGCCCATCCAGCCCTTGAGGGCCTCGGTCAGTTTTTGGCACTCTGCCACAGTCAGCACATCAAGGTTTGGCACGCTGTGCATGGTTTGGCGCTCACACCAGCGCAGCAGTGCCGCACGGCTTGCGTTTTGCACCTTGCCAGCTTGGCCCAAGCGCCCCCACAAGCGCACTAGGTGCGCAATGCGCTCGGGCACCATACGCGTCACGCTTGTAGCCCCTTGCTGCTGTGCGTGCTGGCGATGCACACGCAACCAGCCACGCTGCGCGTAGTCACCCAGCACGGCCTCTAGCTGCATGGCATTAAGACTGCGGGCACTCACACGGCCTTGCGTGTCGGGCAGCGCAATAGCGCCGTGGCGCTGTAGTAAGTCGCGGTGCATCTGGTCATCCCAGCATGGGAGTGTTTTGCATGCCCATGTTTTGGCAATGCCTAGCAGTTGGAGTTTGTGTTTGATCATGCTCGTCACAGCTTCTTCTCCAAATAAGCAATCAAGCTTGTAGCAAAGCACCAGCTGATCAAGTTGTCGGCGAACCGCTCATTGATTAGTCGGTGCTGCTCTAAGAGGTTTTGTGTTTGTTCTAAAGTCATATCAGTGGCTCTTTGAAAAAGCCCCTAGCCCGAGAGCCAGGGGGTAAATAGATCAAGGCAACTTGATCTAGGAGACAACTTGTTTAGTGCACCAAAGCCAGCTCAGCCGCCGCTTGCTTAGCAGCTTCTACCCAGCAGCTTTGCGTGCCTTCGTCCAACTCATTCCACGCGAATGCATGACCTGCTAGACCTTCTTCATCCACGCGCTCTGCTTGTTTGCAATATGCGTGATACATCGACGCTGCAATTTGTTCAAAGCTTTTATGCCCCATAAATGTCTCTTCCTTTAACTTCATAACTGCCACTTTTCATGTGGTTGCTTATCGAGATAACGATGTGCTCGGCCATGTCCAATGCCGCCGTATTGATGAAATCCCCAGTGGGAAGTGGTGGATCAAAATTGATTTCAATGTCCACATCACGGGTGTTTGTTGTCGACGGCCGGTCTTTCACTACAAACGTAACCGTGTATGCGGGGCCGTTAGAGTTTTCAACTTTTACGGCCCCTTGATTGCGCACATGCTCAATCGCCTTGCTGGGGTCAGAAAATTTCCAATCTGGCCATTGGCGAGATTCATTTTTTGTTTGTTTCTCGACAAGCGCGTCAATGATTTGCTGGGGTTCCGCGCCGGAGCGCCACGCTCCGTCTAATGCCAAGATCACGACATCAATCCACTCAAACAAATCAGATGGCGCGGCAAGCACCTCAATCAACTCTTTGCGGATGTGATCAACGATGCCTTGGCTTCGAGCTCCGGGCCCGAATGTATGCACGCTGAATTTGCGTTGACGTTCTAAATGCGCCAAAAAATCAAATTTGTTTGTACTCATAACGACGCCACATCCAAGCTGATAGCCACATACTCACCCGTGCGGTCATCACGCTCATAGAACCGAACGTATGGTTTGGTGCTGGCGACGTTCATGCTGTCGCTGATAGCGGCCATTGCACGCGTCCACGTTTCGTCTTTAATATCCAGGCGACGCAAGCCAAGCACACGGCTTGTTGAAATCTTGCCTTCGCGGTCAACCTGGAACGCATCATTCACCAGCACTTTGATGTTGGCGTTGCTGCCTTTGGCCCACACGTGGATGCATTCATCAATGAGGACTTTGGCCGCTTGCAGTCGCTCATCAAAAACAATGTTTTCAGCCATCTGGCGCACCACCTTGTAGCGGCCATCAAAACTCACCAAAGTGATGTTTCCTTTTTTGCCGCCATGCTTCACGTCGTACTCTTTGAGCGACTGCTCCAAGAACTCATCAATCATGCGCATGGCTTCCAGCTTCACGCCCGCCATGTGTGCGTTGAGCTTTTTAGCTTCTTCACACAAGCTTGTAGTCACCATGGTGCGCAGCTTGTCGATAGGTTTTACTTTTGCCTCAGGCACCAGCGCACCTGCCGCATTCTTCATGTAACCCTTTGGAATTGGTTGTTCTTGGTTAGACATCATTCGTCCTTTCATTTAAAAATTAATGTGCAGCCTGCATCTTTTGGTTTTTGTTTTTCACAACTTCATCCAGCTTCAGCTGCACTTGGTCATGCTGACCAAGCTCGTGGTGAGTTGCCAGCACCGTGCACCACTCCAGCACGTGGTTGTGGCGCACGGCCAAGTCATGCATTTGCTCTACAACTTGCAGCAGCTTTGCATTAGTGCGATGAAGCTCTACACGTAACTCTGGCACCGTGTCAAATGCTTCGGGGTTGCACATCGTCGGTGCAGCAGTAATCGTGTTCATTAATCCATCCATTCTTCAAGTTCTATGGCGACATCAATGCCCACGGCCGTTAAGCCGTACTGCCGAGCGCCTTTGCGACTGTCCTCTTCGTGTAGCTCTTGCGGCGCGATCGCAATCAACCCGTCGTCAACTAAGCTGGCCGCGGCCGTAAAAATGCTTGCGGTGGTCGTATTGGCATGTTGAGCAAGACCATGTACGCCTGTCACGCCAAGATCAAGTAATGCAAGCAGCACTGATTGCTGCACGTGGCCAGATACCTTCATGTCGTCACCCGCGCTTTCACTGTTGAGGCTTTTGTGTAAGCGGAATACCCATCGATTAACCCGCTGATAAAGCACATGCACAAAAACGCGCCAACACAGATCAACAACCACCGCACCAAGTACTTGCGATTGCGTTGTTTGTAGTGAGGCCCATCCAGCTCACCCGGAGCAAATGGATATTGAGGCGATAGGCTAGGGCCGCGTACGGGTACGTGTGTGTAAAACACATCGCAGCTTGAGTCGCATTCGTGGCGGTGTAGGCACATGCCTACTTGAGTACAAGTTCGGGGCATTTCATTCACCTCCACTCAAGCCACGCTTTGTAAGCACAGCGCTTGCTTTGCCACGGCGTCCACCAGCTTCACGTCAAGCGCACGGCCTTTGCGAAACTCTTTGATAGCTGCCAGCAGGCCCTCTACCAACATGCGGGCGCTGCCTCGGCTGTATTGGTACAAGCGGGCCACCACGTCATCGGACACATCTTCGGTGCCAAGGCTTGACTGCACCAATGCAGCAGCGTCTTCGGCATTGATGCCTTTGATGGTCTCGGGCCAAAAGCCGCAGCGGCTGCGAATCTGGTCAAACTGCCCGCGTTCGGGCTTGATCAGCCCCGTCAAGTACTCAGTGCCCGCTAGCACGATGCCGATGTTGGACAAGTCGCGCAAGCGGCGCAGCGTGTGCAGCTGGTGAGGTGTGAGCGTCTCAGCCTCGTCCACGATCAACAAGCTGTCTGTGCCTTTGAGTGCATCCACCACGGCGCGAAACTTGTCATCCATGCTGCCCTTGGGGTCAGCCCCCAGCACGATGCGGGCGAGCAGGCGCACCAGGCTTTGCGGGGTCATGGTGGGCGTGGCCTCAATCATGTGTGTGTTGGGGTTGAGGCGCGTGTAGCGCTTGAGGGCAAAGGTCTTGCCCGTGCCCACAAAGGCACTCAGCACTGCAAAGTTTCGATAGCGTCGCGCCATACCGCAGGCGCTGAATGCCATCTTGTAGACGCTGGTTTCTACAGCGGCTACGCTGTCTTGCCCGCCGTCATCAAAGTTGCGCATGGCGCTGTCGATGTTGGCCAACAGCTTGCTCGGGCTGGTGGCGTAGTTGCCCTTCAATATTTGGTTGATAGAGCTGGCACTGATACGGCTCAGGCGAGCCAACGATGCTTGGCTGTAGCTGTGCTCATCCATCCATTTGCGGATGCGCTCTATCAGCGCGATATCGGCGATGGTGTAGTGCTTGGGGTGAATATTCTCAGTCATCAAGGTCTCCTAATGTTGCGTTGGGGGCTGGCTGGGTGGTGAAGGTCTCAGTTAAATCAAGCGTGATGTCTTCATCACTGGCTGGCTCTACCGCGTGGTCAATCAGCAGCGTGGGCATGTGGTCGATCACGTTTTGGGCTTGGGCGTCCACATCTATCAAGTGGCCAGCACGTGCATGCTGTTCGTCCATCTTTTGTTGCAAGCGCTTCACCGCATCCGATGCACGCAATTCGCGTTTTTCGTCAAGGCGTGATTTGTCGATGGCGTCGATGGTGTTGACGTAGTGCGCATCACACACCCAGCGGCCAGCCTCGGTGCGCACCACGGCCACGCTGTTGTCGAGCAGGTCGTACTCCAGCAACAGCTTTTGGCCGTTGAACGCCAACAAATCGGGGTGGCGGTACATGCGCTTGCCATGCACCAACATGCCTCGGCGCACAGTGAGCACAGCAGCTTGGCGTTTGAGCTCGCTCACATCAGCAGCTGGGGGCAATGGCACCAAGCCCGCCCACATTTGTGCAATGGTTTGGCTGGCATCTTCGGGGTGGGCACGCTGAACGTAGCGGCCCAGCCACTCATTAAAGGCCACAGAAAAATCTTGCAACGTGGGCAGGCGCATGCGGCCTGCACGCACCTCGGCCACCACATGGCTGAGTGCTTCGGGCGATGCATCGGTGCCACAGTAAAACTGGGGCATCCACAGCTTTAAAAAATCGTCTTTGACTTTGCGGAAAAAACGCTCCACCCAGCCTTTGCCGTGCGGGTTGCCCGGGATGGCGTTGATCACTTGCTGCACGCCCGCGCGGTTATAAAAACCCACCACGTCGTCGCTCATCAACTTGTTCTTGTAGCCGCTGCCGTTGTCCACGTAAAGGAAAGGCGGCACATGGTTGTGGCGCGTGAAGCACTCAGCCCACATGTTTTGCACAGCATAGGTTCCCTCATGTTCATCCGCACGCCAGCCCACTGGGTAGCGGCTGCGCATGTCGATGGCCACGGTCAGCTCAGGCCGCCACAGCTTGCCAGTCACGGGGTGGGCTAGGTACACGTCGGCACGGTAGCCGTCGGCCACATACACATCACCCGGTAGCGCGTTTTGTGTGCTGCGTTTGATATAGGCTTTTTCGGTCAGGCGGTACAGGTTGCGGCCAATGCGCGCGGGGCTGTTGCGGCCCAGCATGGCGGGCACGCTAGACAGGTAGCCACGCACTTGGTCATAGGTGCAGGCGTAGCCATCCACCTCGGCCAAGTAGCGCCACACGGCCGCATAGTCGGGTTTGCTGGGGTTATTGAAGTACTCCAGCGCGGGCCCCCACCATGCAGGCGTGGCGTTGATCACTTTGCCTTTGTGTTGCTCAATCAAATCAATGCGAGAGCCACCGTCTTGAATGATCTTGCGCCACTCAAATATCGGGTTGCGCGTAGGGGCAGCGCGGCCAGCTTTGGCGCAGGCTTTAAGAGCCAGCACCATGTGTGGGTGCAACTGACCCAGCTCGGCGCGGGTAAGCATCAGCTCTATCGCACGGCGTGCTGAAAGGCCTGTTTGCTCAATCGTCAGCACATACGTCACCACATCGTGGCGTGCCACGGCTACAGCACGTTGTGCATCGCTGGCCTCGCGCCACGGGTCACGTTGGCGCAGGGCTATCACCGACGCTGTGGGCCTCAAGGCCAGTGGGCGGCTTGGGTCAAGCGGTTGCATAAGGGCGTTGCTGGTACGCATGGCGATCAGCCTTTGCTGGCCTCAGATTTGGTTTTAGCGCCCTTGGGTCGGCCTACGCCGCGCGGGCCTTCTTGGGCGCGCAGGTCGGCACGTGTGGCAGCAGCCACTTTGGCTTGGCTGATCATCGTCTCCCACTCAAGCGTCCAGCGCACCACCTCATCGGGCGTCAGCATGTTGGGGGTAGCAGCCTGCTCTGGCATGCCCAGCGGCATGGTGGCTTGCACATGCTCTAACAACGCTGTGGCACGCGCTACAGCAGCATGTGTGGCAAACCAAATTTGCTGCAAACGCAGCTCCCACTCGGGAGCATCGGGGCTGTCTTTTTTGACTTCTTCAAACAGGGCTTGAAGGCTTTGTAAATTGATTTCAACGCCGCCTTGATAGGCCAGCACTTCGTCGCGCACCATGTGGGTGAGTGGGTCAAACTCGCGCTGGACTTCTTTCTTTTTGAGTTTTTGAATCACTGCATCGCGGTGGTCTAGCTCGGCTTCTAGGCGTTTGGTGCGTTTGCCTGCGTCGGCTTCAAGTTCTTTGATGCGGGCGCGTAGCTCGCGCACACTTAGGCCATACACATCTGAGTCTGGTGAGTCGATCAAGTCGGCTAGAACCTCGGTATCAGCGTTTGCAAGCATCAGCACCTTGGTCTTTGGCAGCAGCAGCACTTCTTGGCGCTTGTCCGCAGGTAGGCTCGTGACGAAACGAGCAGTGGTCATCATTTCGCGGGCTCGTTGTGGCGCAAGGCCCATTGATTCAATGCCTCGCTCAAACTCACCATGTGCCAGCTCAGCCTTGACGCCCAACAACAAATACCCAGCTTCCACCACGAGGCGTGCAGCCATATTGTGAGCTTGCACAGCGCGACCAATTCGATCTTCCAAAGTGCCCGACATCACCACGCCAATTTCCGCTGCCGCCTGTGCGTCGGCATCGGTCAAAACCAATTCGCCGAACGTTCGGCCTTTTGCTGCTAATTCTTTTTTTGACATGATCTACCTTTACTTACTTGATTTGTTGGTTGACTTAGCTCGGCGCAGCACTGAGCGCTTTGTGGGCCATATGTCGCTCACCGATTTGCCTAGCACCTTGGCAATGGCTTTTTGCACGCGGGCAGATGTGCCCACACCACGGATGACCTGCGACACAGTGGAGTAATGGAGGTCGAGGCGCTCGGCGATCACGGCAGGCGTTATGCCCTTGATGCGCAGCTCGGCTTTGATGAGTTCAGGGTGCATCTCTGATATCCTTTGCTAACGTTGTTTAAATACGATTAGGCGCATTATTCTCCACTTGGAGAAAAATAGTCAAGTGGAGAATTTAACCCGAGTTAAATAGTCGGATATGCCAAAAAAGCCAGTAGCCACAGAGCAAGAACAAGAGATGAGACAGCGCATTGGCGCGAGCATTCGCATGCGCGGTGCAGTCGCGGGCATGCGTGCTACAGACATTGCGCAAGCGGCGGGTGTGAGCTTGGCGCACCAATACCGCATCGAGTCGGGGGAGCGCACACCCGATGTGCTGTACCTCATCAAAGTGGCGCAGCACTTAGGTATATCGATTGACGCGCTTTGTGGGATAGACGACGCTGCAACAGCTGCGCCGGTTGCTCAAACGGCAAATGGCATGGGCATCATCCAGGTGGGTGGTGCAGGGTCAAGCAATCGAGTGGGCGGGATAAGAAACAAACGTATAAAAAATTTAGGTCTGTAATCCTAGTTAAGCATTAATAAATTAACATCAGTCAAAAGAATAAAGGACTGATGTGCAGCAAAAAACCAATCAATCAAAGGGTGTTCTGCAAGTGCGTGGCAACGCATCTAGAAGCACCGTGATCGTCATTGACAACTCAACGCACATTCACCACACCAACACGCAAGGAAAAGTGGCGGTGTGTGATGTGTTGACTGCACTCGATCAGCTGGACAAACAGGCACGCATCAAAGTGCTGGATTTTATGGAGCGTGAGTTCAGCACGCGGATGGTCAAAGAGTTGCGAGACATTGAGCTGCTGCGTGCGATGAAGTATGTGGAGGCTGTTTTGAGGGGTGGTACGAAGCATGGTGACGCCTGATTTAGAAGCGTATTCTTTACAGTACTCAGCAAGCATCAATGCGATGCAAAGCCTTCAATGGCCAACACTACGAAACGAGTCTTTGCCTGCGGCAACTGATTGCATAGCCTATGCCGAGCGCCTTGCCGCACTAGAGACCAGCCTGTTGAGCAAGCGCGACCAAATTGTTTTGCTTTGGCTTCAGTATCGCGCGTGGATAACAGCTGGTCAGCAGCATCAAGCAATTGAGTGCATTCAAAAAACGGCTGCTATAACAGCAATACGAGCCACAAAATTTGCATTTGCAAAACTGCCACAGATAGGGCATGCGGATGACGATAGACAACAAGTCCGCATCATGGCTGATGCAGCAGAGGACGAGTTTTGGTTAGCAGAAATCCACGATAAAGCTCAAGCTGCAATCAAAACGCTACGCAAAGTCGCAAATAAATAAAGGGGAAACACATGAAAAAGCTACTACTCACCATCACACTGATCGCTGCCACCTTAACCGCACAATCCGCACCAAGTAAAACTACTGCCGAAGCATGGGGTCAAGACTTTAGGAAATTGCGTGACAAAACAACAGACGCGCTGGTTTTACGTGATGCAGTGGGCGCTCCACGCGGAGCAATGCGCGCACAACTTGAAGAACTGGCACAACGCGCGACAAAGATGTGGGGCGAGTATGGTGACTGCACCCGTAGCGCACAAAATCTTCTTTCAGCATTTGATTCAACCTTTGAAGTGGTGCGCGTGGGAGGCTATACCGGCACAGCAGCACTTACACGGCAGGCTTTTGAGGCTGGACAAGCGTGGGCGGCTTGCAGCAATGTGATTGACTCAAAAAAATAAAAAAGTACTGCAATGACTACACGCCGAGCATTCTTTTCAGTCCTAGCCGTTGCTGTATTTGTCACATCCCCCGTCACCTCCGAGGCTAAGGGCGGCAAACGTGGAGGCGGCGGCGGTAGCCGCAGCAGCGGTGGCTATGGCGGTGGTGGCAACAGCGGCGGCTGCGGCTCACGCGGTGGTGCTGGCTATCGCAAGGCCAATGGCAAGTGCGCGGGGCGTAACGAGTAACTGCAAGGGGCATCAACATGACACAACTTCACATTGCGCACATCCGAGAGCAAGGGCAAGACATGATCATCGTGCCCTTGAATTCATCGTTTCGCTTCAAAAGTCGTGAAGAACAAAACGAAGCAATTAACTCACTTCAAATTTGCGCCCAAAACGCCGGTCTCGCAGGGCGAGTTGTGGTCTGCTGGTCCAATGGTGGGCAATACCAATTTATCGCGCCCAATCAATGGCAAGCCTTTTTCAAGTCCATCAGCTGGGACTTCATCATGGCCAACCGAAATAAGGTCTTGACATGCGGCTGAGTGCACAAAATTAATGATGTCTTTAAACGGTAGTTCAATCTGTGGTTGATCGCTTCGGCACACAGTCACTGACTCACCAATGACAACAAAAACAGTTTGATTAACTTCAATTTTTAAAGGAGTGTTTTTCATGTCAGTTTCCTATTTTTACGTTTATAAAGATGCTGCCAATTTTTGGCGTTGGAGGTTTGTCGCAAAGAATGGCAAGACCATCGCGGACAGTGCCGAGAGCTACATCAATCTAGTTGACTGTGAACACGGCATTGGTCTTTTAAAAGAACAATGCAATGGGTCTCCAGTCATTGGAGATGCTTCCTTCAAGCGACTAAGGCCATAAGTCAAAGCCGTGCGTATTGCAACGCACGATAGATAACGCGTCACCCCGCGAAACATTTCCCGCGCTCCGCTAGCACCCTAAAACATCAACACTGCAAGCCTTCGCTTTCAGTGTTTTTTGTTTTTTGGAGTGCTCATGTGACCGCCACTACCACCACCATTACCCCGCTCATGTACTACCGTGGGCGAGACAAGATGTACGCCAACCAGCTCACGCCCGAGCTGCGAGCCAATGCTTTGCGCACGATCGAATCTGTCAACAAGCTCATTGGCTTGATGGCCAATGACGGCATCACACTTGAGTCATCACCACTGACTCTCACACCTGTGTCCAGCGGGTGGCGACCTGTGGCTATCAATGCAGCCACACCTGGTGCTGCAGCTCGGAGTTTGCACATCACCTGCGAGGCAATAGACCTGTACGACCCAGAGGGCGAGCTAGACGACTGGTGCATGCTGCACACCACGCTTCTGGCTGATTGCGGCCTCTACCTAGAGCACCCCGCCGCCACCAAGGGCTGGTGCCACCTTCAAACCCGCGCACCACGCAGCGGCAACCGCGTGTTTTACCCATGAGCCTACTTGACCAACTCAACCCCACCGGCATGGTGATGGATGTGGCCAAGGGCCTTATCAACCGCCTGTGGCCTGACCCCGCGCAACAAGCCGAGGCGCAGCGTAAGTTGCTAGAGCTCCAGCAAACAGGCCAGCTGGCAGAGTTAGAGGCCGGTGTGCGTGTGCAGCTTGCACAAATCGACATCAACAAGCTTGACGCGCAAGGCAATTGGTTCCAGCGAGGCTGGCGGCCATATATCGGGTGGACGGGCGGCGTTGGCCTCTCGTATCAATTCTTGATGTACCCGCTGCTGGTATGGCTCAGTACCAATGTGGGCTGGACACCACCACCCAAGATCGACACCGATTTGCTCTATGGCTTGATTGCCCAGCTCTTGGGCCTGGGTGCTCTGCGAACCATTGAAAAGTTCAAAAACAAAGTTTGATTTACTAACCCAACTGGAGATATCCATCATGCAAATGAAAAAACCTGCTCGTATTTTCTTAGGTGCCACTGCACTGTTCATCGCGTTTTGCGTACTGGTCTGCTTATCCGCGTGCGGAAAGCTAGAAGAACCCAATGCTGCTCAAAAAATGGAAGCCGCTCGCATGGTTCAAAACCAAGGCGAGGCTTTCAAGCAGCTGGAAGACAGCCGCGCACGCGCACGCAGCAATGCAGAGGTAAACGGCCGAGCCTACATGGCTGAAAACCCGCGATTCAGCGATGGCAGCAAGCTGGTGTCGCATGGTGACAGCACGCAGTCATTCGAGTGCCCACAGGGCGATGGCTGGGCTAGTTTGTCGATCATGAAGGTGATCAATAAAGAGATTGAAAAGTCAAAGATCAAGTGCAGCACTGCAAGTTTGACGCTAGGTTGCTATATCGAAGATGACTTTCAGAAAAAGCCATTTGCCAGCGAAGAAAACAAGTGCAACAAGAACTTGCCATACCCGCTGCCTGATTTGGCCAGTGGCAAATGAGCTGCATCGATTCAATAAAAATTAAATATCAGCCATGAGCGATAACCAAATTCATCCCACCGAATCAGCCCAGATCTTGCAGGCCATTGGCCGTGTGAGCGGACAAATGGAAATGCTGATCGGCCAGCACCGTGAGCAGGCGCGCAGCATTGAAAACATCCGCGCTGAGATACGTGATCAAGATTCGCGGTTTCGCGAGGCCATGCAGCAAACGGAACAACGCTTGTCAGACAAGATTGATGCGAGTCTTGAACCCGTTAATCAACGTGTGGATGGCTTGAGCAAGCGCGTGACAGAGCTAGAGCACGAGGACAAGCGCCTCATTGAAAAAGTGGCGAAGGTCAGCGCAGTGGGTGGCTCTATCAGCGGTGGCTTGATCGCGGGAGCTATCGAGTTGGTCAAGCACTTGTCAAAGTAAGTCATGGCTCACAGTCAAGAAACCCGCGACAAGGTACGCCAGCTCTACATTGAGGGCATGCCGCTCTCAGGCGCAGCCGTCTCCTGCGGTGTTAGCTATGACACTTCGCGCGAATGGAAGGCCAAGGCCGAGGCCCGTGGTGACAACTGGGACACTGCGCGTGCCGCCTACCGCATCAGCGACCAGGGCGTGGATGATCTCAACAAGCAATTGGTGGAAGATTTCGCCCGTCAAGTCATAGTGACAACTCGCGAGCTGGAAGGTTCAGAGAGCATTAAGGCATCAGAAAAAGCACAGTTGCTCGCGCAATTGGCCGATGCGTATGCCAAGTTCAGCAAGGCGTTTGGCCGCATCAACCCTGCTTACAGCGGCTTGAGTGTGGCGCTGGACACGCTCAAAACCATTGCCGAGTATTTGAAGAAAAACGACCCCGCTGCACTGCGTGCCTTACAGCCAAACTTAGACGGCATCGGTGCTATTTTGGGTAAGCGCTATGGCAAGTAACTATGGCAATGACGACGATGGCTTGGATGAGCCACTGTCAATCAAAGACGTCAAATCGTGGAAAGAGTTTGAGCGCGAGTTAGAGCAGCTTGGCGAAGACATACGCCAGCAAATTGAGCTGGAGTGCGAGGCTTTCCCCACCGACGCAGCGGCCAGCGCCGAGCGCCGTGAACGGGCCATGATGGACTATCAGTTCTTCTGTGCGACGTATTTCCCGCACTATGTGCCTACGCCGCATTTTTCACTTTTCCAGCGTTTCATTTTTGAGCGTTTGCCAGCCGTTATTGACGGCCACACCGATGGCCGTGAAGTGCACCAAGCACCGCGTGGCGAAGCCAAATCTACCTACGAAACACAGCTGGGTAGTTTGTGGTGCATTTGCCGCGCCAAGTGGCTAGACCAGCACGGCGCGGCGCGGGGCGTTGCGCCCAAGGCGCGCAAGCACCTCATCGGCATTGTGATGAACACCGAAGAGCAAGCTGCCGAAATGCTGGAGAGCATCAAGGCCGAGCTGGACACCAACCCACGCCTGGCGCAGGACTTCCCGGAGGCATGCGGCCAAGGCCGTGTGTGGCAGGCCACCACGGCCATCACGGCCAACAACATCAAAATTCGCATTGGTGGCACGGGCAAAAAGCTGCGCGGTATGAAGCACGGGCCTTATCGCCCCGACTTGATTTTCTTGGACGACCTTGAAAACGATGAACAAGTCAAAAACAAAGCACAGCGCGAGAAGGTTCAAAACTTTGTGCTCTCAGCCGTGCTGGGCTTGGCCCCGCCGCAAGCCGGCATGGATGTGTTTTGGCCTGGCACATCGCTGCACTATGACGCGGCCATCAACCGCGTGAGCCGTGCGCCCGGATGGCGCCGCCGTGTGTTCAAGGCCATCATGGTGTGGCCTGACAACATGGCGCTGTGGGAGCAATGGGAAGCGCTCTACACCCGCACTGGCAGCGACGAAGAAAAGGTGCAGTTTGAAGCCGATGCAAAGGCCTTTTACGCAGCCAACAAAGCGGCTATGGATGCAGGTGCTGTGGTCAGTTGGCCCGAGGTGCGCCCGCTGTACCGCTTGATGTGCATTCGTGCCACCAACCACGATTCGTTCAATCAGGAATATCAAAACGAGGCGGGCAATGACGACACCGCGCCGTTTAGGACTTTGCAATTTTGGGTGGACAAGCGCAACGATTGGCTGTTCTTTGGTTCAGTTGATCCGTCGCTTGGTAAGAGTGGCACCGTGCGTGGCGACCCATCGGCCATTTTGGTGGGCGGGCTCAACCGCAACACGATGGTGATGGATGTGGTGGAGGCTGACATTCGCCGCCGTGTGCCCGACCTGATCATTGAGCACGCGCTTAATTTTCAAGCTGAATACAACTGCTTGGCGTGGGCAGTGGAGAGTGTGCAGTTTCAGGCATTTTTGTACTCAGAAATTTTGAAACGCAGCGCATTGCGTGGCATGGCGTTTCCCGGCATCCCTGTGATACCCAGCACCGACAAAGCGCTGCGCATCATCAGCTTGCAACCCGCTATCAACAACGGGCAGATACGCCTGCACCGCAGTCACAGCACGCTGATAGAGCAGCTCAAGTTTTGGCCCGAGGCCGATCACGACGACGGCCCCGATGCGCTAGAGATGCTGTGGTCTATCGCACGCCAGTTTGGCGGCGAGTGGTCTTACACCAGCGCCGCAAGCAATCGCGGCGCACGCAACCAAAGCAGCAACGACGACGGATGGAATGACGATGATGATTAAAAACAAGATTGCAGCCATGGTGCGCCAAGCCTTTGGCAAACCCGACACCAACACGCAGGCGGGCGCACGTGCAGCGCAAGACCAAACGCTGAACTACATGAGCGTTCAAACGCTAGACCCATCGCGCCTGGCCTCGGCCTTTGGCGCAGCTGACACAGGCGATATCACCCAGCAAGCCACGCTGTTTGAACTGATTGAAGAGCACGACCCACACATCTTTGCCGAGCTTGCCAAGCGTCGCCGTGCAGTCACCGGCCTAGGTTGGCAGCTTGACCCCAAAGACGATGCCCCGCAAAGCGAGCTAGACCGCTGCAAAGAGCTGACCGACATGCTCAAAGCCATCCCCCGTTTTGAAGACGCGCATTACGACTTGACCGATGCCATTGGCAAAGGTTTTGCCGCGCTGGAAATCGAGTGGAAAACAGGGGCCGAGTGGGTGCCGTCCGCGCTGCACTGGGTGCCGCAACGCATGATGCGTGTCGAGCGCACCACGGGCAAGCTGATGTACCTTAAAAACGGCATGCCAGAGCCACTGCGCGAATGGGGCTGGGTGGTGCATGAGCACCGCTCTAAGAGCGGCTATATCGAGCAAGCCGCGCTGTTCCGCGTGCTGGCGTGGGCCTATGCGTACAAGTCGTACAACGTCCTTGATATGCAACGGTTTTTGGAGAAATACGGCATGCCCATTCGCTTGGGCAAGTACCCGGCTGGCATTGGCAAGACCGAGCAAAACACATTGCTCAAAGCCGTGCGAAACATCGGCTCAGACGGTGCAGGCATTGTGCCCAGCACGATGAGCATAGAGTTTGAACAAGCTGCTAAAAATGGCCAAGTGACTGACTTTTTAAGCTCCATCGAATACTGGGAGCGCAAACAAAGCATGGCCATCTTGGGCGGTACGCTCACCAGCCAAGCCGATGGCAAAACCAGCACCAATGCATTAGGTATGGTGCATGACAAAGTGCGTCGCGAGATCATGCTGCACGACGTGCGCCAAATTGCGCCCACCATCGGCGCGCAATTGGTAACGCCCATCGCTTTGTACAACGGCATGTTTGCACCCGACCGCATGCCCACATTCACGTATGACACAGCCGAAACAGTAGACCAAAAAATGATGGTCGACGTGCTGGAGCGTGCAGCCAACATGGGCCTAGACATTGACGTGGAATACGCCCACCAGGTGCTGCAAATTCCAAAGGCTACCGATGGCGCCAAAACCATCAAAGGCACCTCTCGGCCAAACACGCCACCAGGCAAGCCCGCTGACCCCGCTGCTGCTGCCGATGCAGGCGCAGCGCTCACCCGTTTGGTGGCGCTGGCAAAAGACAAAGCCGCCGACGCGGACCCTGATGTGATGGCCTCCTACATTGCCCAACTGTCAGCACTGGCCGCCCCGCACGAGCAGACGATGGTGCAACAAATCGCCGCCATCGTTGCTGAGGCAGGTGGCTACGACGACGCGATTGAAGCCATCGAAAAATTGGCGATCAACACACGCCCTACAGCACTGGCCGAGACCATCGCGCTGGGGCTTGCCACAGCTGATTTGTCTGGGAGGGCGGGGGTATGAAATACAGCTTTTTGCCGACTCCACCAATTGACACAGGATCAATCACGGCATACAAGAACGAGTCCGTGCAAGGTGTATTCGTCGGGTTTGTCGCAGAGGGCTACAACGAAGCGCGTGCAAGCGGGAAAACAATTCGACATGTCGATGTGCACAACACATATGTTGTCTACGAGGTAGACGGGAAACGAGTTCTGTTTGAGGCGCAGCGTGGACTTGAATATCCACAAATTGCAATGCTTTATCGGAACTAGCATGCAAAGCCCAGAACAGTTAGCGTTCAAAGAAGCCATTGATTTTTTCAAGCAAAAAATCAAGCTACCCACATCTGGTTGGAGGGATATTTGGCAACAGCAGCACAGTCTCGCATTTGTCGTCGCCGGTGCTCAAACCGACGCGCTGCTGACCGACTTTTACAACACACTTTTAAGTGCCAAAGAGCAAGGCACAAATTACAGCGCTTTCAAAAACGATTTCGACGCCATTGTCAGCAAGCACAAGTGGTCCTACAACGGCACTCCAGGTTGGCGCAGCAAGGTGATCTACGACACCAACATGCAAGCTGCCTACAGCGCTGGGCGCTGGCAGCAGCAATGGGCGCTGCGTGGCGAAATGCCGTACCTGCAATACGTGCACACCTCACGCGAGCACCCACGCCTAGAGCACAAAAACTGGAACGGAAAAATCCTGCCCATCACCTCGCCCTGGTGGGACACGCACTACGCCCCCAACGGCTGGGGCTGCAAGTGCCGCATCGATCCGCTCACCCGCTCACAAGCCGAGCACGAATGGACAAGCGCCGGAAAGACAGGCCCCGACCCCGAGCCAGAGGTAGTTTGGGAAGATCGCATCGTCGGTAAAACCACATCTCCCAAGACCGTGCGCACACCCGTGGGCATTGACCCCGGCTTTGCGTACAACCCCGGCAAGGCTTACTTAGAGCCACATACCGTACCGCCCCTGACGGGGTATGACCGTGTGCTTAACAAACGCCAAGTGCCTCTAGCGCAAGGCGTTGAGCGGCCATCAGTTATTCCTCCCACGAAATTACCCGCAAGTGCCATCTTGCCGCCATCTAAACACCCCATTGAGCGCGTCAACGACTACCTCGGGCTGTTTGGTGCATCAACCGAAAAGGCCGCTGTTTTTATAGATGTGACAGAGACGCCTATCGTCATCAGCAAGGCTCTATTTATTCAAGGTAATGACAAGTCAACAGATCAATTCAAGTGGCTGGATGATCCAAAGAAGGCGAATCGCCTAGACAACATCAATTTATTGGCAATGACCTTGATTGAGCCAGACGAGGTTTGGTGGCTATGGGTACGCGACTTCACCGAGTCCGGTAAGCAAGATGGTGGCTGGCGTCTGCGCCGTCGTTATCTAAAGTCGTTTGAGATTGATGGCCAAAAAAAATATGGGATGGCTGTTTTCGAGTGGGGTGCAAACGGATGGACAGGTGCCACCACATTCACGCCAGATGACGAAAAAGAAACTCGCGAGAGTTACTTTGACAAGCAACGAATGGGTCGGTTGGTCTACCAACGCAATAAATAAACACGGCCCTGAAAAGGGCCGTGAGTGTGGATCAGGTACTTTGCAGTAGCGGACATAAGCCCACAGTCTGACGTCACCACAGGAGCATTCTATGCAGATAAAAATAGATTTTCAATTAGAAAATTATCGCCAAGCACTTGCGGCCTATAGATCAGTGGTGACACGTCCAGCTGGATTATTGGGTGCCATTGGCGCATCTGTCTTGCGAGAAAATCAGCGCCGTCACGATCAAGGCCTAGCGCCAGATGGCACGCCGTGGGCACCACTAGCCACATCCACATTGCATGCAATCGTGGCCAGCCGCCAGCACAAAATCACAAAAATTGCAGGGAAGACAGTAGGCGCTCGGTCAGATTTCAAGGCCGCCCAAAAAATCATGGCTGGCAAACGCATCTTGGTAGACCGTGGTGATCTGCTGCGCTTCTACTACCAAGTCGATGGCCACGATGTCGTCATCCGCACGATGGATCAAGTCAAGGCTGCTTGGCACCACCTCGGTACCGGAACACACGGTCCTAAAGTTCAAAGCTACGAAATTCGCCCCAAGGTGGCCAAGGCGCTTGCATTTGGTGGCTTGGTTCGTAACCGTGTAATCCATCCAGGCATCCCAGCTCGCCCACTGGTCGGGTTTCCATCCGGTGATCGGGACGTAGTACAGAGGGTCATCTCAGAACATATCGAAGGTGCACTAGCCCGCAAAAGTAAATAAATTGAATTTGAAGGCCGTTCAAACAGCCTACAACGGCGGCATAAAGTCAGAGGCGCTAAAGTGTGGGAAATACCGCACCGATTTTTCTAATTTCCCGCAATTAATCCGCTAAAACTTCCTACAAATACCCCGAAACCGTCCTGAATTCAAGGATTCGATGCAATCCCCATAAAGCTAGGTTTCATGCGGGTTCGATGGCCGTTTTTTTCTTCATCCCCCGTCCTATTTCCCATACCTCCCCACTAAACGGCACGATGAACTTGATGGGTTTGATGGGGTAGGTTTGGGCGTGAGCCGCAGGCAGCGCGAAGGCGCTGAGCGCTGCGATGGCAAACCCCGCACACAGGGTGCGGCGTAAGTTGGCCTGGTTTGAGAAGTGGCGCATGGTTTGTCTCCTGTTTGTATTTTGGGAGATCTTAATGCGCCTTTGTGATCAGTCTTTGGTAGCGCGCCGTTGCACGGCGTCGATGTAGGCCTGCCCATCAGGCGGGCGCCCACTGCGTTGGCTTTCCCAAATCATTTGGCCCAGCGCGTCCATGGTTTGGTGGTGGGCGTCGTGCAGAGAGTCGAGTTTGGCGGTGAGCAACTCCACCGCTTGGCGAATGCCGCGAGGTTGGTCGATTGAGCATTGCTCGCTCACCGACAGGTGCATAGACAAGTGCAAGAAGGGGTTGGTCTTGCCGTCTTTGACTTCGTACATGCGCTCTAGCGCGGCATCCACATCAGAGAAGTCGGCGTGGTATTCGGGGTGCTCGGCTACCCATTGGCTGGCCAAGGTTTCAAGCGCGTCCATGGGTTGCCCGTCACGCCATTTGGCGTAGACCGAGCAGAAGAAGCGCCGTACGTCGGCTTGGCTGGGTTCAAACATCAGTGGCTTTGGTTACTGTTCAACGAAAGCGCGTTCCACCACAAAGTCGCCAGGGGTGGTGGTGGAGCCTTCTTTGAAGCCGCGCTCTTCCAGCAACGTGCGCATGTCTTTGTTGAGGCCGGGGCTGCCGCAAATCATGATGCGGTCGTTGGCTGGGTCGAGGTTGGGCAAGCCCAAATCTTGGGTGAGCTTGTTGGAGGTGAGCAAGTCGGTCACACGGCCTTGGTTTTTATAGGGCTCGCGGGTGACGGTGGGGTAGTACAACATTTGGTTGCTCACCATCTCGCCCAAGAACTCGTGCTTGGGCAGCTCTTCGGTCAAGTAGTCGTGGTACGCCAGCTCTTTGACTTCGCGCACGCCGTGCACCAAGATGACTTTTTCGAAACGCTCATAGGTCTCAGGGTCGCGCACGATGCTGAGGAACGGGGCCAAGCCTGTGCCTGTGCCGATGAGGTACAGGTTTTTAGCGGGCAGCAAGTAGTCGATCAACAAAGTGCCAGTGGGCTTTTTGCCGACCACAATTTTGTCGCCCACTTTGATGTGTTGCAGCTTAGAGGTGAGGGGGCCGTCTTGCACCTTGATGCT